>Ga0160428_1001913_pt1 | contig 13976 bp, 15 predicted proteins | sample SolpanmetagenomM_FD_108198 | JGI IMG/M metagenome (GOLD analysis project Ga0160428, IMG submission 108198) | Solar panel surface microbial communities from Lawrence Berkeley National Laboratory, California, USA - M | ecosystem: Engineered > Built environment > Solar panel > Unclassified ... | reverse complement strand
GAACAACCGCCGAGGGGACCGCCCCTACACCGCCTCACTGCTGCGCACCCAGCTGCGCAAGCTCATCGAATGAGCCGATCTGCGCGACAGAAACGGGGTCCTGCTCGACCTGTCCAGCACCCACCGCTTCCGGCACACCAAGGCCACCAGCCTCATCAACGCCGGCGTCCCCCTGCACGTCGTGCAGCGCCACCTCGGGCACTCCTCCCCGGAGATGACGATGTACTACGCCCAGACCCTGGACACCACCGCCAAGGCGGATCTCCTGCGCTACCAGAAGCTCACCGCCACCGGGGAGCCCGCGACCATGCCCGCCGAGGACCTCTACGACCTGATGGCCCTGGACGCCCGCACCGACCGGGTCCTACCCAACGGCTGGTGCCCCCTGCCGCCAGCCCAGACCTGCTCCAAGGGCAACGCCTGCTTGACGTGCGACCTCTTCGTCACCGACCGCCGCTACCTCGACGTCCACCAGCAAGAGCTCAAGGGCCTGGAGCAGCTCATCGACCGCCGACATGACGCACACCGCCAGCGCACCGGAGCGCCCATGAGCGAGAGCCACGTCTGGTTGAGCCTTCGCCGCCGCGAACACGGCGCCCTCGTCTCCCTCATCGACGCCCTCGAGCACCCCTCACCTGACGCACAGCCCCTCGTCACTGGGGCCGTCTCGGTCCGTGTCGAGCAAGACCGGGCAGCAGGCACCACACGATGACCCAGTGCACCGGCAACCCGGAGAACCTCCGTCGCGCAGCAAGCGCGAAGCAAGACGCCGCCCGCTCTCGGGCCGAGCAGGGCCTGCGCGACATCATCAAACACGGCGCCCCGATCAGCTTCCAAGCCGTCGCCCAAGCGGCAGGAGTGTCCAGGGCCTACCTCTACCGCTGCCCGGAGCTACGCGAGCGCATCCCCACCCTGCGCGAAGCCCAGACGGTCGACTGCACCACCGACTCATGCAGCCCGGAGCCCACGCCGACCGCCACCACGGACACCAGCGCCGTCATCCGCACCCTCACCCACCAGATCACCCAGGAACGGCGACTTCGCCGCCGCGAGGTCATTGAGCTGACGCAAGCCCTGGCCGCGGCCCACGGACGCATATCGGAGCTTCAACGCCAACACGGCGGCGACCCGACAGGGAGGTGACCGAGACCCTCGCCGTCATGGGTTCGTACCTCACCATGCGCTGTGTGGACGGCAGCCTGTCCGTGACAGTCGATCCCCTGGCCGCACTTGTCCGCAATGATCGTCGGATGCGGACGCTGCGGCCGGCACGGATGATCGCCGCCTCCTGCGGGGTGCGGGTGCTCGACGAGCTCCAACCGGCGGCGGCGGTGCTCGATCTCGACACCGGGGCCCTGCGTCGGCTGGTCTCCTGCGCGCGGCGCAGCTGTCCCCAACGCCACTGGGGGAGGGCATGGTCGGTCAACGGTCCACTGGTCACGATGCGGACCAGCGCACGACCTACGTCCCTGTCCTCGGGCGGCGTCGCCGCGCGAGGCTGCTCGGTAGGGCGGTGGGTTCCCGTCAGCGCTGGTGCTCGTTCGACGAGGGACCGTGCGCGCGGAGCGGGTCAGGCGGTCCCGTGGTGCCAGCCGCCGCGATCGTCGAGGACGTCTCGGCGCGGACCGTGGCCGCCCAGGAGCCAAGCAGGCGCAGCGCCTCCTCGGTGGGGCTGGCGGGCTCTGCGGCGTACAGCGTCAGGGTGAGGCCGGGCTCGGAGACCAGCTCCATCGACTCGTACGCCAGCTCGAGGTCCCCCACGGCCGTGTGGTGAAACGACTTCGTCCCCGCGCCGTGCAGGCGCACGTCGTGAGAGCTCCACAGCCGCCGGAACTCCTCGCTGCGCGTCGACAGCTCCCCGACGAGGTCGTGCATGCCCTTGTCGTACGGATCCCGGCCGGCCTCGGTGCGCAGGATCGCCACGCAGGTGGCCGCGGCCGTGGCCCAGTCGGGGTAGAAGCGGTGGGCGTCCTGGTCCAGGAACGTGTAGCGGGCGAAGTTCGGCGCGGCGGTGCCGCCGCCGGGATCGCGGTCGTACAGGCTGGAGTGCATCGCCCGTCCGAGGGCGTTGGTGGCTAGCAGGTCCATCCGCCGTTGCGCACGATCGCGGGACCGGCCGCGATGGCGTCCAACGCCCACTGCAGGCTCGGCCGCGGCGTCCAGCGCGCGGTCGAGCGCCGCCGGGGGCGCGCCAGTGCACCGCTGCCGTCAGCCGCCCGGGCCAGGTCGAACAGGTGGGTGCGCTCGGCCTCGTCCAGCTGCAACCCCCGGGCGAGGCTGTCGAGCACCGACGCCGACACTCCGGCCAGGGCGCCGCGCTCCAGCTTGGCGTAGTACTCCACGCTGATCCCGGCCAGCGCCGCGGCCTCGGAGCGTCGCAACCCCGGCACGCGGCGCGGCCCTACGTCCGGGAGCCCCACACCCGTCGCGGTCAGCTTGGCGCGGCGGGTGGTGAGGAACTCGCGCACCTCGGCACGGTTGTCCACCAAACGACGGGAGCTGCTGTCCATGCCGCGACGGTAGACGCACACACCGCTGCTCAGGAATGCCCTGACCAGGGGTGTACGGCCAGTGCACCTCCACGACCGGGCTCGGCTGGCCGTGGTGGGCGAGGGTCAGGGTGCGCGCTGCTGGAGCGAACGCCGACGGCTCCCTCGGCCCGGCGGTCTCGCGGCCCGGGTGCGTGGTGCCGGTCCGCCGCACGGGTGAGCAGAGTGCTCAGGCTTCGGGGATGCTGAGGTCCCAGGTGGAGGGGTCGACCGCGTCGGGGTCCGGTCCACCTCGGCGCCCGGTGTCCAGGGCGTCCAACCGCGCCAGCTCTTCGTCGCTGAGGGTGAAGTCGGTGACGGCGAAGTTCTCGGCGATGCGGGAAGGCTTGATGGACTTGGGGATGGCCGAGCGGCCCTGCTGCAGGTGCCAGCGCAGCATCACCTGGGCCGGGCTCTTGCCGTGCGCCTGCGCGATGGCGGCGATGGTGGCGTCGGCCAGAGCACTGGTGCGGTTCTCTCCCCAGCCGGGGTAGAAGGTGATCCCGCCGATCGGCGACCACGCCTGGGTCAGGATGCCGTGCTCGGCGTTGGCGGCCTGCACGTCCGGCTGGGTGAAGTAGGGGTGCAGCTCAACCTGGTTGACCGCCGGCACGACCTGGGTCTGCTCCAGCAGGGCGGTCAGGTGGTGGGGCCGGAAGTTGCTGACCCCGATGGCGCGGACCCGGCCGTCGGCGGTCAGCGTCTCCAGGGCGCCGTAGGCCTGCACGGTGCGCTCGAAGTGCTGAGGCATGGGCTGGTGCAGGATCAGCAGGTCGATCTGCTCTAGACCCAGCTTGGTGGCGGACTTGTCGAAGGCGTGCAGGGTCTGCTCGTAGCCGTAGTCACTCACCCAGACCTTGGTCTCCACGAAGACGTCGGCGCGCTCGAGGCCGGAGCGACGGATGCCTTCGCCGACCTGTGCCTCGTTGCCGTAGCCGGCGGCGGTGTCGATGTGGCGGTAGCCGGTAGCCAGGGCCGCTTCGACGGCGGCGGTGGTCTCCTGAGGTTCGCTCTGGAAGACGCCGAGGCCCAGGGCGGGCATCGTGACGCCGTTGTTCAGGGTGAGCGTGGGGATGCTGGTGGGGTCACTCATGCGCTGCGGTCCTCCAGGGTGCGGTTTGGGTGGGCGGTGACGGTGTCGCCGCAGTGATCAGGTGTCGAGTGGCGGTGCTCAGGTGTCGAAGCGGACCGTGCCGAACGCGGCGACGCTGGCGGGGTCGCGGTGGTCGAAGGCCGTGCTGGCTCCGGTGTCCAGGGCGGCGATCTGGGTCATCTCCTGCCCGGTGAGGGAGAAGTCGAAGACGTCGAGGTTCTCGGCCATGCGGTGGGGGCGGGAGGACTTGGGGATGACGACGACGTCGCGCTGGATGAGCCAGCGCAGGACGACCTGGGCGACGGTCTTGTCGTGCGCCGCGGCGATCCCGGTCAGGACCGGGTGGGTGAGCAGGTCCTCGCGTCCCTGTCCCAGCGGCCCCCAGGACTCGTGCTGGACGCCCCGCTCCCGCATGACGTCGTGGTCGGTGCCGCGCTGGAGGAAGGGGTGGGTCTCGATCTGGTCGACCGCGGGGACGATCTCGGTGTGGTCGACGAGGTCGATCAGGCGGTCGGGGTGGAAGTTGGACACCCCGATGGCCCGGGCGCGCCCGGCACGGTTGAGCTCCTGCATCGCCCGCCAGGAGCCGTAGTAGTCGGCGTAGGGCTGGTGGATCAGGTACAGGTCGAGGTAGTCCAGGCCCAGGCGGGTCGCGGAGCGGTCGAAGGCGGCCGCAGCGGCGGTCTCACCCGCGTCCTGGATCCACAGCTTGGTGGTGATGAACAGCTCCTCGCGCGGGATGCCGCTGGCGGCGAGGGCGCGCCCGACGCCGGCTTCGTTCTCGTAGGCCGCGGCGGTGTCGATGTGGCGGTAGCCGGCGGCCAGGGCGTCGGTGACGACGCGTTCGGCCTCCTCGGCCGACACCTGGTAGACGCCGAAGCCGAGCACCGGCATCTGCACGCCGTTGTTCAGCTCGATGGTCGGGATCTGCAGGGTCATGACGATGTTCCTCCGGGAGGTCTCAGAGTCCGGGGCGTTCCACGGCAGCTCGGACGAGCGACCTGCTTGAACGACCGCGGGGTGGTGGGGTGGCCCGTGACGTTCCTGTCCAACCTGGGGTCACGTGGTCACCCGGTGGTCGACACCAATGTAAGACAGCTATAACATCGTGTCAACGCCGTCACCGGGACGGACACGAACGAGGAGCGCAGTGAACCCACGAAGCACCTACCACCACGGGGACCTGCGCGCTGCCCTGGTGGCCGCCGCGCGGGCGCTGGTAGCGGAGAAGGGAGTGGCCGGACTCTCGGTGGCCGAGGCCGCCCGGCGCGCCGGGGTCAGCGGGGCCGCGCCGTACCGGCACTTCACCGGCCGCCTCGAGCTGCTGTCGGCGGCGGCCACCGACGCCGGTCGCGATCTGCGCGAGCAGATGCAGGCCGCTGTCGCGACACCCCGGGAGAACGACGTGGCAGAGGGCGTGGACGGGTCTGGCGGGGGCGGTGCGGGACCTGACGCGGTCACCGACGCGATCGAGGACCTAGCCGCGCTGGCCCAGGTGTACGTCCGCTTCCAGCAGGTCCACGGAGCCGCTTTCGACTTGATCCTCGCCGAGGAGCTCCGCGACGTCCCCGACGAGGAGCGGCGGGAGGTGACGCGGTCGATGTTCGACGTGCTGCTGTCGCCGGCGTTGACGATCACCGGGGACGTGAAGATGGCCAACCCGTTGCTGCGCAGCTTCACCGCCGTCACCAACGGGTTCGCCCAGCTGTCGCGGGGTAGTGGGTCGGGCCGCGGCTACCCCACGGACCTGCGCGGCTTCCCCAGTGAGGCGGAGCTCGTGGCCGACGAGGCGGCACGGGCGGTGCGGATCCTGGCTCGCGCGGCCGTCGGGCAGCGCTGACCGGTGGACCCGGCCAGTTGGCTGCCCGTGAGCGACCGGCCGCGCACGGCTGGGAGACCAGCCGTCCCTGGTGCGCGTCCACCGGCGAAGAGCTCAGCTCGACCGCGCGGTGGTCGGGAGGCCGCCGGCGCCCACCGCCACGTCATGCCCGTTCGACCGTGACGGTGACCCCGTCAGGCAGGTCACCGATGTCTCCGATGCTGTCCTCGAAGCGGCCGATCCTGATGACGCCGGTGAAGGAGCCGGCGTCGCCGTAGTACAGGACGAGATCGCGCCCTGGGGCGTAGTAGCCGATCTCGTCCACCTCGGGGTCGGCGCCAGGAGGGACGCCGTCGGTGGTGAGCGGGAAGGGCAGGCGGCCGGTCTTCTCCACGCCGCCGAGGTCGTCCATGGTGAGCGTCACCGGGAGACGAGCGACGAGGTCGCGTGCCGTCGGGTTGTCGTACAACTCGGCGGTGAAGGTCCGGCCGGCGACGAGGACCCGAATCGCCGTACCCGCGGAGGACGGCGAGTCGGCGGATGCCTGGTCCTCCGCGGGACCGCTGGTCTGCCCCGTGGTCGGGCTGGGCGACGGGGGCCCCGACATCGAGCCGTCCGCGGGGCTGCTCGGTGTGCCGCGCCCGGCGTCGGGAGCGGTCGTGCAGGCGGTCGCCCCCGCCAGGAGGGCCAGGACGAAGGACAGGGCCCACCGGGTCGAGCGGAAGCGGCGGCCTGAACCCCTGGTGCGCGAGCCCGGGCCGCCCGGACGGCCCGGCCCCGTGGAGGTGCCTGCCGATGGTCTCCTCACTGCCGCCGTCACAGGTTCGTCTGGGCTTCGAGGGCGTCGGGGTAGCGGCCACCCCGGAACTCCAGCCGGTCGGAGGCCTCGGTGAGCCGGTCGAGCTCCGCCTCCTCCAGGGTCAGGTCGACCGCGGCCGAGTTCTCCTCGAGCCGGAGCAGCTTCGTGGTGCCGGGGATGGGAACGATCCAGGTCTGGCGGGAGAGCAGCCAGGCGAGGGCGACCTGCCCGGAGGTGGCTCCACGTGCTCCAGCGACGGCGCGGACCTCCTCGACGATGGCCGCGTTGTGCTGCAGGGCGTCGGGTGCGAAGCGGGGGATGCTCGCCCGGATGTCGTTGCCCGGCTCGAACGTGGTGGAGGTGTCGACGGTGCCGGTGAGGAAGCCCTTACCCAAAGGGCTGTAGGGGACGAAGCCGATCCCGAGCTCGGCGCAGGTGGCGAGCACGTCCTCCTCCGGTCGGCGCCACCACAGCGAGTACTCGCTCTGGACGGCGGTCACGGGGTGCACGGCGTGGGCGCGGCGGGTCGTCCCGGCGGCGGCTTCGGAGAGCCCGAAGTGCTTCACCTTGCCGGCTTCGACCAGGTCGGCGACGGCGCCGGCGTACTCCTCGATGGCGACGTCAGGATTGACCCGGTGCTGGTAGTAGAGGTCGATGACCTCGACACCGAGCCGCTGGAGTGACCCGTCGACGGCCCGGGGCAGTTCGTCGGGCAGCAACAAGCGACCACGGGGCCGGCGGTCGACGGGGTCGATGTCCTGGGCGAACTTGGTCGCGATGACGACCTGGCCGCGAAATGGTGCGAGGGCGGCGCCGACGAGCTCCTCGTTGGTGTGCGGTCCGTAGATCTCCGCGGTGTCGAAGAAGGTGACGCCACGGTCGACGGCGCTGCGGAGGAGTGCGGTCATCGAGTCGACGTCGGGTCGGACGCTGTAGGCGCCGGTCACGCCCATGCAGCCGAGGCCGAGGGCGGACACCGCCAGCTTGCTGGTGCCGAGGGTGCGCTGCTGCATGAGGTCTCCAGTCGTGATCGGGGATGGATGCGGGTCTCTCATCGACCGGCGGGGAACGCCGTCCGGCGCGCGGCCCCGGCGACGGCCAGGGCGACGAGGGGCAGGACGATCATGACTGCGGGCAGCGTGACGTTCGCACCCTGGCCGATCAGCACCGCACCCAGGACGCCGCCGCTGAAGATGGCGAGGTTGAAGGCGACGCCGAGCATCGAGTTCGCGACGTCGGCGTTCTCCCCACTGGCTTCGCTGACCGCGGTCTGCAGCTGGGTGGCCGCCCCGCCGTACCCGAGCCCCCAGCAGACGAGGGCGATCACGACTGCGGCGAGGGACTGTTGGGCGAGGAGCAGGACGACGCCGGCGGCGGTGAACAGGCCGATGCTGGCCAGGAGCAGCCGGCGCAGCATCCGGTCCACCAAGGCAGCGGTGAGGGCGATGCCGCCGAGAGCGGCGACGCCGAAGGTCACGAGCGCGGCATCGACCGACAGTTGCACCTCCGCGGAGCGCAGGTAGGAGGAGATGTAGGTGTAAACGGTGTTGTGCGCCACCATCCACGCCAGGATGACGACCAGGATGAGCGCGACGCCGGGGATCGTGAGGACACGGGCGACCGGCAGGTGCGACTCGGCGCGCTGACCGGGTGCGTCCGGGATCAGGACGACGCTCAGCACGAGCGTCACCGCCATCAGCACCGACAGGGCGCCGAACGACCACCGCCAGTCGGAGGTGCTGCCGAGCCAGGATCCGAACGGGGTACCGATCGCCAGACCGACGGGGGTGCCCAGCGAGGCGACGGCAAGCGCACGCCCCGCCAGCGCAGGCGGGGTGATTCGGCGCGCGTAACCGGCCAGCATCCCCCAGAGCAGTCCGGAGAACGCCCCCGCGAGGACCCGCATCACCAGCGCGAGGTCGACGTCCGACGACAGCGCGGTGACGGTGTTGACGACGAGGAAGCCGAGGATGCCGACGAGCAGGACCGGCTTGCGGCGCATCCCGCGCGTCGCGGCGACCAGGGGGATGGTCGCGAGGATGGTCCCGAGCGCGTAGGCGCTGACCAGCTGCCCGGCTGTCCCCTCGCTCGTGGCGAGGCCCGCGGAGATCTGCGGCAGCAATCCGGCCGGCATCGTCTCGGTGGCGATGAGCAGGAACCCCATCAAGGCCATCACCAGCAACGCGGCCAACGGCAGTCTGTCGGTGCGGGCGGAGGCGAGGCCGCTGCGCAGCGGGGGGGTGGAGTGCGGCACGGGTTCTTCCTGTGGTCGGGGACGGGCTGGCGATCTCGTCGAGCGCCGGGTCGGCAGCACCCGCCACGACCCGGGCTTCGGCCTGGTCGGGCACCGTCGGTCGGGTTGCAGAGGGGGATGGGGTGAGAGGTCGGCTCGGCGGCAGGCTCAGCCAACCGCACGTTCCGCACGGGGGGGGAGGCCCTGCTGTGGGGTGTACCAGCAGTGCATCCCAAGGAGCGCTGACCCCGTTCCGGCGATGCCAAGGACGACCGGACCAAGGTCTGGGCACGGAGGACCCAGGGCCGCTTCAGGGCACCCCCGGAGCAGACTGAAAGGACGCGGACGGGGGTGCGGCACTGGACCTGGCGTGGTTGCGGTGGCGACGCTCAGCGCAGACTCGAGGAGGAGAGCATCGGCCTCAGGGTGCTGATCCGGGCTTGGCCAACGGTACGTGTCGCACGCCTGGTCGCCGATGGCGGCATCGGCGTCGATCCCGGGTGGGGGCGCTTCGCGTCGTCCGGGCCGCCGGCCCACGCGGAGGTCGACGACTCGGTTGCCCCTCGAGCCGGCCAACGTGGCCGTTGCGGGACGTCGTAGGCGGGGCACCTGACGAAGCCCGATGTCGGGTAGACCCGCCTGCGCCGCGGTGACCTCGGCGGGGCGGGTGGTGAGGAAATCGCGGACCTCCTCGACGCGGTTGCCGAGAGGAGGACCCTGCGGGGTGCCCATGCCCGTCGATAGGCAGGCAGGTCGCCGGGCGGGCACGCCCTCGCGAAGTGCGTACCGGCGGTACATCCCACGACAGGGCCTGGTTCGCAGCGTTGAAGGCGTGTGAGCGTGGGCATCACCGAGGCGACGGCTCAACCTGCTGCGACCGACCTCACCCGTGGTGATGGACGTCAGTCGGGTCGAGCGTTGCGCAACTTCCCTGACCATCCCGTCGAACCACCTGCCCGAGGAGCCCCCCATGCGTGGTGTCGTGATGCACGCCCCCGGTGACGTCCGTGTCGAGGTCCGTCCCGAACCGGAGATCCAAAAGCCCACCGACGCGGTCATCCGCCTGTCCGCGACCTGCATCTGCGGCTCGGACCTGTGGCCCTACCGCGGCGCCGACACCCTCGAGGGCCCGACCCCGATGGGTCACGAATACTGCGGTGTCGTCGAAGAGGTCGGCTCCGAGGTCCACGACATCGAGGTCGGGCAGTTCGTCATCGGCTCCTTCTTCGCCTCGGACAACACGTGCGAGATCTGCCGGGCGGGCTACCAGACCTCCTGCCTGCAACGGGAGGTCCTGGGCACCGGCGGTGCCGCGCAGGCCGAGCGGATGCGCGTCCCGCTGGCCGACGGCACCCTGGTCGCCACCCCCGAGCTGCCGCCGGCCGATCTCGTCCCCAGCCTGCTGGCCGCCTCCGACGTCCTGGGCACCGGCTGGTTCGGGGCCGTGGCCGCCGAGGCAGGGCCCGGCAAGATCGTCGCGGTCGTCGGTGACGGCGCGGTGGGTCTGTGCGCGGTCCTGGCCGCGAAGCAGCTCGGCGCCGAGCGCATCGTGCTCTTCAGCCGCCACGCCGACCGCCAGGCCCTGGGCCGCGAGTTCGGGGCCGCCGACATCATCACCGAACGCGGCGAGGCGGGCATCGCCAAGCTCAAGGAGCTTACCGGTGGCCTCGGTGCGCACTCCGTCGTCGAGGCCGTCGGCACCCACGAGTCCCTGCAGCAGGCCATCGGTTCCACTCGCCCCGGCGGTCACGTCGGCTTCGTCGGTGTCCTGCACGACGTGGCCATCACCGGCGAGGACATCTTCATGACCCACGTGCACCTGCACGGCGGTCCCGCCCCGGTACGCCGCTTCCTGCCCGACCTCATCCAGCTGATCTGGGACCGCAAGATCAACCCTGGGAAGGTCTTCGACCTCGAACTCCCCCTGGAGGAGGCCGCCGAGGGCTACCGGGCCATGGACGAGCGCCGCGCCACCAAGGTGCTGCTGCGTCCCTGACCCCGCGCCGGCGGCGACACCTGCCGCCAGAGCAGCACAGCCCGCCTGAACCACTCACCCTCAACCGTTGAACGGATCACCTTGAGCAACGACACCCCCTCCTCCACGTCCTCGCAGAGCTCCGCGCTCGGCGGGACTGACTTCACCGGCCAGGTCGCTTTCGTCTCCGGCGGCGGCAGCGGGATCGGGCGGGCGACCGCGCTGGCCTTCGCCGCCCGTGGCGCCGCGGTGAGCGTGACCGACATCGACAAGGCGTCCGCCGTGGAGACCGCCAGCCTGATCCAGACCGCCGGTGGGCAGGCCAGTGCCGTGGCCTGCGACGTCGCCGTCGAGGAAGACGTCCAGACGGCCCTGCAGCACACGATCGCGACGTTCGGGCGCCTGGACATCGCTTTCAACAACGCCGGCATCGAGCAGGACCAGGTGGCGCTGGCGGATCTGCCCACCGAGGACTTCCGTCGCTTGATCGACATCGACCTCACTGGCGTCTTCCTGGCCATGAAGCACCAGATCCCGTTGATGCGCGAGCACGGCGGCGTCATCGTCAACACCTCCTCCGGAGCCGGGGTCAAGGGCATCCCGCAGCAGGCCGCCTACGCCGCCGCCAAGTGGGGCGTCATCGGTATGACCAGGTCGGCAGCTCTGGAGAACATCGGCGACGGCATCCGCATCAACGCTGTCTGCCCCGGCGTCATCGACACCTCCATGATGGCGCGCACCTTCGGTGAAGGCACCGAAGGACACGAGGCAGCGACGGCCCAGGAGCCCATCGGCCGCCCCGGCCGGGCCGAAGAGATCGCCGCGGCGGTGGTGTGGCTGTGCTCACCGGCCAGCGCTTTCACCGTCGGACACGCCCTGGTGGTCGACGGTGGCCAAACCATCTGATTCCAGCCCCCAGCACTCAGCCGAAAGGAACTCCGTGCAGCTCAACGGCCTCAACCCGACACAGCAGCCGACCGCCACCTTCACCGGAGACGTGTACACGACCCCGGTGGCCGCCGGGGAAGCCCCGTCCCGGGTCTCGGTGGCTCTGGTCCGCTTCACCCCCGGTGCCCGCACCTACTGGCACCGCCACCCGCTGGGGCAGATCCTGCACATCACCGAAGGTCAGGCGTTGGTCGGCACCCGTGACGGCACCGTGGTCCCTGCCCGCGCTGGGGACAGCGTCGTGTGCCCGCCCGGCGAGGAGCACTGGCACGGCGCCACCGCTGACACCCTCGCCGCGCACTTGGCCATCCAGGAGTCCGACCCCGACGAGGGCCCGGTCACCTGGCTGGAACCCGTCACCGACGAGACCTACCACGACGCCCAAGAGGACTGAGCCCGCGACTCACGCATCCGTCAGGGCGGCACCGCGAGCCACCGGTGACCGCTCGCAGCGCCTGGTAGCGGTCATTGCACCGCAGGCACGAACCCCTTCGCGTTGGCGGACCTTTCGGCGACGGCGGACGACCACCGTGCAGGGCCACCGAGGACGAGCCGGACCGCAGCCTTCGACGAGCCGCTCCCTCACCCGCAGGCACCACACCTCCTGGTACCCCGACACGCAGACCTTGCGTCACGAAGGAGACACGACATGACGACCCAGCACGATGACCACCAGAGCGAGAACGAGCAGCCCGGCATGGGCACCACAGCCCTCTCGCTCGTGCCGCCGAGACCAGCGAGGTCCTGGCCCACCATCTGCCCCGGGCCCCGCGTCACGTCTGCGACCTGGCTGCCGACCGCACTCCGGTGCCCTCGCCTGCGCGGCGGGCGCAGTACCCGAAGCGCTGGTGGCCCTGGCTGGACGATGTGCCCGAGCAGGAGCGCGATGAGGACGCGGTCGAGCTGAGCGCCGCGCTGCCGCACCTGGGAGCTGTGGGTGGGCAGGACCGCTGCGAGCTCGTGGTGACCCACAACTTCGTCATCGGCTGGTTCGTCTCGCGGGTGCTCCAGGCTCCGGTGTCGGGCTGGATGGGCCTGGACTCGGCCAACTGCGGGCTCACGATCGTGAGGTGGGAGAGCGGCAGGACGCCGAACGTGGTGACGTTCAACGACACCGGTCACCTGTGAGTGGGGTCAGGCAACTCAGTCGAGCCTGCCGATGTGCGGGATCAGCGTGTCGTCCGAGGACAAGGTCATGGCCGCGATCTCGCGCTAGGTGACGTGACCTCAGTTGAAGATCGCTGAGACCTACCGGGGAGCGGCGTGTCTGCGACGGTCTTCCGGACGCCGTGCCGCGCCGTCGTGCCCAGGGCTGGTGGCCGCGAGGTCGATGGATCCTGGGACGCGTGGAGGCGGTCACTCCGGGCGGTGGCTTTCTGCGGCGCCCTCGATGAGCTCGCGCAGGATGTCCATAGGTCCGGCGTGGCGAGCGTCTCCTGCACCAAGTCGATGAGGCGCGCAGCAGCAGCAGCCACCGCTTCTGTCCGTTCTCACGCGACCCGTCCCGGCCTCCAAGTCCGTGGCCTGCGGTGGGACCGGATCCGTGAGACGGCCGGCGGCCTACGTGTCTCATTCAACTTGTCCTGGTCGAAGATGGCTAGGACCCGTCAGGGGAGTGGAGCAGGGCGTCCATGCCCGCGCGGATCGCGAGTTGACCGTGGCCTCGTGCCAGCCGCTTCAGGCGCGACCCCGGAAGACGGTCGGGTCCGCGGTAGGGCGAAAGCCGACCGCTGCCACCGCTGCGGCTACCTCGCGGAAGCGGTCCCCGACGTCGCGGGGGATGTGAGCGTCGCTGCCGGAGGAGACCGCGTCCCCGCCGGCTTCGTGCCACCACCGGACCGCCCGCAGATCCAGGGGCAGCTTGGTGTTGACCTCCAAGACACGCCCAGAGCCGGCCAGCACGTCCAGCGTGTGTCTGGCCTGGTCTTCGACATCGCCCCAGGGCAGAGGCCCGTCATCGGCGGTCCAGTGCCGCAGGGGGAAGTCGATGTGTCCGAGGACCTCGAACGGGCCGTCGCTGGCGGCCACGGCCTCGACCTCGCTCAGGTAGGCCGACAGCAGGTCGACCGGCGGGCTCTGGGCCACGGCGTGATCGACCAGGACGTGCTCGCCGGGTGCTCGCAGGTCGCTCAGGGTGTGCACGGAGCCGACGACCCGGTCGAACCCGCGGGAGAGGATGTCGCGGACGGCGTCGGGGTGCCGGTGCACCTCCGACATCTCCACCCCGCAGCCGATGGTCCGGTCAGGAAACCGGTCACGGCAGCGCTCGCTCGCGGCCTGGTAGGCGTCGACCTCCAGCGGTGCACCCATGAAGTGACCGTGCCCGTCGATGCTGCCGCGGACTCCTTCGGGCCAGGCCCACCCGCCGGGAGGAGCTGACCAGACGGTGAAGTCGACGTGCTCGGTGAAGGAGATGGCCGGTAGCCCCACCGCCACTGCTTGCTGGCAGGTGGCCTCCATGTTCCCCTCGAAGGCGTCCCAAAAGTATCGGGAGTGCACGTGATCGTCGGGGGGCAGGTTGATCGACGGCTGTGTCATGTCTGGTCATCGTGGTCGGGTCGCGGAGCCTGCGCCAGACCAG
>Ga0160428_1001912_pt1 | contig 13988 bp, 10 predicted proteins | sample SolpanmetagenomM_FD_108198 | JGI IMG/M metagenome (GOLD analysis project Ga0160428, IMG submission 108198) | Solar panel surface microbial communities from Lawrence Berkeley National Laboratory, California, USA - M | ecosystem: Engineered > Built environment > Solar panel > Unclassified ... | reverse complement strand
CGGTGTGTTGGTGATGGCGACATTGTTCGGGCTGTATCCGTTTTTGCTGAAGCTATACGCCGACGGTGGCTACCAGGGGCCAAAGTTCCAGCAGGGTCTGGCTCGGGTGTGCCGGGCTGTGAACGTCGAGATCGTGCGCCGCTGCGACAGCGGCAAATTCGTCGTGCTGCCGAAGCGTTGGATCGTGGAGCGCACCATCGCGTGGCTGAACCGCTGCCGGCGTTTGGCCAAGGATTGGGAATGCCTCAACAGTAACGCGCTGGCGTTCCTCCGTTGGGCATCCGTGCGGCTTATGCTCCGACGCCTCTGTCGAAGCTAACAATGATCCTGGACCGACTCTAAGACGGCGCAGGTAAATCTTCGGCTGCTGCCAGAGATGAAACTTGCGGCCGAACAGGCTGCTGCGGCTGATCATCGATCGCTCACATCCCTTATTGAAAAGCTTTTGTCCGAGCATCTTACAGCGAATGGGTATTTGCCTTCGCACGGGACAGAATGAGGATTATCCGCACTGCCCTCGAGCAGGCCTGCGTCGAGTTCACCAACAGCGGTGAGCTCGGCGTGAGGCTGCGGAAAGCTGAACCATGAGCGCCACAGCGCGAACGTTCTTGAAAACTGACCGCGCAAACCAGCGAGAATACTGGGCGGGCTGGGAGGAGCACAAAGCCGGTAGCGACCGGCCGGACGCTTCCCGCCCATTTGCTCAGCAGGGGTGGGACGCTTGGTTGGTGTGGCTGGTGAGGAAGCAGGACGTTGGCCGCGCCAATTTGTTGGAACGCGTTCGCATAAACGTGCCCCGCGCAGGCGACGAACCCAGCATAAAGCTAAAGCGCCAGCCCGAGTGAAGCCACCCGTGAAGCCTGCCCCACAGTCAATCACCCCCGAGCAGTTGCGAGAAGCGCGAGGCCTGGTGGGCTGGTCAAGGAATCGCCTCGCAGTGCAAAGCGAAACTACTGTGGGCTTTATCGGCGGATTTGAAGATATGGGCCGGATCCGGACGCTTCTTTGGCATCCGGATGGCTTCGACGCATTGGACGCCATGCGCACCGCTCTCGAAGCGGCCGGCGTCGAGTTCACCAACGGCGACGAACCCGGCGTAAAACTCAAACGCCCGCCCGGGTGAAATCGCCCGTCAAGTCTGCACCGCCGCCGATCACCCCCGAGCAGCTACGGCAAGCGAGGGTGGCTCTCGACTGGTCGTTAGAACGTCTCGCCGCTCGTAGCGACACCACTTCGCTCATCGTCAGCGAATACGAGAGATCCGGCCGAATCGCATCTAGACGGGGGCAGCATCCAGATTTCGACGCTTTAGCGAGCATCCGCACCGCGCTTGAGGCGGCGGGGATCGAGTTCATGGATGGCGACGAACCCGGCGTACGTCTGCGAAAATTGGCGAAAGCCGGAATGACACATCCTCCCGAACTCACGCCTCAGCAGGTCCGAGCAGCGCGGAAGCTGCTGAAGTGGCCGCAAGAACGCTTAGCTGCGCAATCGGGGACCACCACCTCATTCGTCTGGGCTTACGAGAACGAAGGACGCGTCATGAAGATGTATTCGCGCGAACAATCGCTGGACGGCCTGGCCGCGATCCGCAGCACGCTAGAAGCCGCCGGCGTCGAGTTTATCGAGCAGAATGGTGGCGGTCCGGGCGTTCGGTTGCGGAAGGATTTCACGTGAGCCTACCATCGGCTCGTCACCTAAGCATTAACTGCAGACAGCCAGTGCGAGGGTGTGTTGTGCGGCCATGAAGCAAAATGTCACGACCAAAAAGGGTGTGTCACCTTATGGACATATCAAAAATAATCGTCAGCGCCGACATGCTGCAACCCAGACGTCAGCCGATCAGCTGGCTTGAACTGCAACTTCGGTTTTATTACCACCGAACCCCGAAGTTCCAGACTGCGGCTAGTGGTAGCCTTTCATTGTAGTGTCGAGGCCAGCGCACACGAAGTTAACGTGGCCGGAATCAGTAGTCGATCGCTGTTCGACGAGTGGTGCAGGGAAGAAATCGACAATGAGCAATCGTCGGCGCTGAAGGCGACTTGGTTCCGACCGCTTCTCTTGGCCTCATAGAGCGCTTGATCACAAGCGGAAATGAAGCCTCTCAGATCCTCGTCGACACATTCGGCGGACGATCGCTGTCTGGGAACAGTTGTAGCAGCTCCGAAGCTGGCGGAGACGACACTCCCATGCTCAGCATTTCCCACGTGCGGTACTTGCAGATCAATAATCGCTGTCCTGAATCGTTCAGCAAGCTCTGTCGCTGGTAAACGATCCGTATCCGGCAGCAACACCGCAAATTCTTCGCCACCGTAGCGCGCCACCAAATCTGACGACTGGCGAGCACAACCGGCCAAGACCTGAGCTACAGCTCGAAGGCAAGCGTCGCCGCCCTGGTGCCCGTAGTGGTCGTTGAATCGCTTGAACTGATCGACGTCGAGCAGCAGAAGCGTTATGGGCCTCTCCTCCCGCGCCGCTCGACGCCATTCCTGGTTGATCGTTTCGTCAAAACGTCGACGGTTCGCCAATCCCGTTAGGCTATCCGTCGCGGCGGCTCGCCGCAGCTCCTCGTGCGTCTCCGCCAGGTCGCGCTCGGCAGCCTTACGCGCCGAAATGTCACGTACGAGGACGGCAAAGCCCCCGTCGCCGGGCATGGCGCTAAACTGTCCTTCGACCCAGATGAGTCCGCCATCTTGACGAACGATACGATAAACAGCGGAGCCACGACCGTGTGTCCGTCGCGCTTCTTCGACAATGGCCATCGTCGCCTCCCGATCTTCGGGGTAGATGGTTTCACGAAAATCCTGGCCCAAAAGCTGATCTGGCGCGCAGCCGAACACAGCCTGGCACGAGGGGGACACGAAACGACGGATCATGGTGGGGTCAAGCCGCACGATGACGTCTGTCGCGTGATCGGCGATAAGGCGCAGTTCTTCCTCACGATGCCGCATCACCGCTTCCGCCCTGAACCTTCGGCGCAGCTCGGAGTGACACACCCAGGCAAGCATTCCGGTGACGACGGACATGACCGCTAAAATAGCGACGATGCTGACCGCCCACCTCCACCAAGCGGCAAAAATGTCCGCCGGTGGCTGCGCCACGAACAGAATCAATGGGAATGCATCAACACGTTTGAAACTAAAGGCGCGTGTGACGCCGTCCAGCGATGCTGTTGCGATGAATTGGCCGCTCGGTGCAGCAGTGATTTTTTGAACGATGGTCGTGTTGACGAAACGTCGTCCGACGCTGCGATCATCAAATGGTGCCCGAACTAAGAGCGTGCCGTCTGAACGAAACAGCGATACGGCATCACGTTTCCCTAAGCGGAACTTGCCAAACACCTCCTTGAAGTAATCCAGTCGGAGAGTGCCGACCACAACACCGCCGAATGATCCATCAGGTTTGTCGATCCTGCGACTGAGGGCAATCACCCAGTCACCGTTCCCGGTTAGATGGCGGCGGAACGGCTCGCTGATGAAGAGCCCGACGTCGGTGGCTTGCCTGTGAACCTGAAAGTAGCTGCGGTTGGATAGGTTGTCTGAGCGGGGTGGGACTGATCCGGCATCCTCAATCACTGCTCCTGTGTCGTCGAGAACCAGTATGCTTCCAAGATATTTTGCTGTGGCCGCCCGATCGAACAGCAATGCCTGCCGCATTGTAGAATTCAGTTGATCAAGTCTTGGCATTGCCAAGCCATCGATGACGGCGGCAAGGGAGAGATCGTAAAGTTCAACGTTACGCCCAATGTCCTGAGCCACGGCCGCGACAAGGTTATCAGCGGCGCGCATCGAACTATTCCAGGTCTGACGACGTAGCTCCCAAAGCAGCGCTCCGGTCACGGTCACGAAGCCAACGGTGCAAACGATCAGGAACGCTGCCAGTGCCCGAGGATGCAACGCGCGTTTTAAGACGGCGCGGGATGCCCAATTGCTCATCAGGCCGGTCAACGGTACTCTGGCCTTGATCGACTATGCCGATAGCAGCGCTTCGGAAGGACTTCTCGCCCAAGCACGGAGCTCTGCGGCGGCGACAGGCTTAGACATCAGGTAGCCCTGACCTTCATCACAGCCCCAAGCCTGCAAGATGTCGTAAGCGTCTTGTGTTTCGATCCCCTCCGCGACGACCCGGTAGCCAAGGTCATGCGCCATGGCGATCATCGTGCGAACCAGCAAACGGTCCTTTGCCGACGTTGTCAGCCGATACACGAAGGCCTGATCTATCTTGAGCACGGAAACTGGAAGCTGTTGAATGTAGGAGAGATTGCTATAGCCGGTTCCGAAATCGTCGATAGCGATACCCATGCCCTGCGACCGCAACTCGCTCAGCTGTTCGATCACCCGACCCGTGTCACGCGCCACCGCGCTTTCGGTGAACTCCAACTCCACATCGCAGGGATCCAGTCGCGCCTCCTGGGCTGCTCGCAACAGGCGCGTCGCGAAATCCCGCTCTTCGAGATTCAGCGCCGAGGCATTGATTGAGACGTTGAGGTTCTTGCCCGTCCGCTTCCAGGAATGAGCTTGCCGCATTGCGCGCTCGGCCACCCAGGCCGTCATTGGCCGGGCCATTGCGGTCTGCTCGATCAGTGGAATGAACTCCCCAGGGGAAACTCGGCCCAATGTAGGGTGCTGCCATCGTAGCAGAGCTTCGACCCCCACCATCCCATGCGTCTTCAGGTCGAAGCGGGGTTGATACACTAAGGAAAGCTGATCGTCTGACGCGAGCGCGTTCCCAAATTCGCTGAGAATGGCGAATGTACGGGTGCTGCGTTCGTCATGCACTCGGCTGTAATGTGCGATGTTGCCTAGCGTATCGCGCGAATCCTCGACTGCGCCGGTGGCGCGTCGGAATATGTCACGCGGAGATGCCTCTCCGGGGGTGAATTGGTAGATACCGGCCGCCGGAGCCGGATTGATTGGGATGCCGTCTGACAGGATAGGCACTTGAAGGCTGTCGATGATGCTGTTCGTGATGCGCTCGACCGGGCCGGCGTCCACCAGTAAGACGGCGCAACGCATCGGGCCGACATGGTACAGGGTCGCGCTGTTGCCAGCGTTGCTCCGCACGAGCGACATCGCCGACTGCATGAGCGCATCGGTCGGGCTCGATCCCAAGACGCGCATGGTGTGAGCCGTTTGAACCGTCGGCATGATGTCGATGATGATGATGGCCGCATCGCCTGCCGGTTGCGCGCGGGCCAGATCTTCAAGATCTTCGAACAGTTGGTGCTGATTGGCCATTCCGGTCGTGGCATCCACACGGCCAATCATGTTCTGCAGTTCGATCTGGCTCATCACCATCCCGGCCAAATCTTGCAGGACACGCTTGCCAGCGTCATCGATCTCCCTCGGGTGATCGTCGACGACGCAAAGCGTGCCGAGACCATGGCCAGCACGCGTAAACAGCGGTGCCCCGGCGTAGAAGCGGATGCCTGCTTTCACGAGCGGCGAGTCGATGAAGCGCGGATCGATCGAAAGGTCCGGCACGACAAAGACCTCGTTTTCCTCGATCGCGTAGCTGCAAGGCGCCTGTTCACGGGGGATCTCGGTGATATCGACGCCTACCTTGGACTTGAACCATTGCCGGTCATGATCGGTCAGCGACACAGTCGATACAGGTGCTTTCAGCAACTGGCTTGCGAGGCGGGTCAGGCGATCGAAGCTCTCACTCGGCGGGGTGTTGAGCAGACGGAGATCACGCAAAGCATTCAGGCGTGCTTCTTCGTTACTACGCGTTTCAAGCAATCGCTGCACGGTTCAACCCCCTCGATATATGCCTTTGTGTCTGATCGAGGTTACTAAATGGTTAAGACTCGAAGGATCAGGGGATCGAACGGCATCATCGATTCCGCGGCCAACAGTCGTGTAATCGGCAGCTGCCGACCAAGCCGCCAATGCTTCGGATCGGAGAACCTGACCGAGCACAGCCGGTGAAAGCGTTAGAGCGTGTTCAATAAATTATTAACCAGTTGCTGCAAAGTTCGTTTTAGAACGGGACCTTGCGATGACTACGACACTATACCTTGTAAACGAGGATGACAGGTTTCCACAGCTTGCGAAATACAACGCGGTGACAGCGATCAACGACGAAGACTTCGTGCCAAGTCTGGCGTTGGCTGGCGATTTATTAGAGCTAAAATCGACCTTCGTTAGCCTGAGCGGCTACGACGAGCAGGTTTACTTTGCCAGGCAGGGTCTCAAGCTGTGCCGAACAGACTGTTCGATCTACTTCTGCACGCAAGCCAACGCTTATACGGACGTCATGGTGGTCCTTGATGCGAGGAACAGCCGGTTCAGACGGTCCTGCACCTGGGACGGGCATTCGGACTGGAGGTCGTCGCCGAAGGCGTTGAGACCACGTTGCAACTTGAGCGGCTGCGCAACCAGGATTCCAGCAACAGTATTTGCCCGGATGCCTCCGATGGAGCCGCTCAAACTGTTCCTGCCTAAAGGCTGCCGAGCAATGGCGGACTGAAATGAAGAAGGATGGCGTGCCTTGATGGTGAGTTGGATCCCGGTCTCTTCATAAAGACAAATAGACAGGCAGGATTTCAGTGACGTTACGGCGGGTTGAAAGAATCTTCACGCGTACATAATACAGCAGAACATAGACCTTTCCCACCTACACAATCTGGCGGACTGATCGATATTTTTGACCCTGAGTGTTACAAACTTGCTGAGTATTTTCTGAAAGAGAATGCCCGGGAACGAGACAAGGAGTTTCTGGCCGAGACCATTCAGGAGGCCATTGAACTGTTTCTTTGTGCTAGCCCGACAGAGAATATTATACGCAGATGTTGGGTTGAAACGCTGACTACCAAAGTTCACGATCGGCTTAACTCACGGTCTGAGCATTAAAATACTGGTGGAGGTGTGCCTAGCACCCGCTCTTTTGCGGGAGGCTTCATTGGATGTTCGAAGCCTCCAGCATTGCTTTGACATTTCTCGCCAGAACATCGAGCGTGAACGGCTTACCGATTACTGCCATATTCGCGGCGAGATGCTCTTCCAGAGCGCCACCGGCGTATCCCGTAATGAATAATACAGGCAAGCTCGGGCGGCGCTCGCGCGCTGCATCGGCGAGCTGGCGCCCGTTCATCCCATTGGGTAGGCCCACATCGGTCACCAACAGATCGACGTGGGCGTCAGACTCGAGCAGACGTAGCGCCGCAAGGCCGTCCTCTGCCTCCAGAACCGTGTAGCGCAGCTCACGTAGCCGCTCAGCGGCAGCCTCACGTACTCCCTTCTCATCCTCGACCAAGAGCACTACCTCATTGGCACCGGCTATCGCTGGCTCGGTAGGCGTCTCTAATGCCTGCGGTCCCTGAAACGATTCATGGCGAGGCAGGCGTAGGCGTACCGTCGTGCCCTGGCCCGGCGAGCTGTCGAGGCGTACCAGCCCACCGGACTGGCGCACAAAGCCGTAGACCTGAGAGAGGCCGAGGCCCGTCCCCTGCCCGATAGGCTTGGTGGTGAAAAACGGCTCGAAGGCGTGCGCCTTTGTTGCCTCGTCCATGCCCATGCCAGTGTCAGCCACGCTGATCTCCACGTATTCGCCCGGTGCGGCCCCTTCCTGATCGGCCACGTCCGCTTGGCACAGCATCACCTTCGCTGTCGCGATGGTCAGCGTGCCGCCTTCCGGCATGGCATCACGGGCATTGATGGCCAGGTTGAGCAGCACGTTCTCCAGTTGGCTCGGGTCGCACAGAACGGACCAGAGATCATTGTCCAGATGCAACTGGATCGTGACTGCCGGTCCCACCGTGCGCCGGATGAGCTCCGCCATACCCTCAACCAGTTCACCCGGCTCGAGCGGCGTGGGCTGCAGTGCCTGCCGGCGCGCAAACGCCAGTAGGCGGTGAGTAAGCCCCGATGCCCGCACCACTGTCTTTTGCGCGTTGTCGAGGTAGCGCCCGACCTCGAGTCCACGCCCCTGCTCCACCCGACGCTGAATCATTTCCAAGCTGCCTCCAATAACCTGGAGCATGTTGTTAAAATCGTGCGCGATCCCGCCTGTGAGCTGGCCTATCGCTTCCATCTTCTGTGATTGGCGTAACGCGGCTTCCGCGCTCTCGCGTTCGAGCGCCTCTGCGTGGAGGGCGCCCACGGCCTGCTCCAAAGCAGCCGTGCGCTCGGCCACGCGGGTTTCCAACTCCTCCGTCGCAAGCCGCGCCTCGGTGATATCTACCGCGCAGCCGGTGTAGCCAAGAAAGCTGCCTTGATCGTTTAGCCGCGGCACGGCCTCGCAGCGCAGCCAGCGGACTTGGCCCTGCTTGTCGCGCACCCGCGCTTCACGCCTAAACGTTTGACGGGTGCGAAAAGCGTCTCGGAACGCCGTGCGGTAGGAGGGCAGGTCCTCTGGCAGCACGTCCGCCTCCCAACCCTGACCCAGCATCGCCGCAACTGGGCGACCAAACAAATGGTCGTAGTGCCTGTTGGCGAACACCACTTGGCCTTCGGCATCGCTCATCCAGATCAGCGCCGGCGCGCTGTCGGCCATGTGGCGGAACCGTGCCTCGCTTTCCCGCTGCGCGGTTTCGGACCGGTCGCGCTCGCCCTCACGCGCGGCCAGGGCCGCCGACATGCGGTTGAAGGCGGCGCCCACCTCACGTATCTCGTTCGAGCGCCGGCCCAGGTCGGCCCGTGCGCCCAGCTCGCCTTCGCCCACTCGGCCGGCTGCCAAGGCAAGCTTGGCCAAAGGGGCGAGCACGAGACGTCGCCCAGCCAGCACCCCGGCGGCGAGAGCAAGCACCGCACCAAGCAGTATGCCGGCCAAATTTTCGCGCAGTGTCTCCTTCAAATCGGCCAAGGCGCGCCGCTGATCGAGGCCGACTGCGGCCACGAGGCCACCCAAGGCGGGGTCGAGCGGCACCGCGCCGAACAAGCGCGGATTACCATCCGGCCCGAATGCCGCGACCGCCGTCGGCGCCGAAACTTCTAAGCCGGCGCGCAGTGCCCCGGGCGCTTGGCGGCCAACCCAGTCGTCCACGATCGAGTGGCCGTCTTTCACACCCGCCACCACGGTGCCCGCAGGATCAAGCACGAGCGCTTCGGCACCGGGCGGTAGCGCCCTTGCAGCAAGCTGACGGGCAAGCTGCTCTTGATCCAGGCTGGCCAACACGATGCCGCCCACACTGTCGTCCGCTCGCCGGAATGGCAGAGCGAAGTGAATACTGCGGCGCCCCGTTGCGACACCTGTCACTAGGTCGCCAACCGCAAAATTGCCCGCGGCCATCGCACGCCGGTAGTAGGCACGCTCCGCGTTGCTGTAGGAACCAGGTGCCGCGCCCGCGCTGCTGCACAGGATGCCACCCTCGGCATCGGTGGCGGCGAGCAAGGCGTAGGCCGGATACTGGCGCGCCACAGCCTGCAGGTACGCCGTGCAGCCCGCGGCGTCGTTGGCGCGGATGGCGGGCATTTCGGCAAGTGCCACCAGGAGCTGGCGCGTGCCCTCCGCAGTTCGGGCCATGTCAGCCTGCAAAGCGAGGGTCTGGGCCACGGCGTCCATGCGCAGCGCCGCTTCACGCTCGCGGCGGTGTTCGACCCCAGTCCAGGCCTGGATGGCGAAGGGCGGTAGCAGGGCGAGCATGACCAGCAGCGACAGACGACCAGCCAAGGTCGTGAGAGAGCGTGCGGGTCGCCGAAGGACAGTGGCCACCCTCGCCGGAATTTGACGGACTGTTTTAAGCCGCATGCTGTCCGGTGTCAGAAAGCGTAGCTAGCAATACAGTTACCCTTTTTCCGAAAACTGAAACTACATAGCTTCAGCCCTGTTGAACAACGTTTCCGCCGCCATAAGATGACACCCTGTTTTAGCCGTGGCATTTTTCTTCATGGCCGCACAGCACACTCTCCACGTTGCCCTAACCGAGCCCTTGGTCCGCTACGTCGGCGGACAGGTCGCATCGGGTCATTACGCGACAGCGAGCGAAGTCGTGCGGGCCGCCCTCCGCCTGCTCATCGAACGAGACGAGGCAGCCGAAATTCGTCAGTTCAAGCCTGGATCCGCTGCCGATGCCTGACCACCAGCAAGATCGAAACGCTGCGCCAAACCCAAACTCCACATCGTCGGCACAAGTGGAAGTGTTGTTGCGCCAGCAGACCGCCCTGGCCCGTTTCGGCGAACTCGCCCTACGTTCCGAAAACCTAGACGAGATCCTGACAGAGTCCTGTCGCCTCGTCGGCGAAGCGCTCGGGACGGACCTGGCGAAGGTGCTGGAACTGCAAGCCGATGGCCGGACCTTGCTGGTCCGGGCGGGCGTGGGTTGGGAAGCCGGGGTCGTCGGTCAAACACGGGTCGAAGCTCATGAGGGATCGTCCGAGGGGCATGCCTTGCGCACCAGCGAGCCCGTTATCTCGACTGATCTCGCCGGCGAAACCCGCTTTACAACACCGGAGTTTCTTCGCGACAACGGCGTTCGTGCGCTGGTCAACGTCGTCATCATCGGCGGCAAAGATCAGCCGCCCTACGGCGTGCTCGAGGTCGACAGCCGGTTGCCGCGGGAATTCGATGACAACGACATCTCTTTCCTACAAACCTACGCAAACCTGCTGGCCGCAGCGGTGGACCGGCTACGGGTGCTGCAGGAAACCCGGCGTGCCGCGGCCTTCGTTCAGGCGTCGTCCCAGGTGCTCTACTCGATCAATGCCGACTGGAGCGAGTTGCGGGAGCTGAAAGGCGGCGGCTTTCTGTCGGACACCCCGGATGCCAACCGCAACTGGCTGGTCGACTACATTCCCGAGGATGACCGGTCCCGGGTCGAGGCGGAGGTAAAGCAGGCCATCGCCAGCCGTGGACTGTATCACCTCGAGCACAAGGTGCATCTCGCCAACGGTGAGGTCGGCTGGGCGCTGTCCCGAGCCGTTCCTCTGCTGGATGCGGATGGCGACGTCACCGAATGGTTCGGCGCTGCGTCCGACATTACGGAACGGGTCCGTGCTAACCTGGAAGCAGATCGGATCAGGGTCCGACTGGAAACCGCGCTCCGGGTCGCACGGCTCGGCACCTTCGAGTGGCACCCCGTGACCGGGGCTGTCGAGTTGGACGTGCGAGCCCGCGAGATCTTCGGTTTGCCCGCTCTTGGCGAGTTCGGACAGGAGGACCTCTTCGGCCGCATCGTGCCCGAGGACGTCGATCGCATCAGGGCCGAGGCAATGAATGCGCTTGGCAACGCCAAGCCCGTTGAGGTCGGCGATCTCGGCTGTATCATTCACATGAATTACGACATCGTGCTGCCGGACACGACCCGGCGCTCGATCAGCAGCACCGGCAGTGTGACGTTTGACGAGGGGGGCGAGCGGCACATGCTGGGATCCTTCGACGACGTTACCGACCTCAGGCGGGCCGAAACATTGCTTCGTGCAGAGAACATGGCGCTGGGGCAGCGGGTGGAAGACCGAACCCAGGAGCGGGACCGCATCTGGCAGCTGAGTCAGGACATGCTGGGTGTCGCCGATACCGACGGGGTCTGGCTCAGTGTGAACCCCGCCTGGACGGCTATCCTGGGCTGGACGGAGGCCGAAATTGTCGGGCGGACCACCCACTGGCTGCAACATCCCGATGACCGGGACAGCACCCAGCAAGGCCGGGAAAAGCTCAAAGTCGGCGTGCCGCTGCGTGGGTTCGAGAACCGGCTGCGCACCCGGGACGGCAGTTACCGGACAATCCACTGGACGGCGATCCCGTATCAGAACCGAACATATGGCGTTGGCCGCGACGTCACGGCTGAGCGGGAACAGGCCGGCGCCCTGGTCAAGGCCGAGGAGGCGTTGCGCCAATCGCAGAAGCTGGAGGCCATCGGTCAGCTCACCGGCGGAGTCGCGCACGACTTCAATAACCTGCTGACCGTGATCCGGTCGTCGGTCGACTTACTCAAGCGGCCCAACCTCGCAGAGGAGCGCCGGACCCGTTACATCGCCGCCATCTCCGACACGGTGGAGCGGGCGGCCAAACTTACCGGCCAGCTGCTAGCCTTTGCCCGGCGTCAGGCACTCACGCCCGAAACCTTCGCAGCCTGCGACAGCGTGCGAATGCTCCGCGATATGCTGGGAACGCTGACAGGTTCACGAATCGAAGTCGTCACCGAGCTGCCGGAGCACCGCTGCTTCGTGCACGCCGACCCCAGCCAGTTCGATACGGCGCTGGTCAACATGGCCGTCAACGCCCGCGACGCCATGGGTGGCGAGGGACGGCTGACGATCCGGGTGATGACCGTTGAGGCAATCCCCGCCGTGCGCATGCATTCGGCGATACCCGGAACCTTCGTGGCGGTGTCGCTTGCCGATACCGGCAGCGGCATTCCCTCTGATCAGCTGGACCGGATCTTCGAACCGTTCTTCACGACGAAAGAAACCGGTCGCGGCACCGGGCTGGGTCTGAGCCAGGTGTTCGGCTTCGCCAAGCAAACCGGTGGCGAAGTGACGGTCGAGAGCCGGATTGGTGAGGGCGCGACGTTCACTATCTTCCTGCCGAGGGTGGCTGAACCAGTGCAACCGGCCGAAGCGGAGGAAGCACCGTCGTTGATGGACGGGCACGGTACCCGTGTGCTGGTGGTGGAAGACAATGCGGCTGTCGGCACCTCTACGCTCCAAAGCTTGAACGAACTCGGCTACGATTGCGTGTGGGCGGCTAGCGCGGAGGACGCTTTGTCCGAGCTGGCCAAGGGCGCCGGTCGCTTCGATGTGGTGTTCTCCGACGTGGTGATGCCGGGCATGGGCGGGATTGAACTGGGCCAGCGCATCCGGAGGAATTATCACGATCTGCCCGTGGTGCTGACGTCCGGCTACAGCCATGTCTTGGCCGAAAACGGCACTCTTGGCTTCGAACTGCTGCACAAACCTTACTCGGTCGAGCAGCTCTCGCGTGTGCTGCGCAAGACAGCCAACCGGTGGCGGCAGCGTGGCGTCGGCATCTGACAGTTCGCGCTCGCTACCATTGTTCCGCCGGACACGGTGCGGTCGATTATAGCTTTCTTGTCGATCCAAGGGGTCCTTGGTCGCTCATGACGATTTTGGCGATTGCTATCGCGATCGCCTGCGGGCTGCCGATCATGTCAATGGGACCATCGTAGTCGATCGCGTTCTCGGGCATGCCCTGACGGGGTAGCAGATCGGGAGTGAGAACCATGGTCAGACCGCCCGCCTTGTGGATCGCGGCGAGACCACGCGACCCGTCGTCCAACGACCCGGACAGCACGACGCCAATCATCCGCCCCTTTCCGTGCAGGGCTATGGAGTGGAAGAGCAGATCAACCGTGCGGTTCCCGTGCAAGCGGTGCGGGTCGTCGACAATTTCGGTGAGGTCAGGTGCCACCAACGTCAGGTGCTGCGCGGGGTCGCCCACATAAACGGTCCCCAGCTCGAACGCTTCGCCTTTCTCGGCAACCTTGACAGGGAGCGAACACTCGCGGTCCAAAACACTTCTCAGGTTGCTCGAGGCCTTCCATCGGCGGTGAAGAACCACAAGGACCACCGCCGGCATCGCGGTCGGGAGCGAACCCAGGGGCAACGCATGAGATTTCAGCGTAGATTTGGTGGGCATCTGCGCTGGCAGTCTTGTACTTTGATCTCTGGTGATTGAAGACGATCCCTTCTGGAGGAAGGGACATCCCGTTGGCGTTGGATCGATTGCTGGACTTTCTGGATGACGTCGAAGATCCTCGTTGCGGCGGCAAAGTCGAGCACCGGCTGACGGATATCCTGGTCATCGCCGTTTGTGCGGTGATTGCCTGTGCGGAAAGCTGGGACGACATCGCGCTGTATGGCCGCAACAAGCTGCCTTGGCTGAGAACCTTTCTCGATCTGCCGAACGGTATCCCGTCGCACGACACGTTCCGGCGCGTGTTCATGCTGATCGACCCTGTGACGTTCGAGGCGGCGTTCCTGTCCTGGGTCGGCACACTCGTGCGCGACTTCGACCGTGAGGTGGTGGCGATCGACGGCAAGACCGTCCGACGCTCGTTTGACCGCGGCCGTGAGCAAAACCCGCTGCAT
>Ga0160428_1001911_pt1 | contig 13993 bp, 16 predicted proteins | sample SolpanmetagenomM_FD_108198 | JGI IMG/M metagenome (GOLD analysis project Ga0160428, IMG submission 108198) | Solar panel surface microbial communities from Lawrence Berkeley National Laboratory, California, USA - M | ecosystem: Engineered > Built environment > Solar panel > Unclassified ... | reverse complement strand
CTTCGCGTCTCGCGCATCGCGCACGTCGTACAGCCGCTGATGGTCATAGGGTTTGGCCGAGAAGACGTTGCCGTGGCCGCGATCGGTCGTCCATTCGGCACCGTACAGCAGGATCACCGACTTCGACTTGAATTCGGGGTCGCTCCACGTGTTGTGCGCAATGTCGCCCGCGACGTGATTGTCGTGATCGGTGATCGCGATGTAATCGAACCCGGTCGTCTCGGCGAAGCGGATGATTTTCGCCTCGGGATTGTTGCTCGAATCCTTGCTGTGGCGCGAGTGGAGGTGGAGATCGCCCTTGAGCCAGACGCCGTCGTCGAGGCTGGCGACCGGCGGGATCTTCGGTTCAGGCGTTGCGGGGGGCGTGGCGGCGAGCAGCGCGGCGGCGGACAGGAAGTTTGCGAGCACAGGCGGTATCCTTCGGACCGGGGAATACGGGACCAGCGCCGACCCGCCCGAGGCGGACCGGCGTTGGTGTTTCAGAAACGGTAGGTGACGGCGGCGCGGACGTTGCGCTGATACATCGAGCTCCCGATGAACACGGCCTGCCCCGCCTCGCTATTGTCGATCGTTCCCGCACGCGGGTTGCCGTTGGCGAGACCGAGCGTGTTGGTGAGGTTCTGCGCGATCAGCTGGAGCTGCAGCTTGGGCGTCACGTTGAGCTGCGCTTGCAGGTCGAGGCTGGCATAGGATGGCAGGCTGATCTGATTGGCGACGTCGGTGTAAAGCTGACCGTTATAATTGATGTCCGCCTGCAGCCGCAGCCGATCCCGGAACAGCGTGACGCCGGGGGTGATGCGGAAGGTGTTCTCGGGAATGCCGTTGAGCCGGTGATGCGAATAGTCGGTCAGCTGGCCCGCGCTGTTGGTGTAGACGAAATCGGAGAAGCGCGAGTCCTGGTACGTCCACGACGCGTGGAGATCGAACCACTTGACCGGACGGATCGTCGCCTCGAGCTCGATCCCCTTGGTGTTGGTGTCGCCGTAGACCGTGAACGGCGACAGCAACCCGTTCGCCAGCGTCCGATAGTCGCTGATCTGATAGCTGTTGTAGATCGTGCGGAACCCGGTGGCGTAGAAATCGACCGGCCCGCGCGAATATTTCAGCCCCGCCTCGAGCATGTTGAGCTTCTGCACCACCGGGGTCGCGCCCGCGTTGGTGATGAAGTTCGAGATCGCGGGCAAGCGGAAGGTGTTGGTGTAGCGGACGAACGCGCCGACATACGGACGGAGCTGGTAATTCGCCCCGGCGGTATAGGCGAAGCCGTCATATTTGCGCGAGAAGGGCGTGAACACGCCGGTGCCGACGCCGACCGAATCGTCCGCCGGGGTCGTGCTCTGGCCGAGGTTGATCTTCTTGCTGCCCTCGACCCGGCCCGATGTCTGGATCTGTTCGTAGCGCACGCCGCCGTCGAGGCGGAAGCGCGGGGTGATCTGCCACTCGTCGCTGGCATAGACCGCGATATTGTCCGATTTGCCGCTGCCATTGGCATATTCCGCGCCGTAACCGACCACGCCGCCATTGGTGAGCGGCGCAAGCTTCGCGCCGGTGTTAGAGAGCAGATAGACGTCGAGCACGTCGGCATGGTTGGTTACGTCGGTCAGCACCGATGCGCTGAGCGCGCCATATTGCTCGTTCTCATGCGCGAAATAGAAGCCGAGCGCGAGATTGTGATGCCCGAGCAGATCGACCGCACCGACGACTCGCGTGTCGTTGATGACCTCTTCCAGCGGCACGGTATGGGTGCGCGCGAGATCGACCAGCGCGAGGCCGTTGCCATTCTGGTTCGCGAGATCGAACGCCGCGCCCGAATCGCGGTAGAACAGGCCGAGGCTCTGGCGCGCCGCGGCGTTGACTGCCTTGCCGTAATTGGCGCTCAGGAAGCTGCCGGCCGGGGCGACCGAGTACGGCGTGATGCTGTTGCGCTGCGTGAAACTGTCGCGATACCGGAGATTTTCCTGCACCTTGAACGTGTCGCTCAGCGCATAGTCCGCGTGCAGGCTGAGCTGCGTCAGCTTCACCGTGCTGCCAAGCGCATTGTCGAACTTCACGTCGCCGCCCGGCGTCAGGAAGGTGAAATAGCGCGTGTCCGGCCCCGCGATATTCTCCTTACGGTTGTTGAGCCCGGGCACGCTGACGATGTCACCCGCGCGGTCGGTCGTGTAGATCCCGCCGCCCCAGTAGCCGACGCGTTCGTCGATCCGCTTGACGCCCAGCGTCACCGATCCACGATCGAAATCACGCGAGACGTTGAGGCGGATCTGCCCGCCCTTGTCCTGCGTGAAGCCCGAATTGTGCGGGCCATCCGACAACCGGTAATAACCGCCGGTGAAGAAGCGCCAGCCGGTCTTGCCGATCGGCCCGCCGATCCAGCCGTCAACGCGGTGCGAGTTATAGCTCGACCCTTCGTAGCGGACCAAGCCCTCGAGATGGTAGACGCCGCGCCGCGTGATGAAGTTGATCGCAGCACCCGGCGCGTTCGAATAGAAGATCGCCGAGGGCCCGCCGCGGACGACTTCGATCCGCTCGACCGTCTGGTCGATCCGCAGCGACTGGTCGCCGTTGAGCCAGCCGAGCCCGGGATCGCCCTGGATCGGAATGCCGTCTTCCAGCAGCGCGACGGTCTGGAAACCGTCGCTCGGAATCCCGCGGACGCGCACCCCGCCGCTGACTTCGCCCCCGGTCGGCGTGGTGTAGAAGCCCGGCACTTGCTTGAGCGCCTCGGAAACGCCGATCGGCGCGCGGACGCGCAGGTCCTGGTCCGAGATGGTCGAGATCGCATAGCTCGTGTCGACCTTGCGCTGCCCCTTCACGCCCGCGCGCCCGGTGACGACGATATCGTCGCCGCTGGTCGCGGTCTGCGTCGGGTCGGACACCGCGGCCGGATCGGTCTGCGCGACGGCGGTCCCGCTCGACAATACCGCGCCAGTGATCGCAACGGCCAGCGCCGTGCGGGAAACAAACGTATAAGTCATTGCGAGCCCCACCCTTTATCGAGTCGAGGCGGCATATGATAGTTTATGGTATCATTTTAATGACACCGCTGACTTGTAGATGTCACGAACGGTTCAGGGCAGCCTGTACTCGGGATAATCGAACATCGCCTTGAAGACGAACCCGGCATCCGCGAACACCGCCTCGGGGTCGACGTCCTCCTCCTTGAGCATCTCGTCGATCGAATAGGCCAGTTCAACCGAAAGCCGGGTCCGCCGCCGCACCAGCGCGCGGTCGACATGCGGGAGATGCGGCGCGTAGAGTTCGGTCAACGTGTCGGCGACGAAATTATGCGACTGCAGCCGGATATGGGTCAGGCTCGGCACCGCGTGGAGCGACCGCATGATCCACAACGCGCCGGGCTCGCTGCTCGTAACCGCATGCATCATCCGCAACAGTTCAACGGTTCGGTCCGCCAGGACGTCGAGGTCGGCGTCGGCGTAGCGCGCGACCCAGGCCTCCAGCGCAACGTTCTGCCGCCGCATCAGTCGCTCGGCGAGCGCGGCGATGATCGCGTATTTATCATCGAAATAGCGATAGAAAGCGGGCGGCGACGTGCCTGCCCGCTCGCAGATCATATTGCTCGAAATGCGCTCGACCCCGACTTCGCCCAGCAGATGGCCAGCCGCATCGAGCAACGTCTCATAGGTTCGTCGCGACCGCGCCTGAACCGGCTTCCGATGACTGGTCAACGCCGCCCCCCATGCTCCCCTGAGTTGCGTCGTCTAGATCGCCTGACCCGACGGGTCATCGTATTTGTTGCGGATAGCCGGTGCGGCGCGAAGGCGTGCCGATCGTCCCCGCCGTTCACGCCGCGCTCACAGCGTCATGCGCGCCGACGCATCTCGCCGACGAGCGCCGCCAACCGGTCGGTCGCTGGTCCGGGAATGCGGGCCTGAAACGCCTCAGCCAGGGCATCGTAATACCATAGCGAGCCATCCCTGCCCCCGGTGAAGCGTTGCCACAAAGCGTCGCCATGCACCGCAAGATCGGCGACGATCGCGCCTGCATTATGGGTCTTGTCCGCAAGGCTGACCTGCAGCGAAGCGACGGGCTTGTGCGCCAGACTGGCAAGATACGCTTCCTTCCGTGTCCGCCACGGCGGCTTCGGATCGGTATCGGCATCGGCATCGGTACAATGATCGACGATCTCGGCGACGCGGTCACCGAATTTCGCCCGGATCGCCGCCAGTTGGGCCGCGCCACCCTGATCCTCGACCGCATCGTGCAGCAGCGCCGCGATTGCCTGATCCTCGTCCGCCTCATTCTCCAGCGCGATCGAGGCGACGCCGAGGAGGTGCGCGACATAGGGAATATCGGTCCCCTTGCGCCGCTGGTCGCGATGCAGCTTGCTGGCATAGGCCAGCGCCTCATCGAAGCGTTCGGTCAGCATGGTTCATCCTTGTCTGGAGATACAGGCGCGAGCGGCAACCTGCCCCCGGCATGACGCGATACGCCACTACGAACGGCGACAGGGTATCACAGCCTGGTCGACGGCTTGCCGAGAAATGAACGTTCGGGCGCGTGGGGCTGCTTTTTTGTATTGCCGTGAAGGGGGGAGCAATTGCGGCTCGTCCTTGAGGCGCGCTATTTTACTGATGCCTCATTGATCTGAATGATGTCGGTGGGTGCGCGTAGCGACCGCCATCGATCGTGGAAGGCCCCTTCGGCTTGTACGCCTGGGGATTTGCCAGGGAAAAGTTAAGTCATTTTCAAACGAGGCATAGGAGGGCGTGGTGAGACGGAACGCCCCTACCCTGCAAACCTGCGCGATACTGATCACGAACCGTGATCCAAGGCGCTGAAGCGTATTTTCCGGACTGGCTGGGGCGGCAGGGTTCGAACCTGCGAATGGCGGCATCAAAAGCCGCTGCCTTACCACTTGGCGACGCCCCAATCCGGGAGCGCAGGCCTTTAAGCTGCGCTTGCCCCGTTGCAAACCTAAAAAATGCGCATGGTCCTCAGATCACGCGCTCGAGCCAACCATGCGGATCCGGCGCATTGCCGCGCTGGAGATCCATCAGCGCCTGGCGAAGCCGCAACGTGGCCTCCCCCGCGCCGCCATTGCCGATGTCGAACGCGCCATCGGTCATCTTCATCGTGCCGATCGGCGTCACCACCGCCGCGGTGCCGCAGGCGAACGCCTCGCGCAGCCGGCCGCTCGCCGCGTCCGCGCGGCACTGGTCGATCGCATAGGGCTCCTCGCGCACCGTCAGCCCCATGTCGCGCGCGAGCGTGATCAGTGAATCACGGGTGATGCCGGGGAGGATCGTGCCGGTCAGCGGCGGGGTCTGCAGACTGCCGTCGTCGAACACGAAGAAGATGTTCATCCCGCCGAGTTCCTCGATCCAGCGGCGCTCGACCGCGTCGAGGAACAGCACCTGGTCGCAGCCCTGCCGGGTCGCCTCGGCCTGTGCGATCAGGCTGGACGCGTAATTGCCGCCACATTTCGCGGCCCCCGTCCCGCCGGGCGCGGCGCGGGTATAGTCCTGCGACACCCACAGCGTCACCGCAGGCGCGCCGCCCTTGAAATAGGCACCGACCGACGAAGCGATCACCGCATAGAGATATTCAGTCGAAGGCTTCACCCCGAGGAACACCTCGCTCGCGATCATGAACGGGCGCAGGTACAGCGCGCCGCCGTCGATGTCGGGAATCCACTCGGCTTCCTGCCGGACGAGCGCACGGACCGACTCGACGAACAGATCCTCGGGCAGCGGGACCATCGCCATTCGCGCGGCCGAGGAGCGGAAGCGCGCGGCATTGGCGGTCGGGCGGAACAGCGCGGCACCCCCGTCGGGGAGGCGATACGCCTTCATCCCCTCGAAGATCTCCTGCGCGTAATGCAGCACCGCCGACGCGCTATCCATCGTGAACGGCGCGCGCGCGGTGATCTTCGCGTCGTGCCAGCCCTCCGCTTCGCTGTAGCGGATCGTCACCATATGATCGGTGAAGACCCGGCCGAAGCCCGGATTGACGAGCTGCGCGGCGCGCTCGTTCGCGGCGAGCGGCGCGGCGTTCGGTTCGAACGCGAAGACCGGTGTCTCGGACAATGCGGGATCGGCAGGCTGACCGCCGGCGAGCGTAACGGTGTTCGGCATGATATCCTTGCGACATATTGCGACAATTTGGGGGTTGAAGGGGTGTACGGGACGCGTCAAACGCGGTCAACAATGGCAACCGCAATCGCCTCTGCTTCGCCGCTCTTCCTCCGTGAACCCGAAATTCGGCGCGGCATGGAATTGCTCTACTTCGCCCAGAGCAGGCTCGCCCGCTCGACCGAGGGTCGACTGAGCGAGATGGGGCTCGGTCGCGCGCATCATCGCGCGATGTACTTCATCGCGCGACATCCGGATCTTACGGTGAGTGCGCTGCTGAGTCTGCTCGGGATTACCAAGCAGTCGCTCGGGCGCGTGCTCAACGAACTGGTCGATCGTGATCTGGTCGAGACGCGTGTCGGCGAGCGCGACCGGCGGCAGCGATTGCTGCGACTGTCGACTACGGGCACGGCGCTGGAGCAGGAATTGTTCGAGATGGTCCGCGAACACTGGTCGCGCGCTTACGCACGGGCGGGGCAAAGCGCGGTGAGCGGCTTCTGGTCGGTCCTCGAGGGTATGATCGGCGAGGAAGGCCTTACGCGGCTGTCAGGGCCGCAGGACTGACCTTCACGGGCATCGCGCGGACCGAACCTTCGACTATCTCGCCGCGGCGGCCATTTCCGCGTTTCGCCCGGTTGCCGCGGCAATCGTCTCGCGCAGCAGCGCGTCGAGTGCGCCCCCCGCATCGAGGACGTCGAGTCCCTTGCGGGTCGATCCGCCCGGGCTCGCGACACGGTCCGCCAGCGTGGCGGGGTCGACGTCTGCCGCGGCGGCGAGCAGGCCCGCCCCCTCAACGGTCGCGAGCGCCAGCCGTTGCGCCTGCTCGGGCGACAGCCCTTGTGCGATGCCAGCCGCCGCAAGCGCGGCGACGAAACGATAGAGGAACGCGGGTCCGCTCCCTGCGAGCGCGGTCACCGCGTCGAAATGCGCGGGCGCGACCCATTCGACCAGACCGAGCGGGTGCATCAGCCGGTCGACCGTCGCGCGTGCCCCAGCACTCGCGTGAGCGCTGTCGAGCGCGACGACACCCTTGCCGATCGCGACCGGGAGATTGGGCATCGCGCGAACGATCGCGTCGGCGGCAAATCGCGCGGCGAGCGCAGCTTCCTCGACGCCGGCAAGGATCGACACCAGTAGCGGGACGCCTGCCAGCCGTCCGGCGAACCGTTCGGCGATCTCGTCGATCTGCTGCGGCTTCATCGCCAGCACGACGACATCGGGCAACGCGCCATCCGGAAGATCACGTGCCTGTCGAACGCCGTCGGGTAGCATCCGGTCAGACCGATTGACGACGTCGACCGAGGTCGCACTGACCACGCCACTGTCGATCCAGCGACGTAGCATTGCGCCGCCCATGTTGCCGCATCCGACCATCCAGATCCGGCCGATGCCCGCGTCGCTCACTGGCTCAGGCTTCGCCCTGGGTTTCGGTCATCGCGGCGGCGAGCGCTTCCTTGGGGGTCTTGCCGCCCCACAGGATGAACTGGAACACCGGGTAGAACCGCTCGCACTCGTCGATCGCGCTTTCGACCATGAGTTCGGCGGACCCCAGCGACAGCGTTCCGCCATCGCCGTCGATCATCGCGGCGTGGCGATACAGCAGGATCCCGCTCGACGACCACAGCTCAAAATGACCGACCCACAATTGCTCGTTGATCAGCCCGATCGCCTCATACATCGCCGACCGCTTGTCGTCAGCGACCTTGATGTCGGGGAAGGCGAGGAACTGGATGACGCCATCCTCGTCGCGCCACAGCGCGCGCAGTTCATACTGCGCCCAGCTGCCCTTGACCTTGGCAATGACCTCGTCGTCCTGCCGCTCGTAATCCCAGCCATGCGCTGCGAAATAACTTTCGAGCATGTCGATCGGCGCGGCATCGTCGCGGTCGAAATCGGCTTCATCCAACATCATTCGGAGCCTCCCGTCCGCCTTGTGCCACAAAGCGTGGCCGCTTCGGCGCGGCGATACAAGCGGCAGGGGGACACGCGCGTCGAATTAGCTGTGGATAAAATGAGGTCAGACTCCGGTCTGGGGGGGCGAGGTGAAGGCTGCAGCGGACGACGTTGCGGACGCCGACGACCCTTTGGCCTCGAGCGCGTCGAGCCGCTTGCGCAGCACATCGGCTTCGTCGCGGGCGGCAACCGCCATCGCCTTCACCACTTCAAACTCGTCCCGCGAGACGAAGTCCAGCCCGCCGATCCACTCGCGCGCACGCGCCCGCGCCCCGGCTTCCGCCTCACGACCGACGCCCGCAAGCGTGCCGGCCGCGCCGTTGAGGAGCTTGGCGAAATCGTCGAAAATCTTGTTGTCGGCTTGCATGCGGAAGGGTCCAATCGAACTATCTGGCTCTGATCTGGGTTGTCGTCGAACCCGGTGCAAGGGTTTCCACCCCCGGGTTGAGCGCCAGAATCTCATAGTTGAGATACGCCGCGAATAGCAGCCACACAAGATAGGGCACGAGCAGAACCGCCGCGAGCCCACGCACCTGCGAGAACAGGATCGTCATGAGTATCGTCACGCCGAACATCAGCCCGACCAGCACCAGCGCCACAACCACTTGATGGAGACCGAAAAACAGTGGCGACCAGGCAAGGTTGAGCACGAGTTGGCCGAAGAACACGATCAGCGCCGGCGTCCGCAACCGCGCGCCGCGCGCGTTGAGGATCATCGCGAGCGCAATGCCGAGAATAACGTAGAGCAGCGACCAGGCCACCGGAAACACCCAGTCCGGCGGATTGTACGCGGGCTTGTTGAGCGCGGAATACCAGCGGTTTTCGCTTCCGGTCGGCGACAATTGCGCTACACCGAAGCCGAGCGCGAGCATTGCCGGGACCGTCACCGCGGTCCAGCGCAGGAAGGACGCACGAAGCTGCCCTCGCGATGCGATGCCGCCAGCCATGTTCGTCGCCACTTCGCGCACTCCGTTTATCCGCATCATCGGTCCGCGCGCCGAAAGCGACGCGAACCCTCCCCCGCCGCCGCTATAGAGGGACTCCCTCGGCGGTGTCAGGATTATTTCCCGTCGCCAACGCTTCGCCCGCGCGAATTGCCCCGATCAGGAACTCGATATTGCCTTCCGGCCCGGTGATCGGGCTTTCGACCAGCGTCACGACTTGCCAGCCCTTGCTTGCGACCCACGCCGACACTTCGTCGCACACCCGCGCGTGGACGGCGGGATCGCGGACCACCCCGCCCTTGCCGACTTCACCACGCCCCGCCTCGAATTGCGGCTTGATCAGCGCGAGCAGCCGCGCATCGGGGGTGGCGAACCGCATCGGCACGTCGAGGACCTTGGCAAGTCCGATGAAGCTTGCATCGCAGACGATCAGATCGACCGGTTCGGGAATGTGCATCGCGGACAGGATCCGCGCGCTGGTCTGTTCGTGGACGATCACGCGGTCGTCCTGACGGAGCTTCCACGCGAGCTGGTTGGTCCCGCTGTCGACGGCATAGACCCGCGCCGCCCCTCGTTGCAGCAAGACGTCGGTAAAGCCGCCGGTCGACGAACCGACATCGATCGCGATTGCGCCGGTCACGTCCCACCCGGTCGCCTCGAGCCCGTGCGCGAGCTTGATCCCGCCGCGCGACACCCACGGGTGATCACGCCCGCGCACGTCCAGCAGAACATCGTCGGCCACGGCCTGACCGGGCTTGTCGATCTTGCGGTCGCCGAGGAACACCAGCCCCGCCATGATCAAGGCCTGCGCGCGTGTCCGGCTTTCGGCGAGGCCGCGCTCGACCAAGAGTTGGTCCGCCCTAAGCTTGGGCATGGGGGAGCGAGAGGCGGGGCATCTGGAGCATCGCCACCCCGTATCAAGCTTTGCGCCCACCCCCAAGCGGGGCGAGTTGACGATCGCGCCATTCGCCCGAGTCACGCAAATCCGCGACGGGTCGAAAGGGCCTTTTCAGCACGGCGCATCCGCCTCTCGATTCGGCGCAGGTCTATTGCCTACCGATACAGTAGGAATAGCTTTCGAGGCCGGGAGGCGTGGCCGCGCGGCGTCCCCCTAGAGCACGGGCGGTCACGTCTGCCATTCTCGAATGGGAGAGCATCGATGGGTAGCTTCTCGAGTTTCGAACCCGTGCAGCCGACGATCCTGACCGTCCCCGGCCTTGGTGGGTCGGGGCCGTCGCACTGGCAGACTTTGTGGGAATCCGCGCGACCCGATACGGTCCGCGTCGAACTCGGCATGTGGAACACGCCGCATCGCAACGCCTGGGTGACCAAGCTGGACCAGGCGATCCGCCAGGCCAGGGCACCGGTCGTGCTCGCGGCGCACAGCCTCGGCTGCCTCGCGGTCGCGTGGTGGGCGGAGATGACCCGGCAACCTTACGGCTGGCCGGTTGCGGGTGCACTCCTGGTCGCTCCGGCGGACGTCGACCGTCCGGGAGCACAGGCCGAACTGACGTCGTTCGGGCCAACCCCGACTGCGCCGCTGCCCTTCCCTTCGCTCGTCGTCGCCAGCCGCGACGACCCCTGGATCGCGATCGAACGCGCGCATAGTCTTGCGGTCGGCTGGGGCAGCCATTTCGTCGATGCGGGCGCGCAGGGGCATCTCAACGCCGCCAGCGGAATCGGTTGGTGGCAGGAAGGGCAGGAATTGCTCGACCGCGTGATCGGCGCGGCGGCGGACCGCCACGGTCGACAGCTTCCACAAGGCGAGGCACGCTCGATCCTTGCCATCAACGCGACCGATGCCGCGCAGACGCATTATCTGCCGCATGCCAGGCGATAGTTGAAACGCCAGCCAAGTCGGACGTCCGCTTGTTCTCCGGCAAGAAGCTGAGCCCAGGGTTACACGCACGAACGGCCGCAGCTTCTAATCGGCTGCGATTGGGCGCGGTCAGGTTTCTACCCTTTGCTGCCTCCCCGGCGAAGACCGGGGCCCAGGAGCGAAACCGTCGTATCTCCGGGCGTTGCGCTCCGTTGCATCGACCTGCGCTACTGGGCCCCCGCCTTCGCCGGGGAAGAAGTTTCGGGCGGCTATTCCAGGGACACAATCCGGGTTCCTGCCTGCGCGGGAACACGCGCTCTTACGCCATCAGTCCAGAAACAGATACGCCGGGTCGAATTCGGCAAAGGCGCGCAGCCGGGGCCAGTCGAGGATCTCTGCCACCCCTTGCCGGAACGCTACGAGGCCGTCCTCGCGCAACTGCCGGAGCATGCGATTGGCGTGGACCGCGGTCAGCCCGGTCGCGTCGGCAAGATCGACCTGCGTCAGCGGCAGCGCGAAGCTGTTGCCCGCCGCCTGGCCGATCCGCTCCAGCCGGACGAACATTTCGCAGAAGAGATGCGCGAGACGCACCGCCGCGCCGCGAGCACCGACCGAGACGATCCACTCGCGGTTGATCGCTGCGTCGATCATCGTGGATTTCCACAGCAACTCAGTGATCGTCGCCGACTTTTCGGTCAGCGCGCGGACCTCGGCATGCGGGAACAGCGCAACGCGGATATCGGTGAGCGCGGCGACCGAATGTTCGAGCTTCTTGAGCGGATAGCTGTGCAGATCGACGAAATCGCCGGGAACATGGATGGCAAGAATCTGCCGACGGCCTTCGGGCGTGTCCTTGAACCGCTCGACGAACCCCTCGAGCAGCAGCGTGCATTGCGTCAGCGGTGTCTGTTGTCGAATGAAGATCTGCCGCGTGGCATAGCTGGTCTCACGGACCGCCGCCGCTTCCAGCGCGGCGGCTTCTTCGGGCGAAAGCACCGGTGTTCGGTGCTTCTTCAAAAACAGATCGATATACATGCTGGTGATCAAACCCCTCGCCCGGAACATGGCCGGGATGGCGGCGTTCTGTCCAGAGGGAGACGTTCGTAATGCCCAAAGATCCACATAACAAACCTATGGACGTCGCGAGCGAGGGTGGCGAAGTGCTGCTCAACGGCCCCGATGGCATTGCCGAGAGCTTCACGCCCGATGCCGCACGCAAATCCGCCGATCGGATGCGGGATGCCGCGCGGGATGCGGATGGTGCTGCGCGCGACCTCGACAATGACCCGGACGGCGACGAACGCGACTAAATCCGGGTCGTTAACGACGATACGTCGCAAGAAATTCACGGTCTTCCGCCACACCGCCGAGATGCCCTTCCGCAAGATTTTCCTAAGCCGCTGGTCGGCATTGTTATGGGCTGGCGGAATTGTGTGGACCGCCGTCGATACCGTCGGCTTCGCTCCGGAGAAGGCCCGTCCCGCCGCAGCATCATCTCCGGCAGTTCAGGATGCGACCGGCGAAGCTGTTACCGCGCGTGATCTCGAGGTCCTTGCCAATAGCTTGAAGAGCAGCTGAGCGAAGCGGCCTGCAAAGCGGTGACGTCTAGCGCCGGGACGCGACGGGTTTCAGCGTGACGGACTCGATTTTCCACATCCGCTGGTCGGCCGTTGCGCCATCCACGTCCGCGGCGCGATGCAGAGTCATCGTCCCGAGTGCATAGCTCGGAGAGCGGTCTGCCTTGAGCCGCGCATAGACCTGAACCGGGACGGTGACGAAACGCTGCCCTGCCCCGGAATCAATTCGGCCAGGTTTTCCGATATTGGCATGATATTCGCTGTACCGATCGAAGCTCGCCGTAAAGGCCGCAAGGTCGCGCCCCGCCGCTGCACTGCCCGGACGCCACAAGGCTCGTGCCTCGCCGAACTTCTGCGCACCGAGCAACGCGTAATAAGTCTGTGCCACGTTGGCCGCCCCTTGCGCGCTGTCGGGCGTAGGGCTGGCTTCGGAAACCGGGGTCCGGTCATCGGGCAATCCCCCCGCTGCGCCCGGAGCGGGCGGGTTGAGCGGGGTCAGACGATTGTCGGGTGCCTCGTCGTCGGTCGCGTTCAACACCGGAGCGCCGGCGGAATTGTCCTCGCCTTCGACGTTGCCCAGCATGTTGTCGCCGTAAGCGTCAATCGCGTCCTGCGCATCGATCGCCGCAGCGTTGATATCGACCGGGGTGTTGGTGACCGGCTCGCTCTGGGCACAGCCCGCCAGAACAAGCAGGGATACGGACAACAGGACGGTGCGCGTCATATACAGGCTCGACTGATAGGGAATGGAATCGGCGGGGGTCTTGCTAACGAAGATCGGTCCGCGCCGTTCCCTCGCGCATCTGGTCCGGCATACCGAACCGGGACAGGCGGCGGACCGGAACCCCGGCCCGCCGCCCGCGCTTACGCCCGCATTTATGGGCGCAGCGCGGCGTCGTCGCGATCGGTCAGTTCGTCGTCTTCGACATCGTCGTCGTCGATGTCGTCCTGAATGTCGTCCTCGTCGAGATCGTCCTCGTCGACATCGGCGTCGTCGTCTTCTTCACCGATCTCTTCCGAATCCATCTCAAGATCGTCCTCGTCCTCGTCGTCATCGTCGCTTTCGGACGCGATGTCGGGGTTGAGGTCGGTCAGGATCGTTCCGTCGCTCGGGCCGTCGCGCGTGACCTCGAGGATCTCCGCACGCTGGCTCTCGTCATAGCCTTCTTCGTCGAATCCGTCGTCGCCCGGGCCTTCGCCGGGCACTTGATGGCCGCCAATGCTCATGTCGTGTCTCCCGGCCGCCCCGGCCCGATGCGGGGGGCGGCTGCAGATGCGAACCTAGCAGAATTGGATCGGTTCCGCATCGAAGGAAGGAATAGGTCAGCTCGGTTGAAACAAACGACCGCGCTCGACAATCGCGGCGATCACGATGCCGATCACCCCCGCGACGAGGAACCCCGCATGGAGCGGAACGGTCGTCCCGTCGAAGCTGCGCCCGATCGCCCAGCCGATAAGCCCGCCAAGCGTGATTCCGAAAAACCCCTGCACGCTCGACGCGGTGCCCGCGATCGCGCCCATGTTTTCCATCGCCATCGCGGACATGTTCGAGGTGGCGAGACCGAAACATGCCATCGTGATCGCCTGAAGCACGACGAACAGCAGCAG
>Ga0160428_1001908_pt1 | contig 14024 bp, 15 predicted proteins | sample SolpanmetagenomM_FD_108198 | JGI IMG/M metagenome (GOLD analysis project Ga0160428, IMG submission 108198) | Solar panel surface microbial communities from Lawrence Berkeley National Laboratory, California, USA - M | ecosystem: Engineered > Built environment > Solar panel > Unclassified ... | reverse complement strand
CTGGTCCACGGCCACGTCCACGAGCACGGTGCCGGGGCGCATGGTCTTGAGCATGTCGCGGGTGATGAGGTGCGGGGCTTTCGCGCCCGGAATCAGCACGGCGCCCACCACGAGGTCGGCGGTCTTGATGGCTTCGCGGATGTTGTACTCGTTCGAGTACTGCGTCACCACGTTTTTGGGCATGAAGTCATCGAGCTCACGCAGGCGGTTCAGGCTGATGTCCATTACCGTCACCTGCGCGCCGAGGCCAGCGGCCACCTTGGCGGCCTGCGTGCCCACGATGCCGGCGCCCAGCACCAGCACGTGCGCGGGCTTCACGCCAGGTACGCCGCCTAGCAAGATGCCGCGGCCTTTCAGGGGCTTCTCCAGGTACTTGGCGCCTTCCTGCGGGGCCATGCGGCCGGCCACTTCGCTCATCGGAATGAGCAGCGGTAGCGCCCGCGAGGGCAGCTCCACGGTCTCGTAGGCGAGGCAGATGGTCTTGCGCGCTATCATGGCGTGGGTCAGCTCTTCGCCGCTGGCAAAGTGGAAGTAGGTGAACAGCAGCTGGTTTTCCTTGATGAGCGGGTACTCCTCGGCAATCGGCTCCTTCACCTTGATAATCATCTCAGCCTGCCCGTACACGTCGGCAATGGTGGGCAGCATTTTGGCGCCCGCCTGCTCGTACTCCGCATCCGAAAAGCCCGAGCCTTCGCCCGCACTCGCCTGCACCAGCAGCGAGTGGCCGTGCTTGCGCAGCTCGGCTACGCCGGCCGGGGTGAGGCCAACGCGATTTTCATTATTCTTAATTTCCTTCGGAACACCGATAATCATGGGGCAGGGGAGGGGGAAATGGGAGGATAAAACCTGCCGTAAAGATACGGTTGCGGCCCCGCTACGAAGCCGGCTTTAGCTGGCCAATTTCAGCAGGCCCTGCACGTCGAGCGGGTGGGTGTACATGGTCAGCTTGCCGTCGGGGGTGGTGGGCCACTCGGCGCGGGGGCGGTCCCAGTACAGCTCCAGGCCGTTGCCATCGGGGTCGTCGAGGTAGAGAGCCTCGCTCACGCCGTGGTCGGAGGCGCCGCGCAGTGGGTAGCCGGCTTGCAGCAGGCGCTTCACCACGGTGGCCAGCCCGGCGCGGTCTTTATACAGAATGGCCGCGTGGTAGAGGCCCGCCACGCCCTCGCGCACGGCCGGCCGGCCGCCCTGGCTGTGCCAGGTATTGAGGCCGATGTGGTGGTGATAGCCGTCGGCCGAGAGAAAAGCCGCCGAGCCCATATCTACCATCACCTCGAAGCCCAGCAGGTCGCGGTAAAAAGCCAGCGCCTTTTGCATATCCGTGACTTGCAGATGAATATGGCCGATGCTGGTACCGGCGGGCACGGTGTAAGGGGCAGTTTCGGGGGAGGGGCTCATGGCGGAAAAATGTAGAATCGTTGGTGAATAATGTAGGTACATTAATCAAGAAGCAAGCCATAAAAAACCCTGCCAATCCGGCAGGATTTTTCGCCAGTAACCGTAGTTGGTGGCTCCTTACAATGGGTATTACGGCTTGGTGTACACATCGCGAAACGTGAGCATCTCCCACATCCGCCGCTCGTTGTGGCGCGGAAACCCGCAGGCGGGCGCAAAGTCGTCGGCCTCCCTAAAAGTGCCAAACAGCCGGTCCCACCACGTAATATCGCCGTAGTTGTAGCCGTGCACGCCGAGCTGGTGGTGGATGGAATGGTGCTCGGGCCGCTGAATGAAATAGCCCAGCCACCGGGGGGTGGCGATATTAGAGTGGTAAAAGTATTCGCCCGTGGCGCCGAACAGCGACGTCCAGGCCGCGGCTTCGGCCGTGCCGCCCAGCACGAAGAACACGCAAAAGCTGGTGATAACTGAGTCGGTCAGGATTTCGACCGGATGCTTGTAAAACGAGGTGAGCAGCTCGATGCGGGCCGGGCTGTGGTGCAGCTGATGAAATACCAGCCAAAAGCCATTGGCGTGCCGCAGCCGGTGCCACCAGTAAAAAACGAAGGTGCCGCCAAACCAATACGCCAGGCCCTCGGTGGGCGCCGTATGCCAGTGGCCTACGTGCAGCAGCGAGTGCTGCCGGAAGTAGTGATTCCAGGTGAGGCCACCCAGGCCAATGAGCATCAGCTGCACCCCGTTGATAGCCAGCGCCCGCCAGTGCCAGCCGCGGGCCTCGGGTAATGCCCGGCCGGGAAATTTGCGTTCCAATACCAAAAATACCGCCGTGCTCATCACTACCAGCACGCCCGGTAAGCCTTGCGTGGCAATAAGTTGCTTCCATTCCATAACGTTAAGTTTTACATGGTGAGAGGTGACTTTTGAAAAAGCTAGCCGGCGCTAGTGGTAATAGTCTCGGAGGCACGCTTTGCGGCGCTCTTCCTAAAGGCACAGCGAAAAGGCCGCTACTCGCCCGCCCCGCACAAGCAGGCATAGCCAGGGTTCTTTGCCTTCCACTACTACATAGGCCCCTTCTGCGCTACCCACCGATTCAAATGGCAGCTTTGGGGATAAGTCCTTGAATGGGATAATCCGGCTGCGCCGCACAGCGGCGATGTTTCTTAGTAAACTGGCTCGTAAGAACACGAGCGACGCGCGCATAAGCACCACCGTGGTGTCAATTCGCGGCTCGCGTTTGCGAAATAGCACATCGGCACACAGGTAGCGAGCCACCAGCAGCGAATCGGAAACGAGTGTGTCGGCAACTGCTTCTAGAAATTGACGGGCTAGTAGCGTATCAGCGGGCGCATTTAGCGCAAAAATGCCCCTTGGTGCCAATTCTGTGTTACGAAGCCCGCTGTTTAACATGCTTTTCAACACTGTTTGCCGCGCAGGTGCCGCCCGCGCCTGCCCGGCCGAAATGACAATTGTCAACTTCGTCAGCTACCGCAGCCAGCTAGCTTAGCTGGGCCGAAAAATCATGGCTTATCAAAGATTATGAAATAATGTTCGTCGCCCTGCCCAATCAGCAGCGTGGATGCCACTTTGCCCTCACGCAGCCACACAAAGCCCAAAATGCGCCCCTGATAGAGCGCCACATACACGCCTTGGGTGGTGCCTAGCATATGGAAAGGGCAGGGCGGAATGAGCGGGCCAGGTAGCTTGTCGTAGGCTACGAACGAGATGTTGGCGGGCTGAATGCGGTGCTGCCGCAGGTGCTTGCGCTGCTCGTCCAGCACGTAGTACAGAAATTGCCGCGTCGAGTCGCCCTTGCCGCCCGGATACTCCAGCACCCAGCGGGAGAAGTATTTTTCGGCCAGCCGGGGACTGCTCAAGGTACTGTCGGTGGCGTCGCCCGCTAGGCGGCGCAAGAGCCCGGACGGCTGGGCCAGGGCACTACAGGGCACTAAGCCAAATAGCAGCAGCGTAAAAAGCGCTTTCATAGTGCAGGGCAATCGCTGGTCTGCCCCTACCTGGGGTGGCCGTTGTTGTGGCCGCAAAATCCCGTCTGCTGAAGCAGCCTTGCCTTGATAAATGTCAAGTTCGCTTGGCCCGCGGCCGGCTCAGGATGTCGGGAGCGATGCCCAGCTAGGAAGCCAGCAGTTTGAAGGGCAGGCGCTGGGTGAGCTTCGGAAATTCTTGTAGCAGCGGGTAGTAGCGCTCTTAGTTGGGGTTAGTGGCAGAAATCAACGAAATAATGTTCGTCGCCCTGCCCAATGAGTAGAGTGGAAGCTATTTTACTTTTATTTAGAAGGAAGAATACAAGAGATTTTCCTTCGTATACGGACACATAAATATTAGATGTCTCGTGTAGCATATGAAAAGGTTTAGGTGGCATTTCGCTTTCCGATAATTGGCTGAATGGTTTAAGCGAAACCTTGTTTGCGTTGACCTGCTTATCGCGCAGGTATTTTCGCTGATGGACAAAGGCGAATTCCAAGTAAGCGCGAGCCTCCACACCGTACTTTTCTTTTGAAGTAAGAATGTCCGTGCAAAAATACTTTTCGGCAAGCTCACTATTAGTGAGTTTAGTGTCTATAGCATCACGTACAAACCCCTTCAATGCGAGGGTATCCATATTCTGTCCGTGTGCAGTCAAAAGAATCGGCAGAAATGCACAGGTCAAAAAGGTTTTGAGAATGAATCTTATCATTCGCGTAGTTAATGTAAAATGAAAAATAAATATAAAATAATACTAGAATTTATTTACTTTACTGACAAAAATCAAGAAAATAGTATTCGCCTCCTTGATTGATTAGCATGGTGGAAGCAATTTTCTTTTGGTCGTGCTGCAAAAGAATGAACATGACAATTTTTCCTTGGTATTGGGCCACATAGACATCCTCAGTCTCACTGAGCATATGGAAAGGTTTTGGCGGAATCTCTTCTTTCGTTAGCGCATCAAAAGGTTTAAGAATGACATCGTTTATATTAACTTGTCGATTTCTTAAATTAATGCGATGCTCTGAAATGGTAGATTCCAGATAGCTGCGAGCTTCAGTTCCATACTTGTCAGTACGGTGTAGTACTGTTGTGCAAAAATATTTATCACCAATCTCCACGTTACTCAGCTTGCCGTTAATGACGTCGCTAATAAACTCTCTGACTGATGCTGGTTCATTTTGCGCCTGGATTCCTGATAAGGAAAAAAGGGAGATGAATAATAAAGAAAAAGCTTTCATGTTATGATTGAATTAACATCCTCCTGTATTGGCTGGAGAAATAACACTTCCTCCTCGCTGAGCGCCTGCTGGCAGCGGCATTGTACTAATGTCTTTACCCAGATTGCCAGGATTACTTCCACCACTAATTCCTCCCCACTGTCCCCAGGTGTCAGGTAGATTTAAACCCGCTGCGGCGGCAGCACCAATAGCAAAATCTGTGCAATTGTAAAGAGGTAATTTATAAATTGCGTTAGCTTTTGCATAAGTATATTGCAAAAGGCTGTACAAATCACCCCCAAAAATCTGTTTAGATATACTCACTGTATAAGTAGTTTGGCTATTATCGCCGAATACACCTGGCGAGTCTGATATAATGGCAGCTTTTGAAGTGGGATAAAATCCAAAAACACGTGTAATACCATTCTGGCTAATTGAGACGAAGGCGTGTCCTACCCCGCCGTTTATAGACCAAGTATCACTCGTTCCAGGTGTTGGTTGCCGGGTGTACACCGTCAGCGTAGCAGGCTGGTTGGTATTGAAGCACTTCAAGTATTGTTTGATATCAGTGACAGGAATATCTGGTGGAACGACTAGCACCATAGTAGCCGTAATTATGGTCGTACTTGAGCCACTACCTCCCCCGCCGCCCCCGTAACCACCCGGGCCAGTAGAGCCACCGCCGCTGCCGCCGCCTCCTGAGTAAACGGGCGGTACACTCCCGCTGCCGTTATAGCTGCAATCGCCCGTGGTGGTAATGTATTTGCCGGTTTCGGCATCATACCAATCGGTGCAGGTATTGCCAACCGGGGACGCAAAGTTTGACGTGGTCCCTTCCCCTGTGCTGGTGGCGGCGACTGCCTGCGGGCCCGCTTTCGCCTGGAAGCCTAGGCGGGCCGTGCCAGGTAGGAACTGACCCTGCCTGAACTGACGGCCCATCAGGTAGTGGTAATCGGCGGAATATAGAAAAAGGTAGCCGCTAGCCTGGGTGGGGGCGGCAGGCTGCCCACGTTGATAGCTACGCTACAAGCTCGCGAAGAGCCCTAGCGTATCGATGGGCTGGGTAGTGCGTGGCAAAACGAGTTCGAGTATTTTCCCGTCGAGCACGCTGGTGGTCTGCCTGGCCACAATTAGATAGCGAAGGCTGGTAACGGGGCTGTGCGCAAACAGGGCAGCGTCGCCGGCAAAGGGCACGAGCACGAGCTGTTGCGCATCGGTGCCTGTTGTTAGTGCCCGCTGCCACACTAGTTGCGCCACCGGGGCAGTAGCGGCAAGGCTAGCCGTAGCGCCAGCGGCAGCAGCGGGCACTGCGCCTGGGTACGTAGCCTGATACCACTCGTGAGCTTCGGCAATCGGTATGCCCACCTCGGTTGCGTCGGCTACTGGCGCGGGCAATTCGCCGGGCTGGTGAGAGCACGACTGGGTAATAGCGATGCCTAGCGTAAGCAGGGCGCTGCGTAAACAGTTAGTAAGGATTTTCATAGGTGTCAGTGGGTTTTGCATGGCGGCGAAAGAGAGCCTACTATTTTCCCTCTTTCGCCCCGCAAAACTCTCCTGCACCCGGTGGCCTACACTTGACAAATATCAATTTCGTTGAATTGCTATTTATTCGCCCGCAAGCGGCTCAACGTTTCGGGTGTTATACCCAGGTGTGAGGCCAGGTATTTGAGCGGCACGCGCTGGGCCAGATTGGGCTGGTCCCGCATCAATTGCGCGTAGCGCTCCCTGGCCGATAGCGTGCGCAGCTGGTAAGCGCGCTGCTCACTCTGCACGTAGTAGCGCTCGGTTAGTACCCGGCCCACGTAGTTGAATTCCGGAAATGTGCGGTACAGCTCATTCAGCTGGGCGTGGCTAATGGAGTACACCACACTTGGCTCCAGTAATTCCAGGTACTCGGTAGAGGGCTGCCGGGTAAAAAAGCTGACGATGGAAATCACGAAGTCGCCCGCGCCCATAAACCAGGAGGATATTTCCTGGCCAGCGTGCAGGGCATAGCCGCGCACCAGCCCTTGCTCGACGAAATAGAGCTGGTGCGCTACCTGCCCCGGCCTGAGTAGCTGGTGGCGGGCCGGCCATTCCTCCCGCCGTAAAACTGCCGCCAACGCGGCTTCCAACGCCGGGCTAACGGGCAACAGGGCTTGAACGGCGGCCAGTAGAGTAGACATGCAGGGGCCAGCTTACTTAAACGGCACCGAGGCGCCGCTCTCTTTCACCAGGCTAGTGGGTACTAAGTCCTTCACCACGTTAGCCTTGAGCATGAGCTTGGCATCGCCGTGCATATCGTTGGAGGACAGCGTAACAACCTCGGCGGCCGGGCCTACGGCCCGCTGGGCGTACACGAGTTCCACCACGGCGCTCTGGCCGGGCTTGATGGGCGCCGGCGCGGCGCGGTAGCCCACGCAGTAGCAATTAGAAGAAACAGTGCTCAGCACCAGGTCCTTGGGGCCGGTGTTCCGCACGCCGATGCGCGCCACCGACTGCGTGCCCGCCTCGATGCGGCCGAAGTCGTAACCGGGCCGCTCGAGCACCAGGCGGGGCGAGGCGGCCAGCTGGGCCGGCGTGAGGGTGGCCCGCACCTCATCTTTGGTCAGCACCGAGCCTTTGAGGCTAAGCACTTTGCTGGGCTCCGAAGCATTGCTCATCACCGTCACGGTTTTGGCGAATACACCGGGGCGGCCGGCGCTATTGTACACGGCCTTGATGACGCCCGAGTGGCCGGGCAGCACGGGCGCCTTGGTCCACTCGGGGGTGGTGCAGCCGCAGCTGGCCTGGGCATTGGCAATTACAATGGGCTGATTACCCGTATTTTTGAACCTGAACTCGTAGGTGGCCATCGTGCCCTCGGGCACTTTGCCGAAATCGTGGTCGACGTGCTCGAAGGTGAGCACGCCCTGGGCGCGGGCGGCCAGGGCCAGCAGGCACAGGGCGAGGGTAGAAAGGAGTCGCATGGGCAGGAAAAACAAAAGTGCGGCGGGGCCGATGTGCTAGACTAACAATAACTTAACCCTGGCCGGCCCAGGGTAAAGGCAAATATACGGCCCGCCCCCTGGCTCTTTCGTAAATTTGCAGCCCCGCTCTCCCCATTCCCACCCACCCATCCCCTAGCTCTCCTCCTTATGTCTGAAGCGCTGCTCGCCCCGGCCGAAACCCCGGTGCACTCCCTTTCCAAAGCTGACCTGCTCGACGACTACCGCCTGGCTTGGGAAAGCCGCCACGCCTCGCTGGCCGGCCGCCGCGAGGTGTTTATGGGCAAGGCCAAGTTTGGCATCTTCGGCGATGGCAAAGAGCTACCCCAGCTAGCCATGGCCAGGGCTTTCCAGAACGGTGATTTCCGCTCGGGCTACTACCGCGACCAGACCTTTATGGTGGCCATCGGCGAGCTGACGTGGCAGCAGTATTTTGCCCAGCTTTACGCTCACGCCGACCCCGAGGCCGACCCCAGCACCGCCGGCCGCGCCATGAACGGTCACTTCGGCACCCGCCTGCTCGACGACGATGGCAAGTTCAAGCCCCAGACTTCGACCAAGAATTCCTCGGCCGATATTTCGCCCACCGGTGGCCAGATGCCGCGCCTCGTGGGGCTGGCCTACGCCAGCAAGCTCTACCGCCAAAACCCCGCGCTGCACCAGTTCACCGACTTTTCGGTGAATGGCAACGAGGTGGCCTTCGGCACCATCGGCAACGCCAGCACCTCGGAGGGCGTGTTTTTTGAGGCGATAAATGCCGCCGGCGTACTGCAAATTCCCCTGCTGATGTCGGTGTGGGACGACCACTACGGTATCTCGGTGCCGGCTGAGTATCAGACAACCAAGCAGAGTATCTCGGCTATTCTGGCGGGCTTCCAGCGCGAAGGCGAGGGCCAGGATGGCTTCGAAATTTTCGTGGTGCGCGGCTGGGACTACCCCGCCCTCGTGGATACCTACCAGCGCGCCGCCGCCGTGTGCCGCGCCCAGCACGTGCCCGTGCTCGTGCACGTGACCGAGGTGACGCAGCCGCAGGGCCACAGCACCAGCGGCTCGCACGAGCGCTACAAGCCCAAAACCCGCCTGAGCTGGGAGGAGGAGCACGACTGCCTCACCAAATTCCGCGAGCACCTGCTGACCGAGGGCGTGGCGAGCGAAGACGAACTGGCCCAGATTGAGAAAGCCGCCGCCGCCACCATCAAGCAGGCGCGCACCACGGCGTGGAGCGCGTTTTTCGACCCCATTCAGCAGGAGCGCGAAGAAGCGCTGGTGATTCTGAATAAAATGGTGGCCGAATCGGGCGAGGAAAACAGCCTGGCCGAGCTAGTCAATGGTCTGAAAACCAACGTAACGCCCATCCGGGCCGACATTGTGCGTACCCTGCGCAAGGCCCTGCGCCAGATGCGCGGCCGCCGCAGCGCCGGCCGCCGCGCCGCCCAGCAACTGCTGGAGCAGTGCGAGGCCGAAAACGCCGACCGCTACAACTCCTACCTCTTCAGCCAGAGCGACGAGGCCATCGGCAACATCGAGGAAGTGCCGGTAGAATATGCCGCCAACGCACCCCAGGTAGACGGCCGCGAGGTGCTGCAAGCCTGCTTCACCGCCAATTTCGAGCGCGACCCGCGCATCTTCGCCATTGGCGAAGACGTGGGCCACATCGGTGACGTGAACCAGGCCTTCGCGGGCTTGCAGGAGAAGTTTGGCGCACTGCGCGTAACCGATACCGGCATCCGCGAGTGCACCATCGTGGGGCAGGGGATAGGCGCCGCGCTGCGCGGCCTGCGGCCGATAACCGAGATTCAGTATCTTGATTATCTGCTGTATGCCATCCAGATTTTGAGCGATGACGTGGCCTGCCTGCAATACCGCACCAAGGGCGGGCAGAAGGCGCCGCTCATTGTGCGCACCCGTGGGCACCGGTTGGAGGGCATCTGGCACTCGGGCTCGCCCATCCAGATGATACTCGGGGCCATCCGGGGCATGCACCTGTGCGTGCCGCGCGACATGACCCAGGCGGCGGGCTTCTACAACACGCTGCTGCGCAGCGACGAGCCGGCCATCGTCATCGAGTGCCTCAACGGCTACCGCCTCAAGGAAAAGCTGCCGGCCAACATCGGCGAGTTTACGCTGCCGCTAGGCCGCCCCGAGGTGCTGCGTCAGGGCGACGACCTTACCATCGTGACCTACGGCTCGATGTGCCGCATCGTGCTGGATGCCGCTAAGCAATTGGCCGAGGTCGGTATCTCGGTGGAAGTGATTGATGTGCAGACGCTGCTGCCTTTCGATACCGACCAGCTCATTGCCGACAGCCTGCGCAAAACCGGCCGCGTCATCTTCGCCGATGAGGACGTGCCCGGTGGCGCCACCGCCTACATGATGCAGCAGGTGCTCGACGGCCAGAATGCCTACCAACTGCTCGACTCGGCCCCGCGCTGCATCGCGGCCCAGGCCCACCGCCCGCCCTACGGCTCGGATGGCGACTACTTCTCGAAGCCTAATGCCGAGGACGTCTTCGACGCCGCCTACGAACTGCTGCGCGAAACTGACCCCGACCAGTTTCCGGCCATCTACTAACGTTAAAAAGGAGAGGGCGGCCCGCTGGCTAGCGGGCCGCCCTCTCCTTTTTAAGATGGGCACAGCTAGCCGCTAGCTAGCGCGGGGCAATGTACACGCTCTTCGTGGTGATGGTGTTGCTCAGGTTCAGGGCGCGGTCTACGATGTGTACTTCGAAGCGCACGCTGTCGCGCGGCGAAAAAACGTCGCCCAGGCCCAGCGGTATCAGCGTATAGGTGAGCGTGCCCTTGATGGGCGCGGCCTTGGAATCGGTGACGCTGGTGGGGTGGGAGAATACGCCGTTGTAAGTGCCCGCCGTGTAGGGGTTGGCGCCAGCCGGCACGCCGTAGGTGGTGAGCGGCTGATACTGGCGGGTTGTGCGGTTGAGCACGAAAGGCTCGATGAAGTAGTTACTGGCAAAAACCCCGGTGTATTTTTTGGGGTTAGCCTTAATCTCATCGTCATTCAGGCCCAGGTCGCCGTCGCCATCCTGGTAGTTGATGGTGATGGCAATGGTATCCTGGGGCTGCTCGCCGCGGTTGGCGGGCGTGTAGCGACTCACCCGGATGCTGTTGAAGCTGATGGAGGGCGTAACAGGGTACTCGGGCGCCTTGAGGCACGAGCTGAGGCCGCCGGCCAGCAGGGCCAGCCCACCGAATGCAAGGGGTAATCGAAACGAATTCATACGCAAACGCAAAAAAATAATGCCCGTCGCCGCCCATTCCTGCCCGCGCTGCCAACGACTGGGCGCCCGGTTTGTTGTGCTGGCGTAAATGTAAGCAGCCGGCCCGCCCGGCTCGCTTTGTGCCCAACCCCCGCTTCCTGCTATGAGTTTCCGTACCACCTTCCTGGGCCCTGACTATCACCTGCTCACGCACCCGGCGCCGGCTAGCTTCGAGTCGGCGGCGCTGGCCTTGTTTCGATACCAGGCGGCGCACTGCCCGCCCTACCACGCCTACCTGGCGGGCCTGGGCCGCGACCCAGCCCGCGTGCAGCGCGTGGCCGATATCCCATTCTTGCCCATCGAGTTTTTCAAAACGCACGAGGTGCGCACCGACCCCGAAGCGTGGCAGCCGCAGGAGGTGTTTCGCAGCAGCGGCACCACTTTGCAGCAGCGCAGCCGCCACCTCGTGCGCGACCCGGCCCTGTACCGCGCCAACGCGGCGGCCATCTTCGAGGCAGCCTACGGGCCACTCACGGGCTGGACGTTTCTGGCGCTGCTGCCCTCGTATCTGGAGCAAGGTGAGTCGTCGCTGGTGGCGATGGTAGCCGATTTTGCCCAGCGCTCGGGGCAGGTGCAGGAAGCCTTTTTCCTGCGCGACCACGCCGGCCTGCTGCGTGCCCTGGCCGAGGCCCAGGCCCAGCCGGGCCGGCGTGTGATGCTCTTCGGCGTGACGTACGCCCTGCTTGACCTGGCCGCCGAAGTCGGTGCCGCGCCCGAACTGCAAAACCTCACCGTGCTCGAGACCGGCGGCATGAAGGGCCGCCGCCGCGAGATGATTCGCGAGGAACTGCACCAGGAATTGCAGGCGGCCTTCGGCCCCGCGCCCATCCATTCCGAATACGGCATGACCGAGCTGCTGAGCCAGGCCTATTCACCGGGCGAGGGCCTGTTTTATTGCCCGCCCCAGATGCAGGTGCTGCTGCGTGACCCCGCCGACCCCTTCTCAGTGAGTGAGGACCGGGCCGAGGGCGCCATCAATATTATCGACCTGGCCAACGTGGACAGCTGCGCCTTTATCGAAACCAAGGACCTGGCTCGCCGCCACCCCGGCGGCGCCTTCGAGGTGCTGGGCCGACTTGATAATTCGGATATTCGCGGGTGTAGCCAGCTGGTGTAAGTGGCAGGCTATTGAAAAGATAGCCCGTTTGCGCGATTGGTTTGCTGGTACAGCAGGATGGGTTTATAACACTGGGGAGGGGGTAGGTGCTTGAAATGTGAATCGAGCTGGTGCCGCCAATCGAGGGGGAAGCCTGAGAAGTAGCGTAGTAGCCCGTCACGCAAAGTAGCGAAGCGGTCGAGACCATTGTCGTCGTCGGTAGCCTTCAATACGCGGCCATTGGCATAAATGGTCAGGTAGTACGTTTCGTCAGACATTCTCCCACCGCTAAGGTTAGATTTGGCACCTTCTACCCGCGTGATGTCTGGCCAGCGGCAGTAACAGGCAGTTTCCTCCAGTACCGTTGGCCGCCAAAACCAGCGCCGCCAGGCCAGCGAGTGATAGCGCACGAAGATGCCGCTATCGGTGCAGAAATAGGCGTGGGCATAATGCAGGGCCATCCGCAATTGTAGCTAACAGCCTGTTAGCTACTTCCCCGCAAAGGCTTTAGCATCAGACTCCTCAATGGTGGCGTCGCTCATGATAACAAGTCGCTCTACCACGTTGCGCAGCTCGCGGATGTTGCCGCGCCAGTCGAGGCTTTGCAGGTATTTGAGGGCGGGGCCCGAGATTTTCTTGGGCTTGTTGCCGTAGTCGGCGGCGATGTCTTGCAGGAATTTCTCGACTAGCTCCGGAATATCGTCGCGGCGGTCGTTGAGGGCCGGCACCTTGATGACGATAACCGAGAGGCGGTGATAGAGGTCTTCGCGGAAATTCTTGTCGGCGATTTCCTGCATCAGGTCTTTGTTGGTGGCGGCGAGCACGCGCACGTTCACCGAAATCTCTTTTTCGCCGCCCACGCGGGTGATTTTGCTTTCCTGCAAGGCACGCAGCACCTTAGCCTGGGCCGAGAGGCTCATGTCGCCGATTTCGTCGAGGAAGAGCGTGCCGCCGTCGGCCTGCTCAAATTTGCCGATGCGCTGCTTCACGGCCGAGGTAAAGGAGCCTTTTTCGTGGCCAAAGAGCTCGCTCTCAATCAGCTCGCTCGGGATGGCGGCACAGTTCACTTCCACCATCGGGCCATTGGCGCGGGGGCTGAGCTGGTGCAGCTGCCTAGCCACCATCTCCTTGCCCGCGCCGTTGGGGCCGGTGATGAGCACGCGGGCATCGGTGGGGGCCACCTTTTCGATGGCCTTGCGCACGGCGCCCAGCGCGGCTGAGGCGCCCACCATTTCGGAGCCCTTGGTGGTGGCCAGCTTTTTCTTGAGCGTCTTGGTTTCAGTCACGAGCTTGCTGCGGTCGAGGGCGTTGCGCACGGTCACGAGCAGGCGGTTGAGGTCGGGCGGCTTGGGCAGGAAGTCGAAGGCGCCCTTCTTGGTGGCGTCCACGGCGGTTTCGATGTTGCCGTGGGCCGATACCATGATGAAGGCCGCATCGGGGGCCAGCTTCTGGGCGCGTTCCAGCACTTCGAGGCCGTCCATCTTCGGCATTTTCACGTCGCAGAGCACCACGTCGTACTTCTGCTGAATGAGCAGGTCGAGCCCCGCCGGGCCATCCTCGGCCTGGTCCACCTGGTAGTCTTCAAACTCCAGTATTTCCTTGAGCGTGTGGCGGATGGCTTTTTCGTCGTCGATGATAAGGATACGGGGCACGGAGAGGAAATTAAAAATGAGGAATTAAAAATTATGAATGGAAGTGCTGTTAACTTGAAGATAATTAGTCGAATAGTCGCCTAATTCATAGTTCTTAACGCACCATTCATAACTAAAAAAGCGGCTGCCTTCTTGCGAAAGCAGCCGCCTAAATTACGCAGTGAGCCGATAAGCCGGGTTCTGTCCGCCCTTCCGTGTTTCCACGGGCGGCGGCCCCACCATTTATCTAGGCCCACGGTCGCCCGTGGGCTCCAGCGACCTACCCGCAAGCCCGAGCGGGCCGCCCGGTGCCGCCCGCCCCGAGGGGCCAGCGACGTGCTTGCTTATTTGGTCTTGCAACCCCTGAGGTTTACCCAGCCGGCGTGGTTGCCCAGCCGCTGGTGCGCTCTTACCGCACCTTTTCACCCTTACCCTTGCGGGCGGTTATTTTCTGTGGCACTGGCT
>Ga0160428_1001907_pt1 | contig 14025 bp, 8 predicted proteins | sample SolpanmetagenomM_FD_108198 | JGI IMG/M metagenome (GOLD analysis project Ga0160428, IMG submission 108198) | Solar panel surface microbial communities from Lawrence Berkeley National Laboratory, California, USA - M | ecosystem: Engineered > Built environment > Solar panel > Unclassified ... | reverse complement strand
CGTTCAGGTGCAGAAATGAGGGTTCAGGTGAACCCTGCGATCTCCTGTCCGTATCGAGTATCTTGGTCATGACGCCGGTATAGGTTGCCGCAGCGTCTTGAGACTGTCGGAAAACACATGATAGCCGACACCCCTGACCTGGGCCTTCGCCGAACCACACGCGCCTCGGCCCATAACGATCGACAAACCCTGTCGCTTTGATAAAGTGTGCGACAACATGCTTTTGATGGTTTGTCGTACATGCTCGTCGGATATATGCGGGTATCGTCGGCTGACGATCGCCAAACGGTCGATCTCCAGCGGGACGCGCTAGTCGCAGCCGGCGTCGATCATCGGAATCTCCATACCGACAAGGCATCCGGCGCGCGCGACGATCGACCGGGCCTGAAAGCCTGCCTCGACTATCTGAACGCGGGCGACACGCTGATCGTGTGGAAGCTCGACCGGCTCGGGCGCTCGCTGCCGCACCTGCTGACGATCGTCACCGACCTGAAGGCGCGCGGCATCGCGTTCCGGTCGCTGACCGAGCAGATGGATACGACCACGCCGCACGGCGAGTTGCTGTTCTCGCTGTTCGGCGCATTGGCGCAATATGAGCGTGCGCTGACTCGCGAACGGGTGATGGCGGGACTGGCCGCTGCCAAACGCCGGGGACGCCAGGGCGGTCGCCCGCCGATGATCGACGCCGAAACGCTCGAGCGGATCACCGCCGCGCTGGATGGTGGGGCGAGCAAGGCGTCCGTCTGCCGGACCTTCAAGGTGCCGCGCTCGACCCTGCTCGGAACGCTGTCGCGGATCGGCTGGACCGCACCGGCCAAAGTCTGATTCGATGCCGCGTCGCGCCGTCCAGTCGGATGAGCAACGCGCGGCGTTGCTTGCGCTTCCCGACGACGAAACCCTGCTCGTCCAGCACTGGACATTGAGCCAGGACGATCTGGCTGTCATCGTGCGCCGGAGACGGCCGCATAACCGGCTCGGTTTCGCGATCCAGCTTTGCGCGCTGCGCTATCCCGGCCGCCTGCTTCGCCCCGGGGAACTGATTCCCGATACCCCGCTCGCATTCGTTGCCGAGCAATTGCAGGTCGAACCCGATGTGCTGGCCGACTACGCGACGCGCGGCCCGACCCGGTACGAACAGCTCGATGCGCTGCGCGACGCGTTCGGTTTCACGCCGCTCAGTCGGCCGCTGCGAACAACATTGCAGGAATGGCTCCTGCCGATCGCGCTAACGACCACCAGCGGGCCCCGGCTCGCGCGGGTGCTGCTGGATGAGTGCCGGCGACGGCGCATCATTGTGCCGGGCATCAGTTCCGTCGAGCGGATGGTCGCCCAGGCGTTGCTCGATGCCGAACGCCATGTTGCCGAGCATCTCACCCGAGGACTGGACGCCGGGCAACGCCAACTGCTCGACGCCCTTCTTTTGCCTCATGCCGGCACGAACCAGAGCGATCTGGCCTGGGTGCGGCAACCACCCGGCAAGCCGGGCCGCAAGACGTTTGCCGCCATCATCGAGCGATTGACACTGCTTCGAGCGATCGGGATCGATCCCGATATCGCCGCAGGCGTACATCCCGAACGCCTGCGACGCCTGTGCCAGGAGGGTGCGCGGCTGACCGCGCAGCACGTTCGGACGCTGCAAGCGACACGGCGTCGCGCCACATTGGTGGCGACCATACTTGAAACCATAGTGACGCTCACCGACGATGCGGTGCTGATGTTCGATCGCCTGCTGGGCCAGATGTTCCGGCGCGAGCAGAACAGCGCGGACACGGCGCTCAAGCGTGACCGACGTACCATCAACGGCAAAATCCGGTTGCTCGCCCGGCTCGGCGATGCCCTGCTTGCCGCCAGGGTGTCGGGTGGCGACATCGCCGCTGCGGTCGAAGCAACGATCGGATGGGACGATCTCGGCCGCGAGGTCGATGAAGCCCGCAAGCTGATCCGTCCCGATGCCGTCGATCCCGTCACGATCGCCGCCACCAATTACCCCGTCCTCAGACAGGTCGGTCCCTCGTTCGTCGCCTCGTTCACATTCGGGGCGGTGCCAGCCTGCCATGCGCTCGCGCGAGCGGTCGCGATCATGCGCGACCTTCATCTCGGCCGCCTACGAAAGATACCGACCGACGCGCCGGTCGGCTTCATCCGGCAGGCTTGGCGTCGGGGGATCGGCTCCGACATTCCGGATCGCAGGATCTATGAACTGTGCGTGCTGGTCGAGCTTCGCGACCGGCTTCGCGCTGGCGACATGTGGGTCGAGGGAAGCCGGCGATATCGTGCCGTCGAGCAGCAACTCATTTCCGGACGCGTATTCGCCACCATGCGCGCGGCTGGCCCATTGCCAATCCCGGCACCGGATACGGCCGGTGTCTGGCTGGCCGAACGACGCACCCGCCTTGCCCGTCGATTGGCCGAGGTCGAGCGAAAGGCGGAAACGGACGCGCTGGAAGACGTGCAACTCAGTCTCGGGAGGCTGCGGATTTCGCCGTTGAAGGCGGTCACGCCCGAGGAAGCCGATACCGCGCTTGCGCCACTCTATGCCCATCTACCCACGATCCGCATCACCGACCTCCTTGCCGAAGTCGATCGATGGACTGGGTTCAGCCAGTGCTTCACGCATCTGCAAAATGGGCTTGTCGCCGATGAACCACGCGCGATCCTGACAGCGGTACTCGCCGATGCCACCAACCTGGGCCACACGCGCATGGCGGAAGCCTGCAATTTTGTGACCCAGCGCCAGCTCGGCTGGCTCGCCTCATGGCATCTGCGCGGGGAGACCTACGGCCGCGCTCTCGCCCGGCTGGTCGATGCCCAGCACACCGCACCGCTCGCCGCCCTGTTCGGGTCCGGCACCTCATCCAGCTCGGACGGTCAGAACTTCCCGCTCGACCGACGCGCCCAGGCAACCGGCGCGGTCAATCCGCACAAGGGGACGGAGCCGGCCATCTCCTTCTACAGTCATATCTCGGATCGCTACGCGCCGTTCCATTCCACCGTTATCTCGGCTTCCGCGAGCGAGGCGGCGCAAGTGCTCGACGGGCTGCTCCACCACGGCGCCGATCTGCACATCGAAGAGCATCACGTCGATGGCGGGGGCGTCTCCGACCATGTGTTCGCGCTATGCCATCTGCTCGGATTCCGGTTCGCGCCGCGCATCCCAAACATCGCCGCACGCCGCTTGCACTTGTTCGACGGCATCGAACCCGGCCCCGATATCGCGCCGCTGGTTGCGGGCAGGATAGACGAAGGTCTGATCGCCGCGCACTGGGACGACGTGTTGCGATTGGGAACCTCGATCCGCACCGGCGTCGTCAGCGCATCGATCATGCTCGAACGGCTCGGCGCCTACCCGCGCGCCAACGGCTTGGCACTGGCATTGCGCGAGATCGGTCGCGTCGAACGCACGCTGTTCACGCTCGACTGGATCGAACAGCCCGAACAGCGTCGCCGCGCCACCCGCGAACTCAATAAGGGAGAAGCAGAAAATGCACTGAAACGCGCCATTTTCTTCCACCGCATCGGCCGTATCCGCGATCACGCGCTGCAAGCCCAGAGCCATCGTGCGAGCGCGCTTAATCTCGTCGCCGGTGCCATAGTCCTGTGGAACACGACCTACTTGCAAGCCGCCCGGATGCATCTCGCCAACCTTGGCCGACCGGTCCCGCCGGACTTGCTCCAACACCTATCGCCGCTCGGCTGGCAGCACATCAACCTCACCGGGGATTACCTCTGGACCGATCCCGATGCGCCGTCCACCGCGCTCAGGCCGCTCCGCCTCATGCGCGCCGTCGAAGGTCTGGCAAAACCTTAGCGTATATCTGGGTCCGTTCTATGTACCGACCCCACTACGGAGCCTCTGCGCCTCAACAGCTCTCCTGATGGTGGCGACAATCGGGATGGCAACGCCCGCCATCGCAGACCCATCCGATGATTACATCAACGCCGATCGGCCTGGCATTGCGGACGGCAGCACAACCGTGGGCAAGGGTCGCTTCCAATTGGAGACAGCGATCCAGGCCGAGTTTCGTCATGACGGCGATGAACACGAGCGGACAATCTTTTTTCCGACCCTGCTCCGCTACGGCTTTGTCGACAAGGTCGAGTTACGGATTGAGGGGAACACCTATTCATCGATGAGGCAAAAGGACTCCACCAATACATCACACTCAGATGGCTTCGCGCCCACATCGATCGGACTCAAATACAACTTCGTTGATGTTCCGGAAGGCTCGAAGCAGGTCTCTTTCGGCGCAATTGCTCGCGTGTTTCCACCGTCCGGATCGGGGGACTTCCGCAATAGTAAAACGACGGGGGATTTCAGGCTAGCAGCCGACTGGGCATTCGCCGACAAGTGGTCGCTGAACCCCAATATCGGCGTTGGCGTCTTCCAGGACGACTCTGACCGCACCTATACGGCAGGACTTGCGGCTGCCACGTTGAACTTCAATCCCAGTAAGACGCTGAACTTCTTCGTGGATACTGGCATCCAGGCTCCGGAGGAGAAGGGTGGCAGAGCATCTGTCATCATCGACGCAGGCGTGGCTTACATCATCGGCCACGACGTCCAGCTCGATCTCAGCGTCGGAACCGGCGTTGCCGGTTCAACGACGCCACATCCATTCCTCGCCGCTGGCTTCTCGAAGCGATTCTAGGCGACCTCGCACCTCCCTCACATCGAGGCTTGCTCCTCCAGCGACTGTAGCATGTAAGTGAGACTGAGCGCTCTACGACAAGTAGGAATCGATTGAATTGTGGTGAAACGCAGCGTCGAAACGGCGCCAACCGGGCTGGTCGGTCGGCGGACTGCTCTGGCTCGTATGGGTAGCGGAGTGATCGCGACGATGATTCCGTTTCGATTGTGGGGAGCGGCAACCAAGCCGGCGCGACCTTGGCAGGGCTTCGCCTCCCCGCCAGTCTGGCGCCGGTTGGAGATCGGAACAGGCGATACGCTGATCACGTCGGCAACTGTGGCCGGCATGGCAATTGAGGCAGTCCTCGACAGCGGCAGCGGCGCGTCGATGATCAGCAAGCCGTTTGCTGCAAAACTCGGTATGACAAACCCGGAACGGCGAAGGATTAACGGGCTCGGCGGCAAGGCCGAGGTCGGCCTTGTCCATCATGTCGAGGTGGTACTGGGCGGACAGGCGCGTGTGCTGGACTTCGCGATTGTCGCCGATCTCTCCACGGTCTCGGCCGCCTTCGGTCGGCCAGTAGATATGCTGCTCGGTGCTGACGTCCTTGCAGGTGGCTGCGTTGCCCTGGACTTCGGAACCAAGCGTTTTGCATTTGAGAAGTCGGGTAGCTTCGTGCCCGGGCCGGAATGGACGGCTCTTGCGCTTGGACACGGCGCCAAAAAAGAGTTGTTCGTGCTCGCCTCGATCGCGGGCCTGGATCCGGTCGCGCTGATGCTCGATTTCGGCAGCTCGTCGGCCTTGATGCTGTCCGCAGCTTACACTGACGCCCACTCCCTCTTAGCCGGCAAGGTCACGTCGACAGCGGCCCTCGGAGGAATTGAGGGAGCGCACATCGTCAGAACATTCACTGCCGACAAGGTGGGCCTGGGCGCGCTCCAAGTAGCCTCTGTTCCGGCGCTCGCTCATGATCGCTGGACATCCGAAAGCACCGTGGGAAACATCGGCATGCCGCTGTTGGGGCAGTTCGATATCGTGCTCGACATTTCTCAGGGGCGATTGTGGTTGCGGCCCATCCCCGCGAAAGCCCGTTTGCCAATGCTGAAGGATAGAAGCGGCCTTGGACTTGCCGCGTCACCAACGGAATTGACTGTTGTTCATGTGGCCGCTGGGGGTCCCGCGGCGCAATCGGGGTGGGCAGCCGGCGACCGGATCGCGGCGGTGAAGGGCCTTGCGGTCGACACGTCTTACACACGTGGCACGCTGTGGCAGTGGCGCTACGGGCCTGCCGGAGAGAAGGTCGCGCTGACACTCACCGATGGTACGACACGAACGCTCACACTTGCCGACTACTACTGAGGCCTATGCGTTGAGCATGTTATTGCGAGCGGGTCTCAAATCGCTTGCTCCTACAGCGGCTAGAGGTTGTAAGGGGTCGGCATGTCGCCGCTCAACCTTCGTTTGGATATCGATGCCGCACCTTCAGGTCGCATGATCCAAGCCGCCTCCATGCGGCTCATTGCCGTCGCGCTCGCGATCCTAATGGGCTTGCTCATCCCGCTGACGGCACTGCATGCCGCGCCCAAGGCAGATCCGAACGACGTCCAAACCGCGTGGCGCCTGCTCGACTATGTAGCGGTCGATTACAACGGCGCGGTCGAGGGCGGCCGGATAAAGAGCGCAGCCGAATATTCCGAGATGACGGAGTTTGCCGGCTCCGTGTCGCAGCGGCTTGCAGCGCTGCCGCCAAAGCCAGAGCGGGCGGCGCTGATCGCGGGTGTGGCGCGCCTCCAGAGCGTAATCGGGCGCAAGGGAACACCGCAGGAAGTCGCGACGCTCGCACACGGGCTCGCGGCCGATCTACTGAAAGCCTACCCGGTGCCGCTCGCCCCGGCAGCACCACCAAGCTTCGCTCGGGGGGTGACGCTGTTTGGCTCCACCTGCGCAGCCTGTCACGGCATGACCGGCAACGGACATGGCCCCGACGCGGCCAAGCTTACAACGCCGCCCATCGCGTTCACGGATGTCGAGCGCGCCCGCCAGCGCAGCGTATTTGCACTCTACCAAGTCATAACCCAAGGCATCGACGGGACGGCGATGCAGAGCTTCGCCGAACTTCCGAACGAGGATCGCTGGGCACTGGCGTTCCGTGCCGGCAGCTTCGCACTGACCGACGAACAGGCGCGGGAAGGGGAGCGATTGTGGAAGGCCGATCCGTCGCTCCGGCAGCAGGTGCCGGACCTCCAGACACTCGTGGCGCTCACCCCTTCCGCGCTGTCCGAGCGTATAGGCGAGAAGCGGGCATTGGCGGTCATGGCTTATCTACGCCGTCATCCCGACGCTGTGATCGAACAGGCCCCTGCGTCGCTCTCGATTGTCCGGGAGAAGCTGGCGACGAGCCTTGATGCCGCACGCAAGGGCAATCGTCGCGCAGCGAAGGAAGCAGCGCTGTCCGCCTACCTGGATGGCTTTGAGCCGATCGAACCCACGCTGGGCGCACGCGATGCAACGCTGCTCGCCCGGATTGAGGGTGCGATGGGCGAATACCGCGCTGCCGTCGATCAGGGTGCGGAGCCCGACGATTTGGCGAACCGGGTGCTCGTCCTGAATAATCTGTTCGACGATGCCGAAGCGGCGCTGGCCCCTAGCGCCTCCAGCGATGCATCGACCTTCCTGGGCGCGTTTACGATCCTGTTGCGCGAGGGCTTGGAAGCCCTGCTCATCGTTGTTGCCATGATCGCCTTCCTCCGCAAAGCGGAGCGCTCGGAAGTCTTGCCCTATGTCCATGGTGGCTGGGTCGGAGCGCTTGTCGCTGGCCTGCTAACCTGGGTGGTCGCGACCTATGCGATCGGGATCAGCGGTGCGAGCCGAGAGCTGACCGAAGGGTTCGGTTCCCTGTTCGCTGCCGTGGTCCTGCTATCGGTCGGAATATGGATGCACGGCAAGGCGCAAGCTGATCAGTGGCAGCGCTATATTCGAGAGAAGATGACGCGCGCGTTGTCGGGTCGCTCGGCCTGGTTCCTGTTCGGACTGGCCTTCGTGGTGGTGTATCGCGAGGTGTTCGAAACGATCCTATTCTACGCCGCACTATGGACGCAGGGGAATGGCGGTGCGCTTCTCGCCGGCGCGGGTTCAGCGGTCGCGTTGCTCGCCGTGATCGCATGGGCCATGCTCCGCTACAGCCGCCAGCTTCCGATTGCCAAGGTCTTCTCCTACAGTTCGTGGCTGATGGCGGGGCTTACGGTGGTGCTCGCTGGAAAAGGCGTTGCGGCGCTACAGGAGGCAGGGATCATCGACATCGCTCCGCTTGCGGATGCGCCTCGGGTATCCATCCTTGGGATCTTCCCTACTTGGCAATCCATCTTGGCCCAGCTTCTCATGGTGCTGGCAATCCTGGCCGGATTTTCCCTTAACCGCCGTAAAGCCGCGCCGAATTTGAGCGTTGCGCCGGCGGAATGAGTATGATCGGCCTTGTCGTTCCGTTGCCGGTAAAAGCCACGTCGGATCTCCGGAATAGAGGTGATTTCCGTCCACAAACGCGCGCTTAAGTGCGCCTGCACGGGCGGAGATAGCTATGTACCTCCGGGCTTCGTCTTGTTGACCGAAAACGTGATGATGGTCGTCCCGGTGCTCGCAAAGCAGCACTAGTTTCGACGGTCGCCGGCAGCGACCGTCGAAAACCAGCTATCATCCTACCTCATTGCGGTCTGATCGCTGTGACTTGAGCGTTCATGCCTTGTGCCTTTGCCGTGAAGGCGACCCGCTGCCCCGCCCGAAGGTTCTTGAGCAAAGCGGGAGGCGAGGCGCGGAAGGCCATGGTCATCGCCGGCCAACCGATCGCCGGTATGGGACCGTGCTTGATCGTGACGGTTCCCGCCCGCGGGTCGAGAGCCGTGATCGTACCCGTACCTTTGCCGACCTTTGCGGCCGACGCGGCCAGCGATGCTGGGGCGGCCACAGCGTTGGCGGTGAGGGGGGTGAGAAGCAGGACAAGACCTGCCCGAAGCATAGACGAGGCTTTCATGATGCACTCCTTTTGGAACTGGTGAGACCTCGCTGCCGCAACAGCATGTAGGCGGCGGGCAAGAGGAACAGGGATAGGAGGGGAGCCGTCAGCATTCCGCCGATCATCGGTGCCGCGATGCGGCTCATGACCTCGGAACCGGCACCGTGCCCGACCAGGACGGGGAGCAGGCCGGCGATGATGACGGCAACGGTCATCGCCTTGGGCCGAACCCGCAGCAGAGCGCCTTCGCGGATTGCTTCGACGACTTCCTCTTTCGTAGGCGAAGGACCGCGAGCGGCGAGGGCGTGTTTCAAATAGATCAGCATCACGACGCCGAACTCCGCAGAGACACCCGCCAAGGCGATGAACCCGACCCCCGTCGCGACCGACTGCGCATAGCCGAGCAGCCAGAGGATCCAGATGCCTCCGACCAGAGCGAAGGGCAGAGTCCCCATGACCAACGCCGCCTCGTCGAGCCGGCCGAACGTCAGGTAGAGCAGCAGGAAGATGATCGCGAGCGTCGCCGGAATGACGAGCATCAGCCGGCTTTCGGCACGCTGCAGATACTCGAACTGCCCCGAATAGGCGATCGATACGCCGGGGCTGAGTCGCACCCCTTTCGCAACAGCGCGCTGCAGGTCGGCAACGGTCGAAGCCAGGTCACGGTCGCGGACGTCGACATAGACCCATGTCGATGGTCGCCCGTTCTCGGTCTTGAGCATTGGCGGCCCCTCGGCGACCGACACCGTAGCGACCGTGCCGAGCGTGATCTGCTGACCCGTGGCGGTCACGATTGGCAGCGTGCGCAGCCCCTCCAGGCTGTCTCGCAACTCGCGCGGGTAGCGTACGCTGATGGGATAGCGGGCCAAGCCCTCGACCGTTTCCCCGATCGTCTCGCCCCCAATTGCACCCGCGACGATCTCCTGAACGTCGGCAATGTTGAGGCCGTACCGGGCAGCGCTCGCCCGATCGATGTCCACGTCGACGTAGCGCCCGCCGGTCAACCGCTCCGCCAGGGCGGAACTGACGCCCGGCACGGTCTTCGCAATGCGCTCGACGCTAGCCCCTATCCGGTCCAGCTCGGCCAGATCGGCGCCCGACACCTTGACGCCGATCGGACTCTTGATGCCCGTCGCCAGCATGTCGATCCGATTTCGGATGGGCGGCACCCAGACATTGGTGAGCCCGGGAACGCGAACCGTTCGGTCCAGCTCCTCCACCAGCTTCGCTGGCGTCATCCCCGCGCGCCACTGGTCGCGTGGCTTGAACTGGATCGTCGTCTCGAACATCTCCAGTGGGGCGGGGTCGGTCGCCGTTTCGGCCCGGCCGGCCTTCCCGAACACGGTTGCGACTTCAGGCACGGTTTTAATGAGGCGATCGGTTCGTTGCAGCAGATCGGAGGCACTGGCGGCAGAGAGGCCCGGTAACGCCGATGGCATGTAAAGCAGGTCGCCCTCATCCATCGAGGGGATGAACTCGCCTCCGAGCCGTGCGAGCGGCCAGGCTGTCGTTGCCAGCACCACAATGGCAACCGCGATCGTCACCCAGGGGCGCGCCATCACCCGGTCCAGGGCGGGCCGGTAGAGGCGGGTCAGGCCTCGATTGATGACGTTGTCCTGCTCGGCAGGGATGCGCCCCCGGATCAGCCACCCCATCAGCACCGGGACGAGCGTGATGGAGAGAATGGCAGCTGCCGCCATCGCATAGCTCTTGGTGAAGGCGAGCGGTGCGAACAGCCGGCCTTCCTGAGCTTCAAGTGTGAAGACGGGCACGAACGAGAGCGTGATAATGACCAGGCTGAAAAACAGCGCCGGCCCGACTTCTGCGGCAGCTTCGGTAATGACCTGCCAGCGCTCCTCACCGACGAGCGCTTGGCCGGCGTTCTCATGCTCCCAATGCTCGATCCGCTTATGCGCGTTCTCGATCATGACGATGGCAGCATCCACCATCGCTCCGATCGCAATCGCGATCCCGCCCAAGGACATGATGTTGGCGTTCACGCCTTGGACCCGCATGACGAGCAAGGCGGCGAGCACACCCAGCGGCAAGGTCACGATTGCGACCAAGGCCGATCGGACGTGCCACAGGAACAGTCCGCACACGAGCGCGACGACGACGAACTCCTCGATGAGCTTGCCCGACAGGTTCTCCACCGCGCGATCGATCAGTTGCGATCGGTCGTAGGTGGTGACGATCTCGACGCCGGCCGGGAGGCTCCGCCTCAACTCCGCCAGCTTGGTTCTAACCGCCTCGATCGTCTCTCGTGCGTTCTTACCTTGGCGCAAGATGACGACGCCGCCCGCAACCTCTCCCTCGCCGTTGAGATCGGCGATGCCGCGCCGCATCTCAGGGCCGATCTGAATGGTGGCGACGTCGCCCAACGTCACCGGCACACCGGCGCCTGCAACCCTGAGCGGGATCGCACGGAAGTCGTCGACGGTGCGGAGATAGCCCGACGCGCGGACCATATACTCCGCCCCGCCCATCTCCAGCACCGAACCGCCAGTCTCCTGATTGGCACGGCGAATGGCTTCCACGGCCTGAGCGTGGGTGACGCCGAGCGCAGCAAGCCGGGTCGGGTCGAGCAGGACCTGGTACTGCTTCACCATGCCCCCGATGCTGGCGACTTCAGCGACACCGGGGAGGGTCTTCAACTCGTAGCGCAGGAACCAGTCCTGCAGTGATCGAAGCTGAGACAAATCGTGGCGGCCGCTGCGGTCCACCAGCGCATATTCGTAGATCCAGCCTACCCCGGTGGCGTCCGGTCCGAGCGCTGCTTGCGCCCCTTGTGGCAGTCGGCCTTGAACCTGGCTGAGATACTCGAGCACGCGGGAGCGTGCCCAGTACAGGTCCGTGCCCTCATCGAAGATCACATAGACGTAGCTGTCGCCAAAAAAGGAGTAGCCGCGCACGGTCTTGGCGCCCGGCACGGACAACATGGTCGTGGTCAGCGGATAGGTGACCTGATTCTCGACGATCTGCGGTGCCTGGCCCGGCCAGCTCGTCCGGATGATGACCTGGGTGTCCGATAGATCGGGCAAGGCATCAACGGGCGTGGCCCGCAGCGCGAACACGCCAGCGATGGCGAGTGCGAGCGCTGCCAGCACAACAAGAAAGCGGTTGGCGACGGACCAGCGGATGATCGTGGCGATCACCGGCTGCGCTCCTTCATGATGCGGCGCAGGGTTGGGCCTTCCGAGGGCTGATCGAAGCCGAACCGGACACGATCACCCTTCTTGTAGCCGCGCAGCATGGCTGGATTGGCAACGCGGAAGCTCATCGTCATCGCCGGCCACCCGATTGCCGGCACTGGCTGATGCGACAGCGTGATCGAGCTCGCGTCCAACGTCTCCACGATCCCGACTGTCTCATAGACTTGACCAGTCGCAGCCGACGGCTGTTTCGGTCGCGGCTTCGCGTCACCGCCGATCGGCCGCGCATTGAGGCCTGCAAGGCTGGCCTCGGAATCGATCAGGAACTGGCCGGATGCCACGATCTTCTCGCCCTCGGCGAGCCCTGCAAGAATTTCGGTCTTTCCGCCACCTTCGGTGCCGGTTCGCACCTCAGCGGGTCGGAACCGCCCACCGGCGCCAGCGAGCATGACGAGCGTGCGGCGCCCGGTGCGGATCACGGCCTCGCTGGGCACGAGCAGCCTGTCGCGCGAATCCTGCCCCAGTGAGACGCTGGCGAACATGCCCGGCCGAAGCCTGCCGCCTCTGTTGGCCAGTTCGATCCGCATGGTGAGCGTGCGGGTCTCCGCCTGCGCCTGAGGCAGAATGGCAGCGATCCGGCCTGCGAAGGTCTCCCCTGGGAAAGCCGAAAGCGTGGCGCTTACGGGAGTGCCGACGCGCAGCGTGCCGGCGCCCGCCTCGGGGACGGCCGCGTTCAGCCAGACAGTGCCGAGCCCATTCACCTCGGCGAGGGTCTGCCCCTGGGCCAGGGTCATCCCCTGCCGCACGCTGAGCGTCTTTATGACCCCGCCGATCGGTGCGCGGATTGTCGTGCGCCCGCCGGTCGAGCCGGTCATGCCGAGAAGAGTCATGCGTTGGCGTGCGGCCCGTGCCAGCGCGGCATCGCCCGTGCGCCGGACGGCATCGTACTCGGCTTGCGCGCCTGCCCATTCCGGGACCAGAAGGTCGGCCAGCGGTGCTCCAGCGGACACCACGTCTCCGGGCGCACGCGCATAGACACGTTGGACGAAGCCGGCGCTGCGGGCCTGGACGACAGCAAGGGTGCGCTCGTCGAACTCGATGCTGCCCGTCACGGTCACCGCATTGCTGAGCGTCCCGCGCTCGGCCGACACGATCCGCGCTCCAAGGCGCTGGATGCTGCCAGCGTCGATAGTGACCCCCGGCGTGGCATTCGCGACGGCGCCATCATCGGCATATCGGGGGATCAGCTTCATCCCCATCGACGACAGGCCCGGACCGTCATGGCGCTCGGCCGGGATCATCGGGTCGTACCAGTAGAGGATCTTGCGCTGGCCAGGCTGGGTCTGATCCGGTGACGAACCGGCTGTGTTCCCAAGCCGCGCGATGCCGAAGCCGACGCCGCCCGCAACGAGGGCGAGTGCGCCCGCGGCCGCTGCAAGGCGCGCGCGGCTCATGGTCGTACCGCTCATCGCTCGTCACTCCCGAATGTGATGGTGAGGCGGATCGCATCGGCCGCTACCTGAGCTTCCCGATCGAGCGCCGTCAGTTCCGCGTCTGCGAATCCGGTCTTGGCATCGATCACGTCGGTGAGGCTCGCCCGACCGGCAGAATAGCTGGCGGTCTCCAGTTCTGCTCGCTCGCGAGCAAGCGGAAGAAGCACGCGCTGCGCCCTCTGCCACTGGCTATGGTGCATCTGATGATCGGCCAGAGCGGCCTCCAAGTCGGCTGCCAGTGTGCGGCGCGTCTCCTCGCGCTCCGCCTCGGCCTGCGTTTGAGCCGACTGACGGGCGGCGATGCGAGGATCTTGCCGCGACCGCGCGAACAGCGGCAGGCTCATCGTGACACCGGCCGACATCATGTCCCCGTAGCGAGGATCGCGGCGCTGATACGCTACCTCTACGCCCCAATCCGGGCGCTTCTCCGCACGTGCCGCGCCAACGTCAGCCTCGGCCCGGCGAATGCCCGCGTCAGCGGAAATCATATCGGGATGCTGCTCAAGCGCTGCCCGCAGGCGCGCAGGCGCTAGATCGATCGCCGGCACGTCTCCTGCGATTTCGGGAGCCTGTACGCCCGTCCAGCGAGCCAACATCGCGCGGGCACGCGCAACTCCGGCTACCAGCTCGTCGCGCCGATCCTCCAGACCGGCAATGGCCTGGTCGATCCCCAAGCTTTGGGCCGGACGCGCCGTGCCGGACGAAACGGCCGTTCGCGCGGCAGGCGGGAGTGCGCGCAGCGACCT
>Ga0160428_1001905_pt1 | contig 14035 bp, 12 predicted proteins | sample SolpanmetagenomM_FD_108198 | JGI IMG/M metagenome (GOLD analysis project Ga0160428, IMG submission 108198) | Solar panel surface microbial communities from Lawrence Berkeley National Laboratory, California, USA - M | ecosystem: Engineered > Built environment > Solar panel > Unclassified ... | reverse complement strand
AGTCTCGGGAGGAATTTCAGCCGCCACGCCGTCAGCAATGCGTGAGACAATCGAGGCTGAGCAAACGACCATCTTTACAAAAGCAAGGCTTAGGCCTTGCTTTTTTTATGCCTGAAGGCTTGCGTTTATGCCTGAAGGCTTGCGCGAGGCTGTGGCCGCTCCCGCGTGATCCGCGCGCCATCCCGCGTCGAGGCGCCGTGGTCCCGGGGCCGCGCCGCGGAACCCGGGCTCCCGAAACCCAGGGTGCGCAAGACTTTGCACCGTCGGCGGCTCTGGATTCCGGGCTCGCCTGCGGCGCCCCGGAACGACGCGGTGCTGTCTCTGCGGCCGTGGCTCGATGTCCCGCGTACGCTGTCCGTTCTTCACGGGGGCAGCGACGCGCCCAGTCTGGACCATGACGGCAGCGTGCGCTTCGTCCGCGGGCGGGATCCCATCCGGTTCGACCGGACGTCCCCGGCGTCCTTACAGGCCGGCCAGCTCGAAGACCTGGATCGCCGCCAGGAAGACGACGCTCGCCAGGACGGAGGTGAGGATCGCCTTCTCGCGCAGGCGCGGAGCGGCGGGCGCCCCCGGGTCCTGGCCGGGCACGATCCGCTCCGGGTCGGTCTCGACCTGGTTGCGCAGGGGCAGGATGACGAAGAGCAGGGTCCACCAGACCACGAAGTAGAGGGCCAGGGCGCCGAACACGGTGAGCTTGAACAGGCCCACCGCGAGGAGGACCACCGCGACCAGCACCACGCCCATCACCGCCAGGGTGCGCAGGGTGGAGGCCGCCAGGGTCTGCAGGATGCCGTTCATCCGGCTCAGACCTGCTCCAGCTCGACGAGGGTACCGAGGAAGTCCTTCGGATGGAGGAAGAGAACGGGCTTGCCGTGGGCCCCGATCTTCGGCTCGCCGGTGCCGAGGACGCGGGCGCCCTGGGCCTTGAGCGTGTCGCGGGCGGCGATGATGTCGTCGACCTCGTAGCAGACGTGATGGACGCCGCCCTGGGGGTTGCGCTCGACGAAGCTCGCGATGGGCGAGCCCTCGCCCAGGGGCGACATCAGCTCGACCTTGCTGTTGGGCAGGTTGACGAACACCACGGTCACGCCGTGCTCGGGCTGCGGCAGCGGCTCCGTCACGGTGGCCCCGAGGGTGTCCCGGTAGATGGCGCAGGCGGCGTCGAGATCGCGGACCGCGATGGCGATATGGTTCAGGCGTCCGATCATGGTTTGCTCCCCTTCCCTCCGAAACGGTGCCGCCACCCCTCCCCGTCGAGCGGGGCGATTCGCGATGGCACCGCGGTGTCCTCGCGGGTCGCCGTGGGCGGCCCCGGGATGACGATGGGTTGCGCGGGCGTCCCGCGCAACCCGCTCCATCGGCGACACCCCTCCCCCGCGGAGGGGGAGGGTTCGCGCATCAGACCTCGACCACCTGCACGTGGCAGGCGGGCTTCTTGCCCCAGACCTCGTTCACCGCGGAGCGGATCGCGCGGTCGACGGCCTTCTCGACGCCCTCGGCATCCCGTCGCTTCTGCTTCGACAGGCCCGAGAGCGTGCGCGACACGCACTCCACCACGACGTCGAGCATCGCCTGGCCGTTCCGGCCGCGATTGGGCAGCCCGATGATGTCGATCGCGGGCTCGCCCAGGATCTCGCCCTGCTCGTCGATGGCGATGGCCACCGAGACCAGACCGGCCTGCGAGAGCTTGCGGCGCTCCGGGATGGCCCGGTCCTTGGCGTCGATCAGGACGTTGCCGTCCTTGAACAGGCGCCCGGCCTTGACGTGGTCGACGATCTCCGGCGTGCCGGGCGCCAGGCGCACGACGCTGCCGTTGCGGGCCTTGACGATGTTCGGCACGCCCTGGGCCCGGGCGAAGCGCGCGTGCTCGTCGAGATGCAGAGCCTCGCCGTGGACCGGGATCGCCGTCTGCGGTCGGGTCCAGGCATACATCTCCGCCATCTCGTCGCGCCGGGGATGGCCCGAGACGTGGACGAGCTTGGTGCGGTCGGTGACCACCTCGATGCCCGCATTGACGAGGTCGTTGATGATCGCGCCCACCGCCCGCTCGTTGCCGGGAATGGCCCGCGACGAGAAGATGACGCGGTCGCCCGCCGCCAGGGTGATGTCGGGATGGTCGTCGCGCGAGACGCGGGCGAGCGCGGCGCGCTCCTCGCCCTGCGAGCCCGTGAGCAGGGCCACGACCTTGTCGCGGGGCAGGTAGCCGTAGCTGTCCGACGAGCGGAAGTCCGGCAGGCCGTCGAGGAAGCCGCATTCCCGGGCGACCCCGATGACCCGGTCCATGGCCCGACCGACCGCGATCACCTCGCGGCCGCAGGCCTGGGCGGCTTCCGCCACCGCGCGCATGCGGGCGACGTTGGACGCGAAGGTCGTCACCGCGACCCGGTGGGGGGCGTCGGCGATGAGCTCGCGCAGGGTGGCGGCGACCTCGGCCTCGCTCGGGGAACGCCCCTCGCGCACGACGTTGGTGGAATCGCTGATCATCGCCAGGATGCCCTCGTCGCCGAGGGCCCGGAAGGCGGCCTCCGAGGTCACGTCGCCGAGGATCGGGGTCGGGTCGAGCTTCCAGTCGCCGGTGTGCAGCAGCAGGCCGTGCGGCGTCCGGATGGCCACCGCGTTCGACTCGGGGATCGAGTGCGAGACGGGCACGTACTCGATCTCGAAGGGGCCGATCTGGACCCGGCGGCCGGCCTGGATCTCCTTCAGGATGACCTTGGGCGCGCCCGGCTCGCTCAGGCGGCGGGCCTCCAGCAGGTTCTTGGCGAAGCGCGTCGCGTAGACGGGCGCCTTGAGCTTGGGCCAGAGCTCACCGATCGCGCCGATATGGTCCTCGTGCGCGTGGGTGATGAAGATGCCCAGGAGGTCGTCCTTGCGCTCCTCGATGAAGCTGAGATCCGGGAACATCAGGTCGATGCCGGGGAATCCCTCCTCGCCGGCGAAGCCCATGCCGCAATCGACCATGATCCATTTGCGCCGCTTCGGGGGGCCGAAGCCGTAGAGCGCCGCGTTCATGCCGATCTCGCCCACGCCGCCGAGCGGCACGAAGACGAGTTCGTCTTGCCCTGTCGTCATTGTCCGTCCAAACCTCAAGCCGCCGTCGCGGCCGTTCCCAGATGCACCTCGCCCGCCGTCACGGTCCGTCGCGTCCCATCCTCCGATCGGACCACGAGCCGCCCCGCCTCGTCGATCGTCTCGAAAATTCCGTGTACGAGGGTGTCGCCCGTGCGCACCGAAACCGGCGCGCCGATCCCGGCCGCGTCAGCGATCCAGCGCTCGCGGATCCTCGAGAATCCGCGGCCACACTCCCAACGTCGCGCGGCGTCGACGAGTCCGTCCGTCAGGTGGACGAACAGGTCCTCGGCGCGCGTGTCGTACTGCATCTGCCTGAGGCACGTCGCGCGATAAGGCAAGCCCTGCGGCGTCGCAGCGACATTGACACCGAAGCCCATCACCACCGCGCGGCGCCCGCCGGGCCGGCTTTCCGCCTCCAGCAGCAGCCCCGCCAGCTTGGCGCCGGAGGCCAGGACGTCGTTCGGCCATTTCAGGCGGCACCCGGTGATGCCGGCCGCCGCGAGGGCGGAGGCCAGGGCGGTGCCGGCGACGAAGCCGAGGGTTGGAACCTGGTGGGGGTCGACGTCGTCCACGGGCCAGAGCAGGCTCGCGGTCAGGTTCCCGGGCTCGGAGACCCAGGCATTGCCGCGCCGGCCCCGTCCGGCCTCCTGCCGGTGCGCCACCACCCAGAGCGGTCCCGCCTCGCCCGCGCGAAACCGGTCCAGCGCCTCGGTGTTGGTGGAGCCGAGGCGGTCGTGGACGTGGAGGCGGTGCCCCTCCCCCCGCGCCAGGGCACCGAGGGCGTATCCGCTCAAGGACCTAGAACAGCGACTTGGCGGCGGCGCTCGCGGCCCCGACGATGGGACCCGGCACGATCCCGAGCAGGACCACGACCACGCTGGCGAGGCCGAGGACGATGCGGGCGCCCGGCGGCATCGGCTCGTAGGCGGCCACCGGCTCGTCGAAGTACATCACCTTGACGAGGCGCAGGTAGTAGAACGCGCCGACCACGCTGGTGACCACGCCGATGATCGCCAGGGCCACGAGGCCGGATTTGATGGCGGCGAGGAAGACGTAGTACTTCGCGAAGAAGCCGGCCAGAGGCGGGATGCCGGCCAGCGAGAACATCATCGCGGCGAGGCAGAAGGCCATGACCGGATGGGTGCGCGACAGGCCCGCGAGGTCGTCGACGGTCTCGAACATCTGGCCGCCGCGCCGCAGCGACAGCAGCACCGCGAAGGCCCCCAGGGTCATCGCCAGGTAGATCATCATGTAGACGACGACGCCGCTGACGCCCTCCTGCGAGCCGGCGGCGAGGCCCACCAGCGCGTAGCCGACATTGCCGATGGAGGAATAGGCCATCAGGCGCTTCAGCGAGCGCTGGCCGATGGCGGCGAAGGAGCCCAACGCCATCGAGGCGATCGCCACGAAGACGATGATCTGCTGCCAGACCGCGGTCACGTCCGGGAAGGCGCCGATGAACAGCCGCACGGTCATCGCCATGGCGGCCATCTTGGGCGCCGAGGCGAAGAAGGCGGTGACGGGCGTCGGCGAGCCCTCGTAGACGTCGGGCGTCCACATGTGGAACGGCACGGCCGCGAGCTTGAAGGCGACGCCGGCCGAGACGAAGACGATGCCGAGCACGATGCCGAAGCCGGCGGTACCGTCCAGGGCCGCGACGATGCCGGGGAACGAGACCGTGCCGGTGAAGCCGTAGACCAGGGAGGCGCCGTACAGGAGCATGCCCGAGGAGAGCGCGCCGAGGACGAAGTACTTCAGCCCGGCTTCCGTCGACTTCAGGTTGTCGCGATGGAAGGCCGCGATGACGTAGGCGGCGAGCGATTGCAGCTCCAGGCCGAGATAGAGCGAGATCAGGTCGTTGGCCGAGGCCATCACCATCATGCCGATGGTGCAGAGGATCAGCAGGATCGGAAACTCGAACCGGTCGATGCGCTCGCGCTGGAAGTAGTCGCGCGAGAGCAGGATCGTGGCCGCCGAGCCCAGCAGGATCAGAGCCTTCATCACCTTGGAGAAGTTGTCGACGATGAAGGAGCCGTTCAGGGTCGTGATCTTGGCGCCCGACTGGGACATGACCGCGAACAGCGCGACCACCAGCAGGATGAGCGCCCCGACATTGACGCCCTCGGCGGAGCGTTCGCCCCGGAACGCACCGTAGAGGATCAGCACCAGCACGCCGATGCTGAGGATCAGCTCCGGCAGGGCGGGCCCGAGCGCGGGCAGGACGATCTGAGCGGCGTTCATCGGGTCAAAGCCTTCAGCGCGACGCGGGCGGCAGGGTGGCCGCGGCGGTCTGCGTGTTCGAGAGCGCGGTCCGCATGCTCTGCATCAACGCTTCCGTCGAGGGCGCGAAGGTGTCGAGCACGGGGGCCGGGTGGACGCCGTAGTAGATCGTCAGGGCGACGAGCGGCGCGATGATCATCTTCTCGCGCAGGTCCAGGTCGAGGATGCCCTGCAGGTTGGGCTTCTCGAGCTTGCCGTAGATCACCCGGGCGTAGAGCCAGAGGGCGTAGCCGGCCGACAGGATGATGCCGAAGACCGAGAAGAACGCCACCGTCGGGTTGGCCCGGAAGGCCCCCATCATGGCCAGGAACTCGCCGACGAAGCCGGAGGTGCCGGGCAGGCCGACATTGGCCATGGTGAAGACCATCATGGCCGCCGCGTAGAGCGGCATCCGCTTCACGAGGCCGCCATAGGCGGCGATCTCGCGGGTGTGCATCCGGTCGTAGACCACGCCGACGCAGACGAAGAGCGCGCCGGAGACGATGCCGTGCGAGATCATCAGGAACAGGGCGCCCTGGATGCCCTGCTCGTTCATGGTGAAGAGGCCCAGCGTCACGAAGCCCATATGCGCCACCGAGGAATAGGCGATGAGCTTCTTGATGTCGGTCTGCATCAGCGCGATCAGCGAGGTGAAGATGATCGCGATCACCGAGAGCGCGAACACCATCGGGGCGAAGGCGTGGCTCGCATCCGGGAACATCGGCAGCGAGATCCGGATGAAGCCGTAGCCGCCCATCTTCAGGAGGATGCCCGCCAGGATCACCGAGCCGGCGGTGGGCGCCTCCACGTGCGCGTCCGGCAGCCAGGTATGGACCGGCCACATCGGCATCTTCACCGCGAAGGAGGCGAAGAAGGCCAGCCAGAGCCAGGTCTGGAGCTCCACCGGGAAGCGGGTGTGCAGCAGGGTCGGGATGTCGGTGGTGCCGGCGTGCCAGTACATCGCCATGATGGCGAGCAGCATCAGCACCGAGCCGAGCAGGGTGTAGAGGAAGAACTTGAAGCTGGCGTAGATGCGCCGCTTGCCGCCCCAGATGCCGATGATGAGGAACATCGGGATCAGGCCGGCCTCGAAGAACAGGTAGAACAGCACCAGATCGAGGGCGCAGAACACGCCGATCATCGTCGTCTCGAGGACGAGGAAGGCGACGAAATACTCCTTCACCCGGGTGTTCACCGAGAGCCACGAGGCGCCGATGCAGAACGGCATCAGGAAGGTGGTCAGCAGGATCAGCGGCATCGAGAAGCCGTCGACGCCGAGCTTGAAGCGGGTGGCCTCGCTCAGCCAGGCATGGGTCTCGACCAGCTGGAAATTCGCCGTGGTCGCGTCGTAGCGGCCCCAGGCCACCAGCGAGAGCAGGAAGGTGGCCAGGGTGGTGATGAGCGCGGCCCAGCGGGCGTTGCGCTTCGAGGCCTCCGTCTCCTCGCCGAGGGTGAGGATGAAGGCCGCGCCGCAGAGCGGCACGATCAGGAGGCCGGAGAGGATTCCGAGGCCGAACATTAGCGGGCGCTCCGATGCGTGACAGCGGCCATCAATGGGCGACCTTGGGCAAGCCGGTCAGCATGTACCAGCTGATGAGGGCGGCGACGCCGACGAGCATGACGAAGGCGTAGTGGTAGACGTAGCCGGTCTGGAAGCGGACCACGCCGCGGGTCACGTCCAGCACGCGCGTGGCGATCCCGTCGGGGCCCATGCCGTCGATGACGCGGCCGTCGGCCTCCTTCCAGAGGAACTTGCCGAAGTCCTTGGCGGGACGGACGAAGATCCGGTCGTAGAGCTCGTCGAAGTACCACTTGTTGAGCAGGAACCGGTACAGGCTCGGCTGCTGGGCGGCGAGCTGGCCCGGCAACTCGGGCCGGCGGATATACATCCAGTAGGCCAGCACGAAGCCGATCAGCATCATGATGAAGGGCGCGTAGGAGACCAGGGCCGGCACCGCGTGGATGTCGTGCATGATGTGGTTGTCGGGACCGTGGCCCAGGGCATGGCCCCAGAACGCGTCCATGCCCTCGCCGATGAAGCGGTTCTTGAAGATCAGGCCGGCGAAGAGCGCGCCGAAGGCCAGGAGCGCGAGGGGGATCGTCATCACCAGCGGGCTCTCATGCGGGGTCTGCGCATGGTCGTGGTGCTCGATGGCGCTGTGCGAGGCCGGCTCCAGGTCGTGGCCCTTGTCGTCGTGGGCGACGCCCTCATGATGGCCCGGCGCGCCGTCGGCCTCCGCGGAGGTCGCGGCATGGACCGAGGTCGCCGCATGGACCGAAGTCGCCGCATGGGCCGAAGTCGGCGCATGAGCGGCCTGCGCCACCGCGTGGTCGTCGTCGTGGTGCGCCCCGTGGCCGGCCCAGCGGGCCGGTCCCTCGAAGGTCATGAAGAACAGGCGCCAGGAGTAGAACGAGGTCATCAGCGCGGCGACGACGGTGCACAGGAAGGCGAGCGTGTGCCCGGGCCGGGTCGAGGCGTAGGCCGCCTCGATGATCGCGTCCTTGGAGTAGTAGCCGGCGGTGAAGGGGAAGCCGATCAGCGCCAGGGTGCCGATGGTCATCACCGCCGAGGTGAAGGGGATGTAGCGGCGGAGATTCCCCATGTTCCGCATGTCCTGCTCGTGGTGCATCGCGTGGATGACCGAGCCGGCCCCGAGGAACAGCAGCGCCTTGAAGAAGGCGTGGGTGAAGAGGTGGAAGACGGCGGCCGAGTAGGCGCCGACGCCGAGGGCCACGAACATGTAGCCGAGCTGCGAGCAGGTCGAGTAGGCGATCACGCGCTTGATGTCGTTCTGGACGAGGCCGATCGTGGCCGCGAAGAACGCCGTGATGCCGCCGATGACCGTGACCACGATGAGGGCGTTGGGGGCGAGCTCGAACAGCGGCGACAGGCGCGCCACCATGAACACGCCGGCCGTCACCATGGTGGCGGCGTGGATCAGCGCCGAGACGGGGGTCGGCCCCTCCATCGCGTCCGGCAGCCAGGTGTGCAGCAGGAACTGGGCCGACTTGCCCATGGCGCCCATGAACAGCAGCAGGCAGGCGAGCGTCAGGGCGCTCCAGTCGTAGCCGAGGAAGTGGAAGGTGGCGTCCTTGATCTCGGGCGCACGGGCGAAGATGCCGTCGAAGGCGATCGAGCCGGTCAGCACGAAGACGAGGAAGATGCCCAGCGAGAAGCCGAAATCGCCGACGCGGTTAACGATGAAGGCCTTCATGGCGGCGGCGTTGGCCGAGGGCTTCTCGTACCAGAACCCGATCAGCAGGTAGGAGGCGAGGCCGACGCCCTCCCAGCCGAAGAACATCTGCACGAGGTTGTCGGCCGTCACCAGCATCAGCATGGCGAAGGTGAAGAGCGACAGGTAGGCGAAGAAGCGCGGCCGGTGCGGATCCTCCTCCATGTAGCCGATGGAGTAGAGGTGCACGAGGGTCGAGACCGAGGTCACGACCACCAGCATGATCACCGTCAGGGTGTCGATGCGGAAGGCCCAGTCGACCACCAGGTCGCCGGCGGTGAACCAGGTCGCGACCTGCACGCGGGTGGCGTGCTCGGTGCCCGGGACCTCGAGGAAGGCGCCCCAGGACAGCAGCGCCGAGAAGGCGAGGAGGCCGGTGGTGATGCCCTCGCTGAGCTTGGCGCCGAGCTGGCGGCCGAACAGGCCGGCGAGCAGCGCGCCGACGAGCGGGAGGAAGACGATCGCGTGATACATCGCTGGCTTGTCCGGCCTCCTGGGTGCGCCCGGTCCCCGCGCGATGCGCGAGGAGCCCGAGCGGCGCCCTGTGGGGTTCGTGTCACCGCCCCGGCGGCGCGGTCACCGCGCTGCCGGGCGTCAAATCGAGTGTCGCCTCGGTTCCGCTCAGCCCTTCATCATGTTGACGTCCTCGACCGCGATCGAACCGCGGTTTCGGAAGAACACGACGAGGATGGCGAGGCCGATGGCCGCCTCCGCCGCCGCGACCGTCAGCACGAACAGGGCGAAGACCTGACCGGTGATGTCGTTGAGGTGGGTGGAGAAGGCGACGAGGTTGATGTTCACCGCGAGCAGGATCAGCTCGACGGACATCAGGATGACGATGACGTTCTTGCGGTTCACGAAGATGCCGAGCACGCCCAGCGTGAACAGGATCGCGGCGACCGTCAGGTAATGGCTCAGGCCGATCATCGGATGTGGCTCCCGGTCTCTGCCGTTCGAGGTCCGCCGGCCATCAGACTTCCACGCCCTGGCGCGACGGCACCTTGCGGGTTTCCACCGCCATGGTCTGGGTGCGCGCGTTCTGCACGGAGATGTTCTGGCGCTTGACGCCCGGACGGTCGCGCAGGGTCAGCACGATGGCGCCGATCATCGCCACCAGCAGGATCAGGCCGGCGAGCTGGAAGAAGAAGACGTAGTCCGTGTACAGCACCCGGCCGAGGGCCTGGGTGTTGGTGACGGCCTCGGCGCTGGCGACGGGACCGAGGGGCGCCTGCACGAGGCCCGGATCGATGGTCCAGGAGCCGACCACGAGCAGCAGCTCGATCAGGAAGACCGCGCCGATCAGCGCGCCGATGGGCAGGTATTGCTGGAAGCCCTGGCGCAGCTGCGCGAAATCCACGTCGAGCATCATCACGACGAACAGGAACAGCACCGCCACCGCGCCGACATAGACGACCACGAGGATCATCGCGAGGAACTCGGCGCCCATCATCACGAACAGGCCGGCGGCGTTCACGAAGGCCAGGATGAGGAAGAGCACGGAGGCCACGGGATTGCGCGAGGCGATCACCATGAAGCCCGAGGCGATGGTCACACCTGCGAACAGGTAGAAGAAGGCAGCGGCTGCGCTCATGCGATTCTAGAGATCAGCCGTCCCGAGGACGGCCCCTTCTGCCGAAATTGTGCCACGGCCCACCGGCCGCCCGTCTATAGAACCCGCCCCTGCGGTGCACAACCGCCTCGGCGGGTTCCGGTCGACTCCGTGGGCACGGAATCGCCCCTCTGTCTCATTCCGCGGCTGCGCCCGGGCGCGTCCGGCGCTCGGACGTGCGGTCCGCGGATGGGCAAACGCGCGTCCGGCGCTCGGACGTGCTCAGCGGTAGGGCGCGTCCACCGCGAGGTTGCGGGCGATCTCGCGCTCCCAGCGGTCGCCGTTCAGGAGCAGCTTCTCCTTGTCGTAGAGCAGCTCCTCGCGGGTCTCGACCGAGAACTCGAAGTTCGGCCCTTCCACGATCGCGTCCACCGGGCAGGCCTCCTGGCACATGCCGCAATAGATGCACTTGACCATGTCGAGGTCGTAGCGGGTCGTGCGGCGGGTGCCGTCGTTGCGGCGCGGGCCCGCCTCGATGGTGATGGCCTGGGCGGGGCAGATCGCCTCGCACAGCTTGCAGGCGATGCAGCGTTCCTCGCCGTTGGGATAGCGGCGCAGGGCGTGCTCGCCCCGGAAGCGCGGGCCGCGATGGCCCATCTCGAAGGGGTAGTTGATCGTGGCCTTCGGCTTGAAGAAGTACTTCATCGCCAGGACGAACCCGGACGCGAACTCCTTGAGCAGCAGACCCTTAGCGACCTGATCGAGCTTCATGGCCCGGATCTCCGTGAGGGGTTGTCAGGCGCCCGGCGCGAGGCCGGTGAGCTTGAGGACAAAGGCGACGACGATGACCGAGACGAGCGAGAGCGGCAGGAACACCTTCCAGCCGAGGCGCATGAGCTGGTCATAGCGGTAGCGCGGCACCATGGCCTTCACCATGGCGATCATGAAGAAGAGGAAGCTCGCCTTGAGGGCGAACCAGATCAGGCCCGGCACCCAGGTGAAGGGCGCGAACGGGATCGGCGAGAGCCAGCCGCCGAGGAACAGCACCGTCCCGAGGGCGCACATGGTCATGATGGCCACGTACTCGCCCAGCATGAAGAGCAGGTACGGGGTCGAGGAATACTCGACCATGTAGCCGGCCACGAGCTCGGACTCGGCCTCCGGCAGGTCGAAGGGCGGGCGGTTCGTCTCGGCCAGCGCCGAGACGAAGAACACCACGAACATCGGGAACAGCCAGAGCCAGTACCAGCCCAGGATGCCGAGCGCGGTGTCCTGCGCCATGACGATGCGCGACAGGTTCAGGGAGCCGGCGCAGAGCAGGACGCAGATGATGACGAAGCCGAGGGAGACTTCGTAGGAGATCATCTGTGCGGCCGAGCGCAGGGCGCCCAGGAAGGCGTATTTCGAGTTCGAGGCCCAGCCGCCCATCAGGACGCCGTACACGCCCAGCGACGAGATCGCGAAGATGTAAGTGATGCCGACGTTGAGGTCGGCGATGGCCCAGCCCTCGGCCAGGGGAATCACCGCCCAGGCGGCCAGGGCCAGGGTGGCGAAGACCAGGGGGGCCAGCAGGAACAGCGCCTTGTTCGCGCCGGCCGGGATCACCGGCTCCTTCAGGACGAACTTCAGGAGATCGGCGAAGGACTGGAACAGGCCCCAGGGCCCGACCACGTTGGGGCCGCGCCGGAGCTGCACCGCTGCCCAGATCTTGCGATCGGCCAGCAGCGCGTAGGCGATGAAGACCAGCAGCAGCGCCAGGAGCACGAAGCTCTTGAACGCCAGCAGCAGGACGGTGCCGAGGACTTCCCAGAAGGTCATCGCAGGAGATCCTTATTCGGCCGCTTCGAGGCCGCGCACCCGGGCGAGGCTCGAACACTCGGCGAGCACGCGCGAGGCGCGGGCGATCGCGTTGCTGAGGTAGAAGTCCGGCACCGCCGAGACGAAGGCCGTGCGGGTCGGCTCGCCGCCGAGACCCGACAGCGTCTCCACCGTGGCGACCGCATCGCTCGGGGCGATGGCGTCGAGGGCCGCGAAGTGCGGATGCTCGGCGTAGAGCGCCCGGCGCAGGGCCGCCAGCGAATCGAACGGCAGGCGCTTGCCCAGGACGTCGGACAGGGCACGCAGGATCGCCCAATCCTCGCGGGCATCCCCCGGCGGGAAGCCGGCGCGATTCGTGGTCTGGACCCGGCCCTCGAGGTTGACGTAGGTCGCGCTCTTCTCGGTATAGGCGGCCCCCGGCAGGACGACGTCGGCCCGCGTGGCGCCCTGGTCGCCGTGGGTGCCTTGGTAGATCACGAACGCACCCGGTCCCACCGCGACCTCGTCGGCACCGAGGTTGTATACCACGTCGAGATTTGCGCCGTTCGCGATCCCGGCGAAGTCGAGCCCGCCCGGCCCCGGCACGAAGCCGAGATCCAGGGCGCCGGCCCGTGCCGCCGCGGTCTGGAGCACGCCGAAGCCGCTCCAGTCCGGGGTGACCGCGCCGAGATCCCGGGCGAGCGTCGCCGCGGCGGCGAGGATCGCGGCGCCGTCGGGCCGCGCGAGCGCGCCGGTGCCGACGATGATGAGGGGCCGGCTCGCCGCCTTCAGCGCCTCGGCGAAGCTGTGCTGGCCGGAGGCGAGGTCGGCCAGGGTCTCCGGTCCGGCGCCCAGATAGGTGTGCGGATAGGTCAGGTCGACCGGCTCGCCGATGAGGCCGACCGCCAGGGGACCCATGCGCCAGCGCTTGCGAATGCGCACGTTGAGGAGGGACGCCTCGAGGCGTGGATTGGTGCCGATGAGGAGGATCGCGTCCGCCTCCTCGATCCCGGCAATGCCGGTCCCGAGCGTGTAGGCGGCCCGGCCCCAGGCCGGGTCGATCGCCTCGCCGGCCTGGCGGCAGTCGAGGCTGGTCACCCCGAGGGAGGTCATCAAGGCCTTGAGCGCATAGATCTCTTCGACACCCGCGAGATCGCCCACCACCGCGCCGATGCGCGTCGGATCGGCACTCTTCACCCGCGCGGCGATGGCGGCGAACGCCTCACCCCAGGAGGCAGGGCGCAGGCGACCGTTCTCCCGCAGGTAGGGCCGGTCGAGGCGCTGGGTGCGCAGGCCGTCCACCGCGTGGCGGGTCTTGTCGGAGATCCACTCCTCGTTGATGCCCTCGTGCACGCGCGGCTCGATCTGCATGACCTCGCGACCGCGGGCATCGACCCGGATGGCGCAACCGACGGCGTCCATCACGTCGACGGATTCGGTCTTCGAGAGCTCCCAGGGCCGGACCTCGTAGCTCTGCGGCTTGTGGACGAGGGCGCCCACGGGGCAGAGGTCGGCGACGTTGCCCTGAAGCTCCGAGCCCATGGCGGATTCGAGGTAGCTCGTGATCTCCATGTCCTCGCCGCGCCCGATGGCGCCGAGATCCGGCACGCCGGCGACCTCCGCCAGGAAGCGGACGCAGCGGGTGCAATGGATGCAGCGGTTCATAGCGGTCCGCACCAGCGGGCCGATATACTTCTCCTCGACGGCGCGCTTGTTCTCCCCGTAGCGCGTGGAGTCGACGCCATAGGCCATCGCTTGGTCCTGCAGGTCGCAATGGCCGCCCTGGTCGCAGATGGGGCAATCGAGTGGGTGATTGATGAGGAGGAACTCCATCACCCCTTCGCGGGCCTTCTTCGTCTGTCCCGAGCGTGTCAGCACCTCCGGCGGCTCGCCGTTGGGGCCGGGTCGGCAGTCCTTCACCGCATAGGCACAGGAGGCCACCGGCTTCGGCGCGCCCTTGAGTTCCACGAGGCACATCCGGCAGTTGCCCGCGATGGACAGACGCTCGTGGAAGCAGAAGCGCGGGATTTCCGCGCCTGCAGCCTCGCAGGCCTGGAGCAGCGTGTACTCAGCCGGAACATCGACCTCGGTGCCGTCGACGACGATCTTGGTCATGCGTGGGTCT
>Ga0160428_1001904_pt1 | contig 14037 bp, 8 predicted proteins | sample SolpanmetagenomM_FD_108198 | JGI IMG/M metagenome (GOLD analysis project Ga0160428, IMG submission 108198) | Solar panel surface microbial communities from Lawrence Berkeley National Laboratory, California, USA - M | ecosystem: Engineered > Built environment > Solar panel > Unclassified ... | reverse complement strand
GGTCGTGATGTCTGATCGAAGAACATTGGAAGCAAGGTGCGAGGCACTGCGTCTCCGCCTTGACGTGATGGTGAGGAATGTGTGGCATGATGTGGGACTGCAGCATGTTAGTTTTTGGCACCACTGCGCTAGCTTGAGCTCAGTATGATGTACCTGCAGAACCTAGTTGAGCCAACTCTATTAGATCTCTGATAGGCGGTAGTGAACATCTGCTCTGGGGTGGTGCTGGCCTTGTCATGGCAAGAGAGAATATATGCGAATTGTCAAAGGCTGATACGTTTGGTTGGAGGGTATTCAGCTGTTGATGTGAGGATGCCGTAGACTGTGATCGGGGTCGGCCGGGATGAGATGGTGATGTAGAGATCATGTTTGGTGTGTTATGGTGAGCACGCTTATATGATTGGCAGTATTTGTATGTGAGCCGATGTAGTCAAACAACAGAGTCAGTCGAGCGAGAGTGAAGAGGACGATCCCAAACAGACGCCGGGGCCTGCTTTGTTTATCACTTGAAGAAAGGCTGTCAGAAGTGATGATGAGGAGCATCAAAGAACAAGGGTACAGCCAATGCAGGGCGTAGCGAAGTCAATGGTACCCAACGCCTCTTTGATCTGCGCACGGATTCAGGTACCACGGGCCTTGAAAAGAGAGCAGGTGGGGAAAGAGGAAAGAGGTGTTTGCAGCTAAACGGCGAGGGCGCGAGCGCGAGGACCCAGGCCAAGATGTGATTGTGGCTTGCTGCTGGGCTGGCGTTTAGTCACGAGTGGCGAATGACGGAAAGGACTCAAAGCCACAACATGGAGTAGTAAAGGCCTTGCTTGTGAGGAGCAAGCAGACGCCAACGAGAAGATGGAGAAAGCGGACCAAACTCGTGTAAGTGGTGATGCTGATGATGCGAATTGTGCAAAGAAGGAAACGGCCTCAGGGCGTCCGCTTGATAAAAAGGAAAGCTAGCCCTTTTTAGCGCAACTTCGGCAACGACATGCATGCCAGACTGAACACAATTGAGGCTGGGGCCACCCGCGTGCTCATTTTGCGGAGAAGGATAAAGTCGTTGTGGCTATCCATCATTGTCTTGTTATCACCGTATCAATCCTTGGTCTATTACTCTATCAGCCGCTGTGGCTTCAGATGTGTTCAATCGCAGTTTGTAATTGTGGCAAGTAGTCGTGGACTCTGAGCTCATGCAATCAAAGCATTATTTAATGCTGGTCGAGAAAGATGTGAACGGATAGAACAGTACGTACCTCTCCCTGCATCAATTGCCACCTCGCGTGCCCTAGCTCGCTCTTAACCACCACATACGAGTATACAATTGGCGATCCAAGACTTTGGCAGGCAAAAAGGGAAAAATACTAGGACTTGTTGGTGATAAGGCTGCTCACATTGCGCTTCAACATGGCCCGCCGCCTATTTTAACCGTGCCGCAAAAGTTAACCTTAAGCTCAATTGCAAATCATCTTGCCAGCCGTTTTTGCTAGACGCTTTTTGAGCTTAGTTTGACCTCATTGGATCTGCATCCAGCGTCCTCTTATAAGAAGCCGCTTCGAACTGCTGACCTGTGACGTGCTACTATGCGTCAACATCTTTATGCCACGCTGTTTTATTGTCGATCAGTCGAGTTTCTCTAGCTTGCGTTAAGCGGTAGGCGACATACTGCACATCATTATGCTACGTTTGCATAGAATCATAGAGTGTTACATCATTCACACACGAGATTAGATTCTCGAAATGGCAAACCAGCCCAGACAAGACGAACAGTTGGCTAGTCGTCGCCCATTAGGCCTGTCTCCCTCTTCTGCTGTTGTCCTTCAAGTATATCACGATTACAACGCCAAGTGAAGAGCGGGGAAATCTTATCTATCGGCAACACGCTAAGATCTGTCTTTTACCCTACAGGTATCGTGGTATCTTTTGTCCTTTTCTAAAAACAACAACTTTGTGGTTCGTGCTAATAGTGTATGATAGATACCTTGCACTCTGTGCGTTCAGCAGCCATCAGGGTCTAGTGTATTTAACAGCAAGCTTTGTCATCACCTTGAGACTGCAACCGCTCCTTCGTTTCAAGCTGTTTTTGTGATTTCACATCACATGAAAAAAGGATTCCACACCAGATCGGTGATCAGAGTCAGCAGCGGCCAAGATATTTTCGCCTTTTAAGCGATTTAGCTTCCGACTGGCGACGCCTCATCTCTCCTTCTCTCTTCTCCTAGCTCCGGTTTCTGCCGCATCTTCACATCTTCCCGCATCGAGAGAGATGAGCTCCATCGAGACAGTCTGAGCCACACGACCTGATCCACCTAGCACACATCGATCATAGAAGTAAACATTCAGCTTTGCTAGCTTTGCTCTCCCATGGACACCCATTCGGTCTTGTTTCCTCTTTAGGATCCCGTCCGCTACACGAGTATTAGTCTCATGATCTGCGCAGCTTGGCTTAACCGAAGGCAGGGTTAAGGAGGCGTCGATCAATCATCACCTCATTATCCAAAGCCATGTGCAAAGATGTGCAAGAAGAAGGTTATCTGGAATTGTTTCCCGCTGTACGCATACGTCGTCGTCGATCAGAGAAGAAATCGAATCTGTGTGTGTGACTACGTTGCTGACTGTGATAGATCCGTCGTTGCTTTTCTACGCTTACACGCCTTGCAACTTGTACGCCTTGAATCTTGCACCACGCATGTCACTGCCGAAGCCCTCGAATCTACCTTGCTTCCCGTCTGCAGGGACAAATACGTATGGCATAAATATCATAAGTTATAAGTATCTTTATAAACACCTACCTGACTCCTCTGAACCTTTGCAACGGAAAATTATTAGCTTCAGCTGGCCCCACCAACCTCGCCTGTCGTGATAACCTCCACAGGTCCACAGGTTCATTCGCCGTTATCGCAGCACTTCGCATCGTATGGTAATTAATACTTGATTAATGGTCTTACTTCGGGCTTGCAGCCGTGCCGTCGATCTACTAATGCAACGTGAGTCACCTGATATCGGCTCGACACGCAGTTTAGCTGCAGGATTGTAGTTATGGTGCTTTTAGCCGGTACACTGCTTTTGTTTCAACATACTAAAACACCACTATCTGACCGCTAAGCTTCGGTGACTGACGAGGCCACTATGACTGCCGCGCTCGATGGGGGGCAATGGCTCGGGGGCAGGCACCCTATGCCCCCTCGTCACTTGCCTTAAGATAGAGGCGTTGGGGTAGTAAATTCAATGTGAGATAGTAAAGGACGAAAGCAAAGTTTCACTACTCGATATATGAGGATTTCAGGGTCTCGCTACCAAAAACATAGAGAGAGGGTCGGAATAGCTTCTGGAGGGGGAGCTGGATTAGGCCTGCCTCCTTACCGTATGTGGGCTGTTATAATACCCTTCCGTCAGGAAAAAACACATCAGGAGCAATTCAATATGCCTTTCGCATTCATCCGCATGGTATATCGTGGACCACACATCAGTCCTCTGACCTGCGCATGTCCAGCGACCGGCAAAGATCCGATCCATCCCTTCTACAAGACCGCAAGATTGTACAGTTGAAAAAGCCATTTCTTTCAATAATCGAACAACCAACTTCCTTCCTTTCACTTAAATGTGTGCCCTGGTTTCCGTGTCCTGCTTGACGACAATCGTCCAAGTCACACTTTTCTCGACCGATGGCACCATGAGCGCGGTGATGGAAGAGCTTTTCGAAATCCCCATATTCGAGCCGCTCCAGCTCCGGCTGTTCGTATTGTGTATATCAATTTTCGTCCATATATTATCAACCTACGAGAATTAAGAGTTGACGTCAAAAAGGCATAAAATAAGTTTAGAAGCTTAAGAAGACGGGTATCATGAAAAACTGCCCCGTGCGAGTAGCAACAACTATATGAGTATGCACAGTGAACTACATCAATTTTCCACCTCCCATCGCCATTCCAACCAGCCAACCTAGCTTGCCGACTACAGCTCCATCCGACGACATAGAACTCCCGACTCATACCCTCACTCTCTCAAAATTATACGTCCCAACCTCCCTCGATATCCTGCCAGCAAGCTCCCTCTTAGTTCTGACCCTGACTTCGCCACCAGCCTTAACCACTGTAGCCTCAACTCCTCTCGCCGTCCTGACACCAAACGGCAACATTCCTCCACCTTGGCTCGAGCCTTGCTCATTCGCCATAGCATTAGCGAGTCTGTTCTGCACACCCATAGGAGCAGCAGCAAGCGTATCGGCATAGCGTAAAAAGTCGGCCAGGAAAGAGCGGAAGAAAGCTGCTTCTTGCGTCACTTCAAGGACTGTGGTAGTCAAATGGCGGAGGGTGGGGAGGAGTGGTCGTGTACCAGTGGCTGCGTCAAGATCCATCATTTCGTCATCCGAGTCACCGGCGGCAGCGTCAACGTTGACGTCGACACCACCAGTCAGCCAGGCACCAGCGCCTAGTGCGTCGACGGCGCAGGAAATGAGCGTGCCGATGACACGGACGCTTGAGTCGAGTCCTCCACTATCTACGCGATCTTGGCCTTCTGGGTCGGATTCAGTGTCGAGTTCTTCGGGGTATACATCGAGTACTTTGCTCGCCCAACCGCCTTGCTCTAGGGCGTGGCGTAGAAGCTCCATGAGAAGGAACAGGTCGTGCTGGGAGAGATGAGTGCGGAAAGTGCGGGCGAGAAGGGCAGGGGGATGTGAAGTCCCGAGTCTTGTGAGGAGGTGCTCTAGCGTCATCGCACGGAGGGTTATCGGATCTGTGGAAGCCGAGTCGGAAGTAGTGGTGGAGGCGGAAGAGATGAGAGCTACTGCAAGAGAAAGGTCGGCGGTCGCGGCAGAGACTTCGGCGAGAAAGGACGCTTCGCCTGAATCGGGGTTCGTTGCCGAAGCTGGTGTGGTAGTTCCATCTACGCCGTTCGGTGCAGGAGTGATTGGGGTCTCGCCATTGGTTAGTTGGGCTTGTTGTTGTTCAATAGCTGGTGATGTACTGAAACTCTGCAATACCCATTTCAGGCTTCGGACGAGACCGTTGAGATTCACGTATGCTCGACTTTCTCTGCTTGATTGTGTTTTTGGCTGATCAATGAAGATGTTTGCAAGTGTAACAAGACTGGGGTCGGATCGAGCGAGCTCGTCAATTTTGTGAGCGTCGAGAGTGGCAGGGGCTTTTCTGGTGGTGGCTGCATTTGACGAAGTTATACCGCGGCCAAGGGAGTCGATGAGACGAGGTGCCATCAGTGGCTTGGTAGTGGTACGTCCACGAACTGGGGTAGGAAGTCTGGGCTGGAGTGCTAGCAAGCTGCTGTCTTTGATAGCGACAGCAATGTTTAGCGATCGAAAGTAGTCGATAAGCTCAAGTTTTCCGTGGTCATTCGTCTTTGTCGCTGTAAGCTTGCGCTTCTTGCTTGGTGATGGACCGACCTCAACAGATGCTGCAGTGCTGGCAAGAATAGAGTTGTAGTGCGTGTTTAACAGACTACATGTTTCTGAGGTCATTACCAAAGCTAGGGATTGTGGTAGAGGTATAAACGACGAGATCGTAGCGCTCTCTGGCAAGCTAGGGACCTGGTTCAGCAGCCGTGGTCCGAGAGTAGAAAACGTGTAAGTCGTGAGAGTAGTTGCTTGAACAACGAGGAGAAGGCCGGATGCTGTGTCGAAGCTATATTGAGGTGTTTCTTCCGCATCTTTGGGTGAAGCTGGTAGTTGCCATTGAATCAATGACTGTGCCCGACTGGACAACTGAGCTGCCGATTCGATAGAAGGAGGTCTGACAGCAAAGATGTGCATTGTACGCTTTTGATTCGTATTGTTTCGCGCTATAACTCCGATGATAGCGGTCCGGTCTCGTATGTCCTCCTGATCTTTTCCACTTGTTTCCAGAAACAGCAACAAATCCGCTCTGTTCTTCAAAAGGCCTCGCTTAGCCTCCCCAGCACTCTGTATAAAGGCGTGCTCAACTGTCACGTCTTCCTCCACGCTAGCTGTCCAATGCTCTTTCTGCAAGTCTGCTGACAGTCCTCGTAGATGGCCATCTTGGTGTACTGCAATCAGTTCATGTGTATCGGCTCCAGCTGGTACTATCTCCAAATGTGAGATGGCAGAAGCATTTTTAGCAGACTCCCAGGTGTGCTGGACGGATTCTGGAGCAATGGAGGTGCTTTTCCAGGAGGTATGGACAAATCCAACTATCTGTTGACGGCGCCCTCGCAGTTGGTCGCGCAGAGCGGCATACGTATATCTCGTTGAAGACTTTGTGGTTGTTGTTTTGATATATGCAGAGCATGGCGGTGCTGTGAGGTGTGATTGCGCAGGGATGGCATGAGAAATAGCCAGTCGAGGTGCTTTGACCTGGAGGGTTAATGAGCAAAGGCGAAGACTTTGACGTCGCACGGCACCTACATCGTAGACACTGATTGAGTCTCCCGAACACCCATACACAATCTCACTTCGCTTCCGCTTCTTTGAGCCAGATATTGTATACGAAGGCCCGGCTGGTACAGAAGCGCGAGTGGTTTCGTGCGAGCGTGGTAGGTGCAGCAGGACGACTGGCGCCTCGATACTATATGAGTCGGCCATTGTTCCAGCTTCTCTCGATGTTGTGGTAGTAGAGCGCTCATCTGTAACTTTTTTCTTACTTAGCGTCGGCCTTACTCCGGACCAATTAGAATTAGTGGCTTCCGTCGCGTGTGTTTCACGTCATTCAACGACACGCGTAGAGCGAATGTAGAGTTGGGAGTTCTCCTTATACGTCGGTGACTCTGTATTGGAGCACTCTAAGCGACATTTCCATGGGCGGTCCACACACACACTGATCAAAACAGCAAGACCTGTCGACTCTCGTCAAAGACCAGGGCTTGGGGATATTGAGCTAATGATTATGCTCGATGGTCAATGTCTCTAGCCGCTCTTCTGCTGAGAATGCTACCCTCAGACCAAAGCAGTCTCCATCCTCTGTTCAGTCGTAACGAGGACGAGCTAATCACAAGCCAAGATCCAGTCGCCTTCGATGGCTCAACTGAGCAAGGCTCATCAAAACGAAAACGTAAAGCAATCGAGTCCACCGCTTCCCAAAATGCTATGCGAAATTTCCTGGGCATTCCCAAACCACAACCTGTCGAACAATCACCACAATGTCCCATCATTGAGAAAAAGTCGAGGGGAAGACCACGGAAGCAAGTCAGACTGAGTCTGGAAAATGAAAAGGTCGAGGAGGAAGGAGAGAAACAACCTGTGATAGCTCAGGATTCGGAGGCGAATGGACACCAAGTGATCCAGACGTTTGTCCAGAATGCGGATGAGGACATAGCAGTAACAACATCTGACGTGACCAATCAAGTCGTTGTCAACCAAGAACCTAGACAGCTTTTAAAACTAAATGGACTTGGGGGGTTTGGGATACTGCGTGAGCCGAAGCAGGTGGTAAATATAGATGCGCCTCCCCAAGAGCCGGAAAGACCCAAGCGTACCCGAAAACGAAAACGGGCTATTGTGCTTCGGTATGGCAGGACGGTGCTCTCAGATCGTATACGAATTGGAAAGCAGATCAACCACATTCTAAGTCAGCCGCAGGCAAAAGTGCGTGCGATACTTGAGCCAGAGTCCAAGCCCTCTCCACGAAGGACAAGGACGAAAGTTGATAAAGAATCGCATCCCTTCTTCACCGAAAAGAAAGGACGGGCAACGACGCCACCTCCTACTAACAGTCGCAGCACGCGTTTACCACAGTCTCCATTCAAGTCATTCACCACACCTGGCAAGATGAGGTCTCAGATGCACGCAGCGCAAATGGCTGCGACATCTTCAGTCCCAATAAAAACTACGGTGCCCTCCAGAATCTTCAGTCTGCCAGGAACTTACCATGCAGCTTGGCCATCAATGCAAGATATGCATGTCCGAGCCCTGGCTGTCGAAGAATCATACACGACGAGATCAACATTCGGCATAAGAAAGCGCAAGAGCAGGAACGAGGTGCATGACAGGACGCTTTCTTCGCATCTGGGACTCACTTCTAGCCAGAACACGTTCATACGACCTGAGAAATTGCTTGTTTCTGGTCGCTGGCTTCATGAGACCATGTCCAGCCAGATAAAACAAGATTTTCTTCATCATCCAGCCCTAGCAAGACTTCACAAATCTATATTAACCGTACTAACGCCGTTCGACGTGGGAGCATTCGAAAATCAACTCTGGACACAGAAATATGCCCCAAGATCAGCAGCAGAAGTGCTACAAGCAGGGGATGAAGCATTTGAGCTCAAACAATGGCTCGAAGGCCAAACTACAGCTCACACTCGTGTACAGAAAGCGCGGAGCAAGGACGAAGAGAAAGAACGCAAGAAAAAGAAACGAAAATTAAAACAAGATGGATTGGATGGATTCGTCGTCGATTCTGATGACGATGTGCAAGCTGAACCCTCAATACCAAATACTATCCTACTCTCCGGACCAAGTGGCTGTGGTAAGACAGCCGCTGTTTTCGCAGTGGCGAAAGAACTTGGTTTCGACATCTTCGAAATTGGGCCTAACAGTCGACGAAGTGGCAAGGACATACTCGACAAGGTTGGCGATATGTCCCTGAACCATCAGGTCCGAAGAGCAGAGAGAGCCGCGAGCATTACAAGTTCTGTGGATGGCAATACCAGCGAGCTGGACTTCACCTTGCCAATAGAGCCGGATGCTGCGCAGAGCACGCTGACAGCCTTTTTCGGTGGCGGCACCACTAAAACAAGGAAAGAACTGTCTGTGAAGAAGCTCAACAAGAAGCAGGAGGCACACGTAAACCAGCTTAAACTCCTTAAAGAGAAAGCATCCTCACAAAAGCAGTCGCTTATTCTAATCGAAGAGGCGGATATCCTGTACGAAGAGGACAAGCAGTTTTGGGAAACTATCATCACATTGTCGACACAATCAAAGCGCCCGATCATCATCACGTGTAACAATCAGAGCCTGATACCTCAGGACGAGCTATCATTACATATGGTTTTGCACTTCCAGCCCCCTCCACCAAGTCTGGTTATTGATTATCTTGTTCTTTTAGCAGCTGGAGAGGGCCACTTACTGCAAAGACATGATGTAGAACTACTGTATAGATGTCGCGACCTGAGAGGTGCACTGAGCGACCTGCAATTCTCATGCCAGATGGCTGTAGGCGATTCCAAGGGCGGCATCGACTGGTACCTACCAAGATGGCCAGCAGGTGTAGATAAAGATGCACGAGGACAGACACTTCGGGTCATGAGTAGCGGCACTTATCACTCGTCCCTGCTTAATCTTCATGACAACTTAACCCAAGAAGAGCAGCTGATCGCCAACTGGCGAGAAAGTCAGCGCGACCCGCGTGAGACAGTCTTTGCGCTTGTCGGGGAATGTTTGCAAAGCAGCAGCAGCAACGCAAGTGAGGCTGGCTCTAGACGTCAATGGCTACGGGAGTATGGAGTTCAACTCGACCATCTAAGCGCTTTGGATGTCTCTGTCAGCTACGACATTCCCGGAACGCAAAGCCTGGACTACACGTTGCCAGAGATTACGAAGAAGGTCGCCCTTGACTATGTAACTGGCCAGAAGCTACTACGCAAAGCCACGCCAGCTGTGGACTACGAGCAGTTTGATACGCATCTTGTGGCAGTCACATCTCTCCAGTTCGTCCACAACCTAGCCTTGATAGCGAGTCGATTCAATGCTTCAGATCACACTATGACTGGCACCGAACAGCTTGGATTCACCTATGTCAATCGCTTACCAGTTCCCAGCCTCGCCAGAACCCGCGACGTTCTCAATACAGCTCTCGAGCCTCTCTCTATCTCCTCGACTGTTGGTCTCGCAGACCGCGACCTATCTTCTACAATTCTCGATATAGCGCCCTATGTGCGTAGCATCGTCTTATACGATCTAGCACTTGAGCAGCAGCGGAATAGCCTGGCCGCAGCTGTCCCCACAATGTCACAGGGTAGTACGAGTGGCGGAGAAGGAAGCAGTCAAAAGGAGGCTAAACGTGCAAGGACTACTAGAGCTAGTCGATCGGCTTTAGAAGGAAATGCTAGAGCTGTTACGAGGAGGGAGAGATGGTTCGACACCTTAAAGGAAGAGCATGATCTTGAGAACGTGATGAAGACTGCCCTTTTGCCTTGAGGGATGGGCTGGATGATGAAGATATCAACAAGTTGCTGTCCTCAGCTTCAATATAGCTCATTGTATCCTGTCATTCTGCATTACGAAGGCCACTAACCAGCGTCGCCCCTTCCTTCTTCCACCAAAAACGTTTATCTTCAAGTGGCAGCCGACCTTTCCTCCTTCACTTGCTTCCATACTACTGCTTTTACCCCGACTTGACTCACCTGAACTATGTCAAGCACTGTTGACCATGTCGACCAGAGACAGGATACAGATCAATTTGCATTCCATATATCTGAGTCTGGCCTTATGAGCTAACGAGCACATGGCAGATGGCAGAGGTCAAGTGGCTCTTCGTGTCAGTGATTTCGTGGCATGGAATTCCAACCCTCGAAATGTCTGCAAATACATCTCCGGCAACAAGACTGTATGGCAGCCACAAGTCATCAACCTTGCCGGTGCCAATCAGTTCCCAAGCGCGCCATCCTTCTTCACCATGAATGGGTAAGGCCCCATGCCTCCATTCTAACCATTGCCTCTAGACTCAAACAGTATACTAATCACCCGAGACAGGTACATCTTCGCAAACAACCCCAACTTCCAAATGTGCCTTGGCGACAAGGTCATCTGGTACGTTATGGCCTACGCTCCGCTTCCCACGTCTTCCACCTCCACGGCAACAGCGTCAGTTGGCAAGGCGCAACACACCCGGCTATCTCGGTCAATGACGGTGTCGGTAAGACGCTGTATATGAATGCTGTAGGACAGGGGAAGTGGCAGGCTATCTGCCATGTTAACAACCACCACGCACTTGGGATGGTAGCTGGTAAGTGGCCGAAAAGAAGCAAGAGTAAGGGCTGAGTGCTGACATCATAACAGACTACCAAGTGTGGCCCACTGCACAATGTCCTCTGGCACCTCTGGGCACTTCCAGCTGAGGAAGGCGAAGCAAGTATGTGTATCGGCATCAATTTGCGTGGTGATCCAGATAGTGCTTGTCCACAGTGCATTTCGTGGAGGAATGCTACAAGTATCGGTTGGATTGAGGGAGTGAATATTCAGGTAATAGACTTTGGCAGCATGGCAGGATGAGATTCTGTGGCTGGCGATGTGCAGCTTTTGTATGGGTAAGTAATTCAATAATATATTATTGCATAGCGATATACTTTGCCATAACCTTATGCGACGAGCTTGTCTGGGGTACATTTCGTGAAGGCGTGCTACAACTATGGATAGAATTGAGTAAGTGAACAGTTGATAAATATATCATAGACTTATGACATTCGCTAGCTGGCAACGTGTAGCTACTGAACAAGTAGGTAATCCAATTAGTATCACGACACCATACAAGTACTTGGCGTTTCACTCACTAGTCCCTCGCCATTTAAAGAAATCTTGTACTTATTTTCACGTTGTCCTGCTGCGATCTATATGCATCATCATATGTAGCATTCGCTATCTCAGAACGTATGGAAGTCTGGTGGCAAGAAAGTATAGTGAGCTGACAACGATAATGTAGTCACGTTGCAGCCTATAAGACCTTTGCCAGACTCACGTTGTTTCATACATTCGTTCATATGTTCTATTGCACCAACTCACATCAGATTCAAGACGAGAGGGAGGGACCGATTTGGATAATATCATGACATGATCTCAACCATCAGCACCAGCCAGCTCTACATACTGCCTCAAGTCTCGGATTTCATTTGAAGTGTAATCATTCAGCAATTGCGCAAATAGCTCTCTGAGGATGATGCTGGTTGATGAGTGAAGGACTAGAATGAACATGCGGTGCACAACAGTCGTTCGACACTTGCATACTCATCCATTCAACGGAAGACGATAGCAGATGTCGCTGGAATAGCGTAGATTGGGCTAGGTTGACTCGCCGAGTTGAGTAACAACGAAGCTAGCAATGCAGCTGGTATTTCTTTAAGATTGCACAATGATGCTGGTGTGTAGTGGTGTGAAGATGATACGCCCATACTCCTTACTGCATGTCAGATTCATGTTTCATGAATAATACATTCGTTAGATCTCGATAACTGCTGCGTCGAGAATTATTCAAGCTCGTACATAGCAAATCTCACGATATGCCCGTGTGAGGCGTACCCGCCCTTTGCTATCCTATCCTAACATTACCTTCCCAATCCGAGTCTATGTGAGCTTTGCCCATTCCACACTCAGATCAGTGATCAGGGTTGACATGGGCCAGCCAGTGCGACTCTCGCAATCTTCAATCAACGCCACGATCGTTTCGCGTGATTTGACATCTTGCGTGCAGAGACCTGCGCCGAACAAACATTGTGCGCAAAGGATTTGACAGCCTTCATCTTTCAATTCCATTGCGATTCCACATATGGCACTTACCGCTTCGGACAGGATTCGTTGAGTCTGCAGATAACTCTGGAACCCTGCTGTCGGCAGCTGAAGTGTCACTAGAATAGTTGCGAAATGATATGCCTGAACGGCGACGGCATAATGTGGAGGATGGATCCATATTGGCTTAAATTCAGAACGCCACGGTTCTGTGGTCGGTAATGGGCGGAAAGCTGGGCCCAAGCAAGCTCGCCATTGCTCAAGAGCTTCTAAGATCGTCTCTCCCGCTTGAGACTTCTGGGACGTTGTCATGGAGGCCGATTCCGAATGTGCGAAGAAGTTGACAGCCTGCGATAGGAGATAGATAGCCCTGTTCGCCAGCTCGTCCTGTGTCAACTCCGAGACAGCCTTGACAGGTCTCCAGAAGCTAAAGCAAGCACGTTTCTCGCGGAATGCTGCCCAAAGATCTTGCCTCAACCAAGCCCACCATACAGCTTGTCGAAGGCCGCCGGATTGACCATTGACATCCTGGGAGCGCTGAATCCAAAATACGCCCTTGAGATGTCGCTGCCAATTACTGTTTGCATCGTCCAGCATTTCGTAGGTGGAAATGATTATTGATGTCGCTAGCAATTCTTCTGAACAAGTGTATGTCGCATAGTGAAGAGCTTCCTGTACATAATGGAGTGTTTCGTAATAATATTGGATGGGCACACTGACGTCCGTATTTGGGTCACGACCTATTCCCAGAGTATGCCGCGATGCCAATGCGAGGATCGCCTTCATGAGACCCACGTTCCGCAGCTATTTGAAGATGAGTGTCCAATGTCTGACAAAACATGCTAGAGATGACTTACGGCCAACCTAGTAGCATAAGTGGAAAAATGCTTCTGAGAATCGCACAAATCAAGCCACGAAGCAGCATGTTCGACAAAAGCTCTGAATAGAGAGACCTCATTGCTTTGCAACAAGATGTCATGGCTGAGCTGCCAAGAGTGTTGTTCAACCACTGATCCGTTCGTTTCGATTACCCTAGATGCCTCTGGTTGTAGGAGTGCGTCAGGAATGACAGGATTGTCGGGTATCTGCTCAGCCAGCACTGGACTGCAACAGCGTGTTGGAGCTAACGAAAATGTTTTGTCCGCTTGAGCTGCATCATAGGCCAGCAAATCCAGCCACCGTGTGGAGGCAAGGTCAGCGGTTAATAAGTCAGACGCGATGGTGTCTGGGCTGTATGCAAAGTGTACTTGCTGCTCGTCTTCAAGTCTGTGATGTATATGTGGAACCTGTATGTCTGCGATATGAGAGTATGCGGACTCGACTACCTCGGCCTGCTGAGTCCAGATCGAGGTCTCAGTTGTTGAAGGTGGAGGGATCTCAGGTTGAGGCGGAATATGTGGGGGGTCCTCTTCAAGTCTAGCCTCTGGGTTGGAACTTGATTGCGTGCGGCGACGTGGCGTTACACCTCGCGAAACGTTCTCGCTGCTGGGAAAGACACAGTCTCTAGCTGATATGGAGCAAGGACCACATATTGGTCGACGTTCGTCGCACTTCTTGTGTCTTTGACGACATGTAAGACTTTCCGAGGTTAGTATGCGAGCTTTAGGGATCTATCGATCCGCCTCTCATGACAGAGTTGT
>Ga0160428_1001903_pt1 | contig 14042 bp, 17 predicted proteins | sample SolpanmetagenomM_FD_108198 | JGI IMG/M metagenome (GOLD analysis project Ga0160428, IMG submission 108198) | Solar panel surface microbial communities from Lawrence Berkeley National Laboratory, California, USA - M | ecosystem: Engineered > Built environment > Solar panel > Unclassified ... | reverse complement strand
CTGAAAACGTGATGCTTTCAAATATTGATCGCGGTGCTACAAGCGTGAAATGGACTGCGGTGGCTGCTGGCCAGACTTACTCGTGTAGTGCTGATGACATGGTTCGGCGTCCTTACTGCGCTAAGCGGTAAGGATGCTACCGACCAACTCAATCGGTGCGTGTTTGCACGCACTAGGTTGGGCAGAGATTGCTGACCCTTTATAGGAAGCTGCCGCCGGCATGATCGTCCAGGAGTTCTGCCGATTGTACATAATCGGACAGAACCTGGACGGACTTGTGCCGGCTGACCTCACGCATTTTCCAGATGCTTGCGCCAGCAGCGGCAGCGGATGAGAGAAAGCCGGATCGCAGGGAGTGAGCTGAAAACGCCGCCGGGTCGTAGCCCGCAGCAGCAAATCGCGCCTTGATGATGCGTGCAATCGCTCTGTCCGAAAGCCGAGAGGCAAGCACCTCCTTACCGTTGGTGGACAAGCGTCGGAATACGGCTCCTTCCGTGATTCCGGCCCGGTCCAGCCATTGGTTCAAGGCTTCGACGGGCTTGAGCCTTTTGCCGGCCGGAACTCCGATCGTAGCTCCCTTGCCGGTCTGGTCGGTCTTGGAACGTCTGATGGTAATACGAACGCCCCGTGGCTCTACGTGGATGTCTGCCACGTCGAGCGCCACTAATTCGCTCCGCCGCATTGCGGATGCCATGCCGAAGCTGAGGATCGCCCGGTCCCGAACGTCAGCTAATCGATTGCCATGGAGCTGCAGAAGCACCGTGAACAAGATGTCTGCCTCGGCAGCCGTTTTCTTCCTTGGTACATGCAAACGTTCACGCCGAATACCGGCGAGGGTATCGGCTACTAGGGTGCCACCTGGCTGCCTGTGTGGTGGGTCAAGTCCGGCCCGGCGATGGGCAAAGCCTATTGCAGCGACCTTACGCGTCAAGGTTGGCGGCGTCAGACCCCGGTCTGCCTCGGCAGCCAAATAGATCGCCACGGTTTCCGCTGCAGCTGGAAGCGCTTGCTGCTGTCTTACTGCGCACCACGCCGAAAAAGCCTGCCAGTCACGGTCGTATTTAAGCCTGGTGGCACTTGCACGTGCCTGGTCGAGGTATCGGCGGGCTGCCTTGACCTCCTCGACTGGGTAGTGAGCGATTGCACGTGCCGTGTCCTCCTGGATTGAGGAAATGGCGGTCTCGAGCTTAGCCGGTTCGATCCGCACCTCTTGTCAGCCTCTTTCTTCGCCTGCCCTGACCTTGTCCTGTCTAGGACCGGGAATCAATATTCCCGGTCGTAGATGAAATTAGAGTCAGGGCCGTCTTCCGCGTTACACCACCTTAGCGCGAGATGCCCTCCTGTCGGTTAACGTGTGCGATTGCACGTATCCCATGAGGTGGAAACTATGCACAGCGCGGTCGCTTCCAGCTACAGGAAAGCTAAAGGAATTTAGAGGTGTATCTATAGGTACGTGTCGTGAGCGATTGCACGTAGGGTTTGTGAGCGATTGCACGTGCTATGAAAGAGCGATTGCACGTAACCAACGTGCGCGATTGCACACGGATAACCGGACATATCAACAGGGTTCCCAGACAACTTCAGAATCTGCTTGCATCATTGCTCTGAGCCGATTAGCCTCAATTGAGGCTTGAGGCTTGCATTGATATGATCACAGCTACTCAATTCCGCATGGCACGAGCAGGTTTAAAGCTGTCGGTCGATGAGGTCGCCGGCCTTTCTCTTGTAAGCAAGTCAACCATAACCCGCTTTGAAAATGGCGGAGCGATTACGCCTGTAATGAAACAGGCGCTAGTCAACGCCCTGGAAAAGTACGGAGCCTCTTTCAAACCAGATGGCGTCTACATAAACGTGGGTGTTGCACAATGAGGCGGACCGTTATTCAAGCTGATCTGCTCAGTGGCCTCACAAGACAGCAATCCAATATCGTTGTTCTATCAAACAGTATCGCACAGGACCCGCCAGACTGGACTTTGTTCCAGCATTCAGTCCTGTGCCATGTGCAGCTGCCGCGAACCAGAACGCACGAACGTCGCTATGAAAAATCAAGCGGTCAGTCCTCGCTCCTGATCGAGGCAGGGGCGCTGTGGACCGGCTCGGAATGGGTACAACAGCCACTTCCATATGGAATCAAGCCGCGTATCGCGTTCATGCACATCATCAGTGAGGCTATACGAACGCAATCACCTCGTGTGGATGTTGGAAGGTCTGCGCGGTCTTTCATGAAAGATCTTGGCCTCGATTTGAATGGCCGTAGTTATGCCGAGTTCCGTAGGCAAATTGCTGCCTTGTCCGCCTGTCGGATGACAATTGGCTTCGGAAACACCACCATCGAAGCCAAACCGGTCGAAGAATTTAACACTTGGGATGGCCTAAATAGCCAGAATGAGACTAGCGTTCAGCTCGATCCTGGAGTGATACAACTCTCGTCAAAGTTTTTTGCGACGCTGATGGACCATGCCGTTCCTCTCGACCCCAGGGCTATCTCTGGTCTTCAGCACTCGTCTCTAGCTCTTGATATATACACCTGGCTTGCTCAACGTATCTGTCGAGTGGATACAAAACGCGGAGACGACATACCGTGGGCGCGGCTGAAGGAGCAATTCGGCCAGGACTATAAGAATAGGCATTCATTCAAAAGAGACTTTCTTAAGAGCTTGCTTGCAGTACAAGCCGTTTATCCAGCAGCGCACCTAGAGGCTGGGAGGTCTTGTCTTACCCTATTTCCGTCTTCCCCGCCCATAGCCAAGACTATGGTTTCTATGACTGGCAGTTTAGGTCGTATACTTAAGCAGCTTCCTGCGTTAGGTAACTAGGTGAGCAGACTGTCGCCTTTTTAACAACAGCACGTGCCAGCGTACACACTGGCCCTCTGTCGTCGCAGACACGTGCAATCGCACACGTAGGCGCTCTGGGGGGTGTCCGGGGCACGTGCAAGCGCGCACGTGGGCGCTTTTAGGAGCCTGGCCACGTGCAAGCGCACACGTCGGCGCTCTGTCGTCCGAGACACGTGCAATCGCACACGTGGGCGCTCTGGCGTCCGGGCACGTGCAATCGCACACGTCGGCGCTCTGTCGTCCGAGACACGTGCAATCGCACACGTCGGCGTTCTGGCGTCCGGGCACGTGCAAGCGCACACGTCGGCGCTCTGTCGCCTGGGCATGTGCAATAGCTCACATCGTCCGTGAGATTTGTGAAGCACGTGCAAGCGCTCACGTCGCGGTCTGCAATCAACGGATAGAGGCGTTCGCAAGCGCCGCGGTGAAAGTCTCCATGCATAACGGAGATGACACATGCGTCGCACTCTTTTGGTTTCTGGCTTGCTCCTCTACCCGCTGAGCGGATTTGCTGAACCGAGCTGTGCCATTCCGCCCTCGTCCCCGCAGACGTCGGTACAGCCAACGGCTGTTCTGAGCCTTGACCCTGCTGTCAACGTTGGAGGTGCTCCGCTCATTGGTGCCGATCGGGTTGCCCGCATTCCTGCTTTGAAGCGCATTTCCTCGAACGGAGCCTCGTTGTACGACCTAGGAACACAGCACGGAATGCCGACGGTCTTCGCAAAAAGCGGCAGCACGTTCCAGGTGTTCTACCTGACCCCAGATGGGCAAGCGGCGGTCGGCGGGGTGATGTGGGACTACACAGGTCATAATATCACACGGGACCAGGTGACGCCGATTGATGGTGCCATCCCGACCGTCACGATCGCCGCGGGAGCAAGCCCGTCAACTAGGGCCGGGCCTGCTCCCACTGCGGGACAACAAACCCAATCTCCGGGTGCCTTGGCTACAGTCCAGAACACCGTCTTTGGCACCACAGGTTCACCAACAGCTCCGCGCCTATACATGTTCATCGACCCGCTGTGCAGCTTCTCAGTGCGGGCCATGGATCAGCTTCGACCGTATGTCGCCTCGGGTAAGCTCCAGGTTGCTGTAATCCCCTTGTCAGTGCTGGATTATGAGGACCAAGGCCGTAGCACCGTTGCTGCAAAAAGCCTGGTGTCTTTGCCACCGGAGGAGATGGTCGAGGCTTGGCGCAACCAGATGACCAGTCCCCTCCCAGCAGTTGGGCCAGAGGCGTCGGTCCAACTCGCGAAGAATATGGCCGCCGCCGAGGCCCTCGGCCTGCGTGGTACGCCAACATTCATTTGGGAGAAGGCTGACAGTAGCGTTGGTCGTGCAGACGGTATCCCGAACGACATGGACGCGCTGATCGCGTCGATCAGGAGCTGACCGATGGCGCATCAATCCCGCGCGCCCAAGAGCCGGCGCGGCCTGTGGCGTACTCTTGGCTCGGTCCTGCGCGGCCCTGTGGATGCCTTCAACCCCCGACAGGTCGCCGAGGGTGCCCAAACGATCGGGCGGCTCATGGACGTCATCAAGGCCGGGCCCCAGGCTGATCCTCGGATCAGGGTAGCGGACGATCGTGCGCTGGACCTTGCTGCAACCGCTTTCCTGGCTGGCACCTCGCCGGCTGAGATCCAACGTCAGCTCTGGAATCGCCGCCGACAATCGGCCATCTCAACCTACTGCTACCTGGCTGGGGGTGCTGGGTTCCTGGTGCTGTGGACGTTCGAGGCGTTGTTGCAACCCGCATATGCCAGCCTACCCTACATCCTGGGGCTGATCGGGTTATGCGGTGTGTTCTTCCTTTCTGCGTTCTACAACGCGCTGATCAACTGGCAGGCCCGAACACTCCGGCTAGGGACCGCCCGTGAGTTCCTGGCGACGGATGATAGCTGGTGGCCGTCTTGAGCGACGGGCGCCCTGACGATCGCTGCGGGACCGCCTTCCTTAAGCACCTCGCCAGTCTGCGAGTTCGTCGGGCCTTGAAAGGATCGGCTGCCTGCGGATCGCTGCCGCTGTGTCTTTGGATCGCCGGTCGTCACACGAGCATGGAGGGACCGGAACGGAGTGCCACGGCCGACTGTGGCGAGGTTCAGCTGTTGGTGGTGGAGATGGGAGATGCCCACCTCGCCCGGACCCCCGTGTTCATGCCTCGTGTAAGCTGGTGCATGTGGGGCGAGGACGAGGATGAAGAGCCCATGATTGGAGGTCCCGCGCCTTCCTTCGAGGACGCCATGCTGCGGGCTGAGCTGGCGTTACGCGCGCACCTTGGAGCGAGGATGGACAGCTAGCCGGGGGCTCGCTGTCCATCCATTGGATTAGAAAGTACCGGGTGGTCCGCTGAACACTGAACGGGCCGCCCCGCTGGCCCACCCCGATCCCTCATAGTTCGGCCGATCCCATTGGGATGCCGGCTCGGCCGGCTTCTGAATTGTTCCATCCCGATCCACAACTGGCGGTCGCCAAGTGGCGTGCGCCTCCCCGTAGCTGGCATATGGATTGTAGGAAGGGTACTGGATAGCTGGAGGCGGCGGGACATTATAATCCTTGGCCGAATTCAGATTGCCGCTGGCGCAACTGGTCAAGCTCATCAGCGACGCAGCGATCGCGAACAGCAATGTGGACTTCATGATGTGCCTCCGAATGGATCTGAGACACACCATGGGAGACATGGTTGCGAACGCGATTAGCGAGATTAAGCGCTTGCTCGGGCCTTCATTCTTTCACCCCATGCCTCGAGTTCGTTAGTATAGTTCTCAAGAGCATCTAGATCAGATCTCAGCGCCCTATTCTGGGCGTGAAGCTGCCGGTTCTCGGCAATCAGGGCCTGTAGATCAGCCGTGTTAACTGAGGTGGCCGACCGATTGCAGACCGCCACTGCCAACGCCGCGGTGTCACTGACACCCCGACTGACAGCCAGGGTGCCAAGAGCAAACGACGCTATCGGTCCGTCAGTCACTATGCCTCCTTGCCATTCGATGGCGACGAGATGTCAGACTGCGCCGAGAGCGTGGTATCGCTTCCGGAGCTTGTGGCAGCACTACCACCTGCACCGGGAGTTCTACCAGGGGAACCGGCGAGCAGACGCTGACCAGCCCCTCCTCCGTTCCGGTCGCCGCTTGCCGCTGAGCTGATGGCAGCCTGAGTACCACCTCGGATCGCGCCTAGAGACCCCGCCATCCCCACCAGACCGACGTCCTTCCCAAACTGGTCCATGTCTACCCGATTTGCCGGGGCAACTCCGATCAGCTTGACCACTTGGTGCGGCACCACGCTGATGAGCCGGAAGCAGACAAAGGCCAAGGTGATGTGCATGAGCACGAACATGCAAATCAGCACGATGACGCCCAGCAGGTTGGTCACGAACCAACCGTTGGACAGGGCGAAGCCGGCGGCGATGCCGAACCCCTGCAGCATAAGCCAGGACATGGCGCTGAACACGAAGTAGCCGAGAAACAGTCCGAACAGCATCAGCACCGGCCGGAACAGGACGTTGAACAAGAGGGCATAACCCTCGATTCCTCGACCATGCAGCCCGTCACCCTGGAAAGTCAGGTGGGCGAACATCCACAGCGGCACGGCGATGATCGCCTCGCACACCAGGATCAGCCAGCCGGCCACTCCGGCGATCCACATTGCAAAGGGGATCATCGGCAGCACGTAGGAGATGAGCAGCCCAGGGATCAGCATGCACATCAGGCCGTAGAAGATCGGCGTTCCCAGGAAGCTCATGACCAGATGGCCGGAGACTGAGGCAGCAGCTGCGGTGAAATTGAGCGTGAGAACGTTCCAGGCCACGGCCCCAGCCGTCGCCGTGGTAGACGCGAGGATCGATGCTAACCCCAAGGCGGCCAGCGAGGTCAGGGTCAGGGTTTGGCCCAGGTTGATGAGGGCGGCAAAAGGGTCCGTCCAGCCGGTGCTCGTGGTCGGAGACATGGCCGTAACCAGGCCGTTCAGCACGCGCTCGTTGAGATGCAGCTTACGGACGATCTGCTCGATCGCGCTGGCTCCGTCTTCGCCCGGTGTCGCGCCAGTGAAAAGCTCGGAATTGCCACCCGGCGCATCCAACCCGTCTGTCGTCTGAACGTAGTTCAGCAGCTTGGTCTGGAAGGCGAGTGCGGATTGGACCAGCGGAGCCAAGTCGTTGCCCAGGCTCTGACCAAGGCCCTGGTAGCTGGGCGGTGCGACGGAGGGAACTGCCGAGAGGAGCGACAAAGTCTGGCCGTTGAGGCGGGCGATCTCGACGTAGTAGGCGCCGGCGGATGTCCAGCCCAGGTCGGACAGTTTCTGCTGGTTGGCACTGAGACCGAGACTGCCACCTCGGGCAGCATCGGCCGAGGACAGAGCGCTGCGGAGGTTGGCAGTGACGGTCGTGGCCAACTGCGTCAACTGGGACGTGTAATCGGCGGTCGCCGTGGTCATGGTGCCCATGAGCTGGTTAAGCGAGTTGGCTTGGCGGGTGCTCCAAAGCGCCTGCGCTACGGACTCTGCCGCGGGCCGGATGTCGTTGCTGATCACGCTGGTTAGGGTGGTCTGCTGGCCGGCTGCCATGTCGACGGAAGTTCCGGCGAGGTTGGTCGCATTGGGGTTGGGCTGTCGGAGGGTCACGCTGCCGCACACGGGGTTCCCCATGTCGTCTCCGGTGCTCATGCTGTAGACCCAGCTGACATAGGCACCGCTGATCCCGCTATTGCCCGATGTGCTGCTCCGGATCGGGGTCGGCGCGGGTACCAGATTGGCGTTACCCGAAGCGGCGTTCACCAATGCCCGGCAAAGTTCATTTTGCAGCAGCCCGGCCACGATCGTCTTTGTGCCCGGTATCATGGGCTGAGCGATCGGCATGGCATCTGGACCAACGGCCTGAATGGCACTGGCATAGACGGCGCGGCCCATTCCGATCCCCCACATGGCCACCTGCATGACTGCGGCTTGGCCGGAGCTGAACCCAGACGGAAGCGGAAACATCATGCCAAGGGCGAAGATCAACCGAACCGGCGCCCAGGAGCTGGTGGTGCTGCTGAGCACCCGCCCCGTCTCGGCCGCCCGATGAATTTGCATAATGGTGGAGTAGGCGACGAATACGACCGCCAGGGCCATAATGTAGCCTGTGAGCTGACCGACCATCTTGCCGATCACGGTGTTCGCCGCACCGATGCCGGTCAGGCCGGTGTTGGTGCTGCTGGTAGGGAACAGGGACCAGAGGACTTGTGCTGCCCAGTCGTTGTCCGGCGACAGCGCCGACCAAGTGGTCTGATAAGTGTTGGTGGCCTGCGCGCGCGCAGTTCCGGCGACGCAGAAAAGCGTCAGGACGATCGGCAGGGTCCGAAAACGGCGCATCGCATCCTCACAGGGTCATTCTTGCGAGGATGCGAGCGGAGCTTGCGAACGCCAGTAGGGATCAGTCTGGCAGTTTAGGATGCCGGCTCAGGGTGTCATACCGGGTGACGAACCTTGCTTAGGGCCGGCTTCAGGTTCGCGGGCGAATATCTGCCGCACCCGGTCGGCAGCCTTGTTGAGCAACTCACCGATCTTTTCGGCCATCTCGGTCATGACGGACTGGCCCGGGGTGCGGCCCGGGACCTTTTCCGCGGCTGCTGCGATGGCAGCATCCGCGCGGTCGAAGCGCGCATCCAGCTGGCTGGCGTCCAGCTTGCGGGCCTGGAAGTCAGCTCCGAGCGTCAGCCGATCATGGCCATACTGCACCGCCGCCTTCTCCACAGCATTGAACGAAGCCGCAAATGCTCGGTCTTGCTGCAGGGCATTGTCGAACTCGGACCGCAAGCCGGCATAGCGTCCACCCGGCTGCATTTCGGACATGACGGCGCGCATCCCACCAGGCTCCGTGCTGGCCGCCGCCTCAATCTTGCCCAGGACACCAGCTCCTGGGCCGTTCACGAAAGTCTCCATGCTTTGCATCAGCGCCTGGCCGGACTTTTCCGCTGCACGGATATGCTGGTCGGTCCGTCCGTCTGCCAACTTCTGCTCAAAGCCTGACACTCGCTCTTTCATTGAAGCCGGGGGCGGCTTCCACGGCGGAGTTGGGCCACTCGGTGCGCGCAAGCCGTCCATAATGGATGACATTAAGCCTTTTGGCTGTGAGGCAGCTTGAGGAGATACGCCGATCCCGCTGGCAGCATCGGCCTGGCGTGTCGGGCGATAAGGCTTGGCATCGGTCGAGGCGGAAGTGATATCTCCGGGCGATTGAGCAGTCCGCACCTTCTCAGCCGCGGAGTTGTCTGCGGCAGTGCTTACAGGTCCGTTCCCCGATGTGGGCGCATTCGGAAGGGACGAAGTTGCCGAACCAGAAAAACGGGTAGCAAGACGGAGGCGGTTTTCAAGCACCTCGACCATCTCCTGAGCCTGGGAAGACTGTTGATCGCCAAGCCCGGCGATCGTGGCAGCGTTCCGGCGAATGTCGCGGATGACGCCACGATCGGCGATGTCGACCGTACCACGGAGCAGGGCCTCCATCTGCTTATTCTCTAGGCCGGGACTGGACCCTGCGAGCTGGGTCAGCTCGGCACGCAGCTCGCCCGGAACGCTGGTAATCTTGGTGCCTGCGAGCTTCTCGACATCCTGCAGCATGTAGGCGACTTGGGTCCGGAACAGCAGCTGCTCGGTTCGGCCCGGCTCAGCCCCCTGCTCGACCAGACGGTTCAACCCGGCGGCAATGCCGGGCTCCTTGTTGCCGAGTGCCCCGGCGATCCGCTCGAACTTCTCGAGTAGCTCAGCCACGGCGTCTCGCTTTGGGGGGTCCGGATTAGGGGGTGCTGCCGTGACGCTGCCGCCGCCGGCCCTATCGGTCTCGGTTGTGGATGACGGCCGCTGGATGACAGGACGGGTTGCTGTGGTGGACTCGGACATGATTGACTCCCGAATTACTGTGACGCGAGCTGCGGGGTTGGCATGGAGGCGGTTGGCCTCAGTTCACCCGACGCGGACGTTGCCAGTTGCGCCGCTGCCAGGGCCGCGTTCTGCTGGGCGACCTTGAGGTTGGCGAGAGCGATGTAGTTGCCCATGGCCAGTTCGGTCGCGATCTCGACCTGCACGGCCTTGGGGGTCATGGCCTGGAGGGATGCAGCCCAATCCACCCCGCCCGCCCGGCGATAGACCTCCAACTCGAGGGTGCCATACCAGGACGAGGTGTCCGTCGCTGTCAGCCCCATGTTGGTCTGCTGTTGCTTCTGCTCGGCGGTCAGCGTCACCGAGTTGGTGCGGCTGGCGATGATGTCGTTTACCACGCTGCGGGCCAGCGACATCTTGGCGTTGTAACCCCGCCGACGTGCCTGTGCGTCTTGTCCGGCCACGGACGTCAGGGCATCACCGCGCGCAGCCGCGGGCGGGACGGGTTGGATCAGGCTAGTGGCGTAGTCGTTGGCGGCATCCACCCCGTCCTGTCCAGCGTAGTTGGGAGCGCCGAACAGGCTCGACGCTCTTTGGTCGAGGTTCTCTCGAGCTGCGTTGACCGTGCAGAGACCGGCCGCGGCTTCGTTTTGTGAGCAGTAGCGTGATAGGTGGAGTTGGGTGATGGCCGCCGCCGCTTGGCCCTGACCGGCGTTCGCTGGGGTGCCGGGGCCGGCCTCGCCGCGCGGGTCGGTGACGGCGCTGAGCGCCTGGCCAACCCGCCAGGATTGTCCCGCACTGACGGTGATCGCTTGGCCCATGTTGAGCGCGGTGCAAGCTTCCGGCGACATAGTGTGCTCGTCCCGGAGTTGTGCGTTGCGGATGTCCTTTTGATAGGTCGCCATAGCCGTGTTGCTGGCGTCTACAATCTGCTCCTGCGCGCCTACGGCCGCCTTGGTATAATTTGCTTGCTGGGTGAAGCCGGAGGTCAGCTGGTTATTGATCAGAGTGCCGACATCGGTGAACTTGCTGACAACAGCATTCTCCATCGATTGAATAGCGCCGGTGATAGCTGACTGCACGGCCGCCATCGTCGTGTAGAGGCCGGGGTCGGTTACAACATCGCCGACGCCAAAAATGGCGTGGGCATCGGGGGCGTTGAACAGAATACCTCCGATGATGATCCCAATGGCTGCTCCGCCAAGTGTCCTTCTTTGCATGGCAATGCTCCTAGTAGCCGGACAAGGACGGCAGCGTATAACCGGTTGGCGGGAGCCCGGCCCCGGTCAGGTACATGCCACTTGAACCGGCGCTGAGCCCGCTTGTGATGCTGCCGATCGCGGGTCCGCCGCCGCCAAAAGTCAGTTTGGGACAGAATGAGCCGCCACCCAGGCCGCCGAAACCGACGTTGAAACCGGTGATGGTCAGGCCGCATTGGCCACTGCCGATCGTACTCTGCCACGCGCTCGTGGCGAGGGCGCAGATCTTGCCCTCGACGGAGTTGAGCAACGAGGTCGGGTCTAGCAGGTTGGTCAGCACATTCAGGCCGACGCCGTTGAAGAAGTTGTCCAGGCAGGTCAGCGCCGTAACGCTCTTGGGTGGCTTGATGGTCTGATCGTCGGCCGAGATGCGGGCCGCCAGTCCCGATGCTGCCGCCTGGGCGAGCACGGTACAGCCGGTTCCGTCGTCGGCTTGGGCGACCGAAGGGGCCACGGCCAGCAGGGTCATGGCTGCCCCCGCCATTAAGCAGTTTCGCAGTGTTGTCATTGGCTTTGCTCCGTCTGCCCTGCCTTGCGGCAAGCGGTCTGTAGAGTTTGGACTCGCTCGGGCGAGAACAGCCGGTCGAGCTGCTCTCGGCGCAGCAGTGCTGCGATCCATCGCAGCAGGGCGTGACCGCTCGGCGTCGTCGGGGTGGTCAGCAAGCTAATGATCTCGTGCGGCTGCTCGAAGCCGGCGCTCGTCAACCAGTGCAGGAGGCGGAGCCGGCGGCCACAATCCAGGTGCGCCATGGCCTGCGATAGGTCGGCATCCAGCCCTTTGTGCAGGGCGTGGTCGAGAGGCTCGACACCGCCGGATATGCTCGCGTCCAGCGCATGGCCAAAAGCGCTGATGACCTCGGCTAGCTCGGGTGGTTCATGGATGCGTTGTCGTCGAAGGAGGCGTGCGATGTCCTCCGAGCCGTTTTCGGTCAGCCATGCAGCCGTGGCGTCGGCCTGTAAGTCCAGCATCGCGCTCTCCCAGGAGGTCCTGGGTGACAAACTAGAAGAGGGTCTTGCGAACGCATCCGCGCGTCAGCGGGTGATTAGGACGCTATCGAGGCCCGTGACGATCCGCAGGCGAAGCGGGTGGACGGCAGCGGCGAGCGCTTGGTTCCAGGGTTGGTCGCCTTTCCAGCTGACCAGTGTGTCCGGGTTAATACCGGCACCGTAGCGGACCCGCACTCCAGCCGGGACGATCTGACGGACGGCAAAGGCCATCGGCACCGCGTCACCGAACCCTCGCGCCCTCTTGAACCGGGGCACGGTCTGTTCCACTGCGTCCGCCGTCACGTCGGAGGAAGGCGGCGTTGCTGGCGTGGCCGCAGCCGGCCCGCTTGCCGACTTGGCATTTCCGAGCACGAAGTCAGCATAAGCTGGCGCAAGTGACTGCCATGCAGTGCCCATCGCTACAATCACAGCCACAACCCTTATCCGCATCGGTTCGCTCCTCCTGGTCGAGCCGAACTCTGTGGGTGGAGCTTGCGAACGCAGTTGCCCCCAGGCCTCGTTTGTCGTTCGCAAGCACTCACGGTTCCGTGTATCTGACGGCTCAACATTCAAAGTGGGAAGGGTGGCTCGCTCATGGTCGACGACGCTCGGAAAGAAAAGGCTCCGAGAAAAATGCGGATCAAAGGCCAAACACGGAGCATCAAAACCGACGCCACGCCCGCGGCCGATCTCAATAAGATCGTCGCCGAAAACGTCTACAACATACGACGCTCCCTGAATCTAACTCAGGAGCAGATGGCCAAGCGAACCGGGATGACGGCACCGTCGCTCGGCTCGTTGGAGCGAGCGGAGAAGAACATCACGCTCGCTTCGGTCGCTCAGGTCGCCGCAGCATTCGGTGTCGATCCTCACGCCCTGATCTGCGGCCCGAGTTATGGCATCAGTGAAGGCGGCGGCCTGACCCTGGACGTACTCGCCCGGCTAACCAGTTCCATCGACAAGCGGGTTCAAGACTTGCTGGTGAAGTACGGTCCCGTCTCCATCAGTCAGGCCCACCTGGCTTCGATCGTCGGTGCCTTGTTCGACGCGCTGGGAAACACCGATCTGTTCCAGCCAAGGTCCGCAAAGGCCACCAATCGCTCACCAAGCACCTAGTACGAGCCGGCCTTACATCCTCCCACTTAAGGTAAATGTGGCACATTAGAAGAAATATCGGTTTAGCGTGAGGTAACCTCTTGCCTCACGGAATCCTGATCTGTTAATCGTAAAAGCAGCAGGGACCATGAACGGAACAGGAACATGCTGCAAGTCGCGAGCGCACGGAAGCGATCTTCGTGTAACTGGGCGGAAGTCAAATCCCGCCGGATTACGCGCACCAGCAGCCCGTCGGCAGCCTCACCTTTCGACTCCCCGTTGATCACGCTCCTTGGTGCCGGCCACGGGCTGGCGACCATGGCTTTCTGCTTCGGTGTCGATCCTTCGTGGGTGCTTGCGCGTGTCGTCGCCCTTGGCCTGATAGCACCGCATTCGCGACCGATGCGTCGGCCTAGCAGCAAGAATCCCTGGACAAGTGAACAGATACAGCAGTTGATCCTGCTCTGGCCGACCAACCTATACGCGACCTGCATTGCGGAGAAGATCGGTCGAACGCCGGCATCGGTCCGCTACAAGGCAAAATGGCTCGGGCTCGTGTCACGTGACCGCAGCACGCTGGTTCGTGTGGTGCAGCCAACTGCACGCCCGCCGCGGCCGCGGCCCCCTCGCCAAGACTGGACAGTGCCGGACGGCCACGTCGTCGGCTTTCGTTACTTGCGCGCCCAGCATACGGCCGGGATCGCGAAGTTCATGGGCCGCACTTTTAATTCCGTCAGCAGCCGTGCATGCCAGATCGGTTTGCCTGGCCGTCACTCGTTGGGAGACTCGCTGAAGATGGACCACAATGCTTCAGACCCAGTGTTGGAGAAGTTCGCCAAGGACGACTGGACTTACCGGCAGTGCAATCTCAATCCAGACAACTGGTTCTGGGCGCCTCGCCTGGGCTCACGCACCGCCCCGGCGACCAAGAACTCCAAGATGTACAAGGACCGCCTGGCGTCCGGTGACAATTCGACCGATACCGACTTCGACGAGTAAGCCCGGAGCGGAGAGT
>Ga0160428_1001902_pt1 | contig 14047 bp, 10 predicted proteins | sample SolpanmetagenomM_FD_108198 | JGI IMG/M metagenome (GOLD analysis project Ga0160428, IMG submission 108198) | Solar panel surface microbial communities from Lawrence Berkeley National Laboratory, California, USA - M | ecosystem: Engineered > Built environment > Solar panel > Unclassified ... | reverse complement strand
TTTATTAATTTGAACAATGCTAATATCTTTATTAATTTTATTATTACTTTCAAATGCTCTTACATCAAGAAGAGATAAATCCATTTTATTCTCCAGAATTGTTATATTAGGGTTAATTTCTACAAGTTTCTTAGCATTAAACAATCTTTTTATTAAACCTTTAGAAAAAGGAATAGGTATATATGGAGGTTTATTTAATGTAACAACATTCACCCAAACATTTAATATTTTTATATTTATAATCAGTGCTGTAATACTTACACTAACTGCATTTTATCCTAGAAAAGTTTATATTAAAGAGCATTCATCTCTTTATAATTTACTTTTCCTTAAATTTACATATAATAAAAACACCATATCGAATAAAATGGGAGAACAATTTCGTATTATAGAATATGCACTAATAATTGTTTTTATATTATGTGGAGCAGTTTTTTTAATAAGCACTGCTGATTTAATTTCTATTTTTCTTTCAATAGAATTACAAAGTTATGGTTTATATATTCTTTCTACCTTGTATAGAGATTCAGAATTAGCCACTGGGAGTGGTTTAACTTATTTTTTATTAGGAGGACTTTCTTCTTGTTTTATACTTTTAGGATCTGCTTTACTTTATGCTAATTCAGGTACTACTAGTTTAGACAATATATATATAATAACTAGCATGAGTGAAGTAAACTCTCTTACTAATTTTATTACTTGATATGAACCATACTATCTTCATCTATCATTAATAATAATGTCAGTAGGATTTTTATTTAAAGTAAGTGCTGCACCATTTCATTTTTGATCTCCAGATGTTTATGATGGTATACCTACTATAGTAACAACTTATGTAGCTATCATTGCAAAAATTTCTATTTTTGCATTCTTTTTAGAATTAGTTTATTACACAGAATCTAATTTTTTTGATTTTTCTTGAAAAAATGTTTTACTATTAAGTAGTCTATTTTCTTTAATAATAGGTTCTGTACTAGGACTAACACAGTTCAGAATAAAAAGGTTACTTGCATACAGTACAATAAGCCATGTTGGTTTCATTTTATTGGCATTATCTATAAATAGTGCAGAATCTATTCAATCATACATTTTTTACATATTACAATATTCTCTTTCAAACTTAAATGCTTTTATTATACTAGTAACCATAGGATTTACTTTTTATTTATATGTTTACAAAGATAAAGAAAGCAAAGAAGAATTAGTCGATCAGAATAATTCACCTATACAACTTATTAATCAAATAAAAGGATATTTCTATATAAATCCTTTTATTGCTATAAGTTTATCAATTACTTTATTTTCATTTGTGGGAGTACCACCTGTAATAGGTTTCTTTGCTAAACAGATGGTTTTAAGTGCTGCTTTAGACAATGGTTACATTTTCATGGTATTAATTGCCATAGTAACAAGTGTAATTGGAGCAGGATACTATTTACATATTGTTAAACAAATATTTTTTTATAAAGAAGATTATAGGAAAAACCCTTCACTCTTAACAAACAATGTCAATGAAGGATTCTTTAAACAATCTTTCCAAACGAATACTCACTTAGTTGGTTATATATCACCTAACAAAGAAGGAGAAAAAAAAGTCTGATTTAAACCAGAGAATATTACAATAAATAGTTCTCTTAGCGGTAGTATTTCTATAATAACACTATTGTTAATATTATTTATATACATGCCAACACAATGATTTAATTTAGTTAATATACTAACTCTTATCTTATTTAAAGCGTAAATGACAAGTCAAACATTCTTTTTAATATTTATACCTATACTTGCTATTATACTACTAGCAGTAAATTTAATCCTTGCACCTCACAACCCTTATGAAGAAAAAGATAGTGCTTTTGAATGTGGATTTCATTCTTTCTTAGGACAAAATAGAAGCGAATTTAGCATTTCTTTCTTTATTTTTGCTTTATTATTTTTATTATTTGACCTAGAAATATTATTAGTATATCCTTACATAGTTAGTGCATATGTTAATGGAATATTTGGTTTAATCATTATGTTGATATTCTTTTTAGTATTAACATTGGGTTTTGCTTTTGAATTGGGAAAAAATGCACTTTCAATAGAAAGCAGACAAGCATACTACATAAAATAAATTATAAAATGCTTTGCAGATATAAACGTTAAAAAAACCTCATTTTTAATAAACTTTTTCACTAAAAAAAAAATAAACAAATTTATTGTAATGTATAATGATAAATTTGTGTTAAATATAAATCATATGAATTAAAGAAAAAAAAAAATTAATAAATGTCTAATTTAAACAGAAGTGCTTTTCAAGGCCATCCTTTTCACTTAGTATCTCCTTCACCTTGACCAATTTTTACTTGTATTAGCTTATTAACATTAACTACATCAGGTGTTTTAACAATGCATGGTTTCTCATGTGCAGGATATTGATTACCTTGTGCACTAGTATTGTTACTTTCAAGTATGTTTTTTTGATTTAGAGATGTAGTTTCTGAAGGAACATATCTAGGTAACCATACTTTGGCTGTACAAAGAGGTTTAAATATGGGAGTGGCTTTATTCATAGTATCTGAAGCTTTATTCTTTTTAGCAATATTTTGAGCATATTTTCACAGTGCTTTATCACCTACTGTAGAGTTAGGTGCTCAATGACCCCCTATGGGTATTGAAGCAATTAATGCTTTTGAATTACCATTACTTAACACTGTTCTACTTCTGGCATCAGGTGTAACAATTACTTATTCTCACCATTCTTTAATACAAGGAAACAGAAATGGTGGTTTATTTGGTGCAGCATTTACTATTATATTAGCTATAATATTTACTGCATTTCAAGGAGTAGAATATTCAGTTTCTTCTTTCACATTAACAGATGGGGCATTTGGATCATGTTTTTACTTTGGAACTGGTTTTCATGGACTACACGTTATTATAGGAACAATATTTTTAGCTGTAGGTTTATGACGTTTTTTTGCATATCATTTAACTGAAAACCATCATTTAGGTTTAGAAGCTGGTATATTATACTGACATTTTGTAGATGTTGTGTGACTATTCTTATTTTTATCAGTATATTATTGAGGATCTTAAATCTAGTCTATTAAACAATAATTTTATAATAATCTAAAATAATAATAAAAAAAAAATATATATGTATGTTTATGTGGCTTTTATTATTTTTTTATATTATCTAAACATACAACTAAAGTAATTTATTTATACAAATATAAACTTTAATTAATTTTAGTACATTAACTCTAACCATGTTATACTTTCCTACATTAATTTCAATTATTGAGGTAATACTAGTTGTAGTACCAGTACTATTAACAGTAGCTTTTGTTACAGTAGCAGAGAGAAAAACTATGGCAAGTATGCAAAGAAGATTAGGTCCTAATATCGTGGGGTACTATGGTCTCTTACAAGCATTCGCAGATGCCTTAAAACTTCTTTTAAAAGAGTATGTATCTCCTACACAAGCAAATCTTATATTATTTTTTCTTGGTCCTGTCATTACATTAATCTTTTCATTATTAGGTTACGCTGTTATACCTTATGGACCAGGATTAGCTATATGAGATTTTAACTTAGGTATATTATATATGTTAGCCGTTTCTTCACTATCAACATACGGTATACTGTTAGCAGGTTGATCTGCTAATTCTAAGTATGCTTTTCTAGGGTCACTTAGAAGTACAGCACAATTAATAAGTTATGAATTAATTTTAAGTTCAGCAATCTTGTTAGTAATCTTGTTGACAGGAAGTCTTAATTTAACTGTAGACATAGAAACTCAAAGAGCAATATGATTTATTGTACCCTTATTTCCTGTATTTGTCATATTCTTTATAGGTTCTGTAGCAGAAACTAACAGAGCTCCTTTTGATTTGGCCGAAGCAGAATCTGAATTGGTTAGTGGATTTATGACAGAGCATGCTGCAGTAATATTTGTTTTTTTCTTTTTAGCGGAATACGCAAGTATAGTGCTTATATGTATATTAACTAGTATATTGTTTCTGGGGGGATATTTAATGGATTATACATTAATATCTTTTATGTTGCAAGATACTTATACTGGTTATCTACTTGACAACGCTATAGCATCACTATCTACTCCATTGATTGAGGGTATGATATCTGGTCTTACAATAGGTATAAAAGCCTGTGTAATGATTTTTGTCTTTATTTGAGTGAGAGCTTCTTTCCCTAGAATACGTTTTGATCAATTAATGTCATTTTCTTGAACAATACTGTTACCTATTGTTATAGCATTTATAGTGCTAGTACCATGTATTATATATAGTTTTGATATAATACCTAGTAATATATCTTTATTATAGAAAAAGTATATATATTTTTTTTTATTTCTTGTTCAATACAAGTAATAAAAATGAGTAAAAAAAAATATTAAAAGTTTATTAAAACATATAATTTTTTTTATAATATGGTGTATTATTATGTATGTACTCGAAAAATTAAGTTAATAATTTAACTCTTATTTATTTTTCTAGTTAACGATAATAGAGCAAATATTATTACTATTAATAAATTATTATCAATAGCATAAATGTATGGAATTAACATGTAAAAAGTTAATCCTACTAATATATACAATGCATAAGATGTAATAACCCCTGTATCTAAATTAGCTATATTACTACTTAATGATACCAATCCTTTTTCCAAACCATAAGGTCCAACCAGTTCTATAGAACCTTTATCAATAACTTTAGTTGTTTGTCCTCCTAATTTTAAAACGAAATCTGTTATATACTTATTATAGAAAAGCTCAACCAAGAAACGTTGGTTAAAAAAGCTATATACATTGTAACCAAATCTAGACATCTTAAAGTTAACTAACGCTTTAGGTGTAAATTCAGAAATGATAATAGATACAAAACTGAGTAATAAAGTAAATATTAAAGGTAAAACTTTAAATATTGTAGGTACAGCAAACTCAGTATCTATCATTATTTCATGAGAGGGATGTATAAATATACCATTGTCTGCAAAAAAATTAGATCCCAATCCTATAAATATATCTTTAGTTATGTAACCAAAAAATATAGAAAATACGGCTAATATAATTAAAGGCATGCTCATAAATATATCACCTTCATGAGCATGTTTGTAATTAACTATAGGTCCGTTAGGATTTGTTAAAAAAGTTAGATATAGAACTTTAACTGAATATAGAGTAGTGAACATTGCACCTATTGTGGAAACAAAGTACACTACTGTACTAGAAAAACAAAATTGACCGTATGCAGATTCTATTATTAAATCTTTAGAATAAAACCCTGTCATAAAGGGGAATGCTACTAGACTTAATGAGGCTATCAACATAACTGAGTAAGTTAATGGTAAGAAAGACTTTAGTCCTCCATATTTTCTAAAGTCTTGGTTGTCTGATACAGCATGAATAACTGCACCGGCACCTAGGAATAAAAGCCCTTTATAGAAAGCATGATTTACCAGATGAAAGATGGCTACGTTATAGGAAGAAAGTCCTATAGCTATAACCATCATTCCTAGTTGACTCATAGTTGAATATGCTATTACTTTCTTAATGTCTTGTTGGAACAGACCTATAAGAGAACTGAAAACAGTTGTGATAGCCCCTATTCATAAACATAGTAATAATACTGTATTGCTATATTCTATTAAAGGGGAACTACGCATTAAAAGATAGACTCCTGCAGTAACCATAGTTGCTGCATGGATTAATGCTGAAACAGGTGTAGGACCTTCCATTGCCATAGGTAATCAAACATGTAATCCTATTTGAGAACTTTTGGCCATAGCACCTATTAACAAACATATACCAACTATAATTATAACATTGTTGCTTATGAAAGGTGCTATAGAGAATACAGTTGAATAATCTAAGTTACCAAATGATCACAAGATAGCAAACATACCAATAGTCAAGAAACAATCTCCCACTCTATTTGTTAAAAAAGCAGAAATAGAGCTTTGATTTGCAGCTATTCTAGTGAACCAGAAACTTACAAGTAAGTAAGAACATACTCCAACACCTTCTCATCCTACGAACATAAGTAGATAGTTATTTGCTGTTACAAGTATTACCATCATAAAGGTAAATAAGCTTAAATAACTAAAAAACCTCTGGTTGTGAGGATCATGACTCATGTATCCTATAGAATAAACATGAACTAGGGAAGAAACTATAAGAACAGGTATTAGCATAGATACAGTTAAAGAGTCAAAATTAAAGCTTCATAAAACATTTAATGATTCTGAATCTATTCACCTAAAAAGTTTGATAGATACAGGTATATTGTTTAAACCAACTTCAAAGAAAGCAATTGTAGCTAAAAATGTTGTTGTTATTATTGATGTACATGCTATCATATGTGAACCACTTACACCTATTTTTCTACCAAAAAAACCAGAAGATATTGAACTTAGTAAAGGTAGTATTATCATGATTAAATACATTATTTAAATTCTATTGCAACACTTCCTCTTAATCTGTAAAAGGCAACTAGAATACCTAAACCTATAGCAGATTCTGCACCAGCTATTGCTATAATATAAATGGCATATATCTGTCCCAAGATATCATCAAAGCTAAGTGAACTAACTAAGATAAGAAATGTTATAGCTAGCAACATTATCTCAATGGAGATTAGCATTAAAATAATATTTTTTCTGTTTAAAACAAAACCTAAGACCCCTATCAAAAACAGTATCAATGATAAATTCATTTTTATTTATTTATGTTAATAATGAAGTTGTGTAATATAAATAAAACACTTTCCTATTAAGTTATTTACTATACGCTTAATATAGGTTATATATACTAAAAATTAAACTTCTTTTACATTTGGAACTTATAGATTACTAATAATATTAGAAGATATGTATAGGAATTTTTGGTGAGATTACTTAACATGTAAATAAATTATCCTTTTATATTTTAATTAGTAATTAATACATATAAATAATTTAAGATTCTCAATAATATCCTTATAAAAACAAGAACAGTTAGTAACCTCTGCAAATACTAATATGGCATAAAATAAAAATTTTCCTTTTAATGAATGGTTTTTTGCCACACCTCAAATTAGAAGATTCGAACTAACTCCAGTTTTTACACCGACTCCCACCAATCCTGCTTTTATAATTTTTTCACCTTTTTATTGTTTAATTTAAATATTAATACAGTAAAAATATAAACCATAATTTTTGTGAATGTCTATTAAATTAGACATATAAAGAAGAGTTATAAATTAAAGAAGATACTGAATAGTGTAATCCATCTAAAATAGGAGCAGGGTATATACCTAATAACACTGTAAAAAAGACTAGTGTAAATAATATTATAAATTCTCTTTTATTTAAATCAGGTATGTTAAATTTAAAGAATTTTGAAAATGATCCTGCAAAAGCTATTCTATTAAACATATAGATGGTATATGCTGCACTAAAAACAATTGAAGAACTTGCAAATGCACCTAATAAAGGTAAATTTTCAAAAGCACCATAAAGACTCATAAATTCACCAATGAAATTTAAAGATAAAGGTGTACCAGCATTACCTAAACATAATATAAAAAATAATATAGAAAATAAAGGCATTACTTGGGCTATCCCTCTATAGAAACTTATTAATCTAGTAGAGGATCTGTCATATAAAACTCCTCCTGCACATATAAATAGTCCAGAAGAAACAAATCCATGAGCTAATCCAAGTACAATTCCACCTTCAATTCCTTGTATTGTGTTACTAAATACACCTAGTAAATATACTGCAGCATGCGATACAGAGCTATAGGCAATAAGTTCTTTAATATCTATTGTTCTTAAAGTACTGAAACTTGCATATATAATAGTTATTACACCAATTACAAATATCAGAGGTGTAAAAAAATAGTAAGCTTTAGGAACTAAAGGTAAGATTAGTCTTAATATACCATATAAACTTAATTTTAAAACTATACCTGCCAGTATTATACTACCTGCAAGTGGAGATTCTACATGGGCTTTCAAAAGTCAAGTGTTTAAAAATATTGTGGGAGTTTTAACAGCAAAAGCTATAAATATACCAGCAAACAAAAATAATTGTGTAGTAAAGTTAAAGTTAGTTTTATAAAGCGCATCAAAATCAGTAGTTCCCATTATTGAAGACATTGTAAGTATAGAAAGTAATAAAAATAATGAACCTAGCAATGTGTATAAAAATAAATAAAAACTAGCTCTTACTCTATTACTTGAACCAAACATACCTATTAGTATAAATAAGGGAGGTAATATACTTTCAAAAAAGATATAAAATAATAATATATCCAATACCATGAACACTGCAAGTAAAAGTGTTTCCAATAATAATATTATTATCACAAAAGATCTTACATTTTCTGATATTGAATTTCAATTAGATAGTAATGAAATAGGCATTATTATTGTAGTTAAAAGAACAAAATATATGGATATACCGTCCACTCCTAAATAGAAATCAAAACTACTTATACTATGATATTCCTGTACGAACTGGAACTGGTTGCTACTAAAATTAAATAATATAAACACTATCATAGATATAAATAAGTTAACGATTGATGTAGACAAAGCTACTACTTTAACTTGTTTTAAATTTAATATAGAGTTGTTAGCGTATGACGTTGAGATAAGAAATATACCCACTAAAGGTATCAATAGTAAAAGTGTAAGCAACATGTTTAAATTAAGATTAATTAATAAATGTTCCTCTTTATGAAAATTTATATGAAATAAGGTAAATTAACTTTTTTGTTACAATATATATATCTATATACTTGCTGTTTTTTATATTACTAATACCATAAAACTATTTTAGTAACATTTTTTTTATTGTTTAATAGTGATAACTATAGCTCCTACCATAGCTAACAGAAGTATTAAGGATGTCAATATTAACCATAAAGGATAACTTGTGTATATTATATTACCAATACTTGTGATATGAGATGATTCTGCTAAAGCACCATCTCATATTTGAGAAGTTACGAGTGAAAGATCTTTCATTTCAAAGGAAAAATTGTTAGTTAAACCGCCTTCTATTGAGGTTTTCATACCTTCCAGTTTTTTTTCCATTAAAAATACATTAGATGGTAATAGTTTGTAAAGTGTAACAATAAAAAATGTACCTATGATAATAGCTAATGGTATACTATTACTGCTATCACTTGTAAGTTCAGATATTCTCACATTGATTAACATTAATATAAATAAGAATAGTATTGAAACTGCCCCCACATATACTAATAAATAAGACAAACCAATAAAGTTCATACCTAGCATCATTAAATACCCTGCTATATTAAGGAATAGTCCTATTAAAAACAATACAGACACAATAGGATTTTTACTTGTTATAACAAGTATACCACATAATATAGATGCGAATGAAATAAAGTTTATTACGTTGTAATTTAAACCATTAGTAAAAGTTTCATTTAAGATAAATAGATTAAACATATTATATAATGTAAAATGATCTCAGTTTATTATTTTTTTTTTGCTTTTTACCAAAGAGAATATATAAGTTATACTAGACACCTTTTCATGTAACTTTAAAGTATTGTAAAGGAATATTTATCCTATAAAATGCCGAAGCTCACATTGTACCCTTGTAGGGCATTGGTGTAGCAGTGACCTATTGAAGCTATATATGAAGTTAATATAAACACTATTTCAGACATAACTAGGTTTTTTTTTGTATAGTTACTATTAATACTTATAACTATTTTTTTTTTTATTGTTTTTTTTGAGTGTGTAACTCTACCAGACTATTTTCTAATAAGCTAACTAGAGGTACTATGATTAAGAAGTGTGAAAAGTATAGTACTGTACTAATTTGTCCAAATTCTATAAATGGAGATTCAACATGTTTAGCCCCAAGTTGCATTAGGATTAAAAAGTTGGCTACAAATACAAAAAAAGCAAATTTACTTAAAGGTCTAAATTGTAAACCTCTACTTCTTCCCAAATCTGTAAAAGGCATAACAAGTAAGATTAAAATGGCAGAAAACATTGCAATCACTCCTAATAATTTATTAGGAATAGATCTTAATATCGCATAAAATGGTAATAAGTATCACTCTGGCACTATGGCAGGAGGAGTTTGCATAGGGTTAGCCATAACGTAATTCTCACTGTCTCCTAAGACATTAGGCATAAAGAATACGAATACTGACAGTACTACAATAAACAAGAATATTGTTATTAAATCTTTAAATATAAAATAAGGAGCAAATGGTAGTCTATCATAATTACCTGATACACCTAGAGGGTTTCCTGATCCTGCACTGTCATGTAATGCGATTAAATGCATTAATGCTAATGCGGCTAATACAAATGGTAAAACAAAGTGAAGTGCGAAAAATCTATTTAAAGTTGCGTTGTTAACAGAAAAACCTCCTCATATAAACTCAACTATGTCTTGCCCTACTCATGGTATGGCACTCATTAGGTTAGTTATAACTGTTGCACCTCAAAGTGACATTTGACCATAAGGTAAAACATATCCTAAAAAGGCTGTTGCCATCATAAGGATAAAAATCACTGTTCCAATTGTTCATACCAGTGTTCTAGGAGCTCTGTATGAACCATAATATAACCCTCTTCCTATGTGTAGGTATACTAGAAAGAAAAACGCTGACGCAGTGTTTGAGTGTAAATAACGTATTAATCATCCATTATTTACATCTCTCATGATGTGTTCAACTGAGTTAAATGCTTCTAATACACTAGGGTTGTAATGCATGGCTAGAGTTACACCTGTGATAATTTGAATCACTAAACAAAATCCTAATAGGGACCCAAAGTTTCACATGTAACTTAAGTTTGAAGGTTGAGGTGAATCAACTAAATATCCATTTACTAAACTTAATAAGGGGTGACTTTTAAAAATTCTCATATTTTTTTTCTTTAATTTAGGCAGCATATTATTTATAAAAATCTCAAAAATGAATAGTTTCTACTTAGAATATTTACACTGTTCAAATTTTTTTCTCACCCAAGAATCGAACTTGGATCTAGATGTTAGGAATATCCAGCTCTACCATTAAGCTAGTGAGATTTTTTTTTATTGTTCTTGTAATCATGATAAGAATTTTTCAAGTGATATAGATTCTATAACAATAGGCATAGAGCTATGTAATATACCACATATTTCTGAACATTGTCCAAAGAATGAACCTTCTCTATTTACAAGTACAGATATTTGATTCAGTCTTCCAGGATAAGCGTCACATTTTATACCCAAGGCAGGACAAGCATAAGAATGTATAACGTCACCAGATGAAATAATGAATCTAACATGAGTTAATTCTGGTAAAATAACTCTGTTATCAACTTCTAGCATTCTTAGTCCTCCATCTTCTAAGTCTGATTCAGGTACTAGATATGAATCAAATTCTAGTTCTTCATCATCATCATTAAGAAAATCAGGATATTGGTAACTTCAATATCACTGATGTCCTTCAACAAATACTGTTAATGATGGATCTGTTACTTCATCCATTAAGTATAATAACTTAAAGGATGGGAATGCTATTAAAATTAATATTAAGGCGGGAGTTATAGTTCAAATTAATTCTATCAGTGTACCATGATTAAGGTATTTATTACTAATAGGGGATTTGTCATTTACATAATTTCTAATCACAGAAATTAGTATTCAAGCTACACCGAATAATACTATAACAAGGTAAAACATAATATTATCGTGTAATTCTACCAGTGCTTCCATTTGAGGACTTGCACTATCTTGAAAATAGATACCTCATGGTCTAGGAGCATCACAAGCAATGAAAAAATTGTTAAATAGGTTAGTCATGATAAATGTATTTATATAATTTATGTTTATAGTTTTATGTGCAAAATAAAATACTGATTTGAAAACTGTATATAAACATGTGCTGATAATTAGGAATTTATAATTAAACATAATATTTTTATCCTATATTCTTACCCAAGACTCGAACTTAGATCCAGATATTAGAAGTATCCTGCTCTACCATTAAGCTAGTAAGAGTTATTATTAAAGAGACAAGGAGGAATTGAACCCCAAATTTTCGATCTGCAATCAAAATGTAAACCTTTTACTACAAGTCCCCAATATATTTGCTAATTGTAATAAAACGTGCACAAGAGTCGAACTTGCATCAATTGTGTCCGTAGCACAATACTTTAACCATTAAGCTAACACGTTTTTCATAATGTAAGGAAAAAAAAGCAAGTTCAATTTAGCCCTTAATATGAATTGAACATATATCAGAATATTAACAGTATTCCGCTCTACCGTTGAGCTATAAAGGCTATTTAATGTAGATTTTAGGAAGAAAAGGAATCGAACCTTCGACAGCCTAAGCTATTGAGTTTACAGCTCAACCCATCATACCAGCAAATGGGACCTTCCTTTTTTTTTATTGTTTTTGACTAAAAAAAAATAAAAACTTTATATAATAAAGAAAACAAAAAAAGCTATACTCTCGGGAATTTATCTTAATGCCTCAGCTTATCTAAAATCTTTGGATATCGTCAGTTTAAATACTTTTCAGTGGGTGAAAACAATTAATAACAGGTCGTGCTAGATTCATCTCCTTGGATGACATTTATGGCCATAGTATATCAGTAAAGGTAAATTAGGACAGGTGTTTCGGATAACTAAGTTATAATATCGATCCGCTGTGCGATTATGTCAATGTAAAGTGGGCTATACAATTTCCTACACAAGATTTTTACTTGTACACGAACGTTATCAATTCTCAGGTCTATCATTTAAGTAGTAAGATTTTTTTTTTTTGGGGGGGGGTGTTGTTGATGTGTATTAATCCCGTGCAATTTCTACTACACGAACCATATTTCGACTTAACACCAATTAGAGTCACGCATACGAAAATCGTTTGAAAAAATATCTCATCCTAATTAACAAGAAGTGAGATTAACAAAAAACCAAACTTATTGCACATACTCCTTTCAGCGCCTGACGAGTGGTTAGTACCTATCTGAGATTAAATCCACCGTGATGTGGTGATTCACGATTACTAGTAATTCCTTATTCATGCAGTCGAGTTTCAGACTACAATCCATATTATATTTCGTTTGGGGTTTAGCTTTTACTCGCGTTTTTGCCTCCCTTTGTTTAAACATATGTGGCACGTCTATAGCCCACAATATTAAGGTCATGATGACTTGTCTTGGTCCCTGTTATCGTATCCAATATAGCGGTGAACTGCTTCATAATTATAATGGTGTTAATAGAAGCAAGGGTTTACGTTAATTTAATGGATCTAACCAAAATCTCACGACATTAACTGAAGACAGCCGTGCAACGCTTGTATTATTTGATACCTCATGTGAGGATTTACAACAAATATTATTCAAATTGTGGTAAGGTTTTTCGAGGGTCATCGAATTAAATAACATACTTCACTACTGGTTTCAGAAACGGTCTAATGATTTCAGTTCCTGTGTTGCCACATTACTCTTGAGGTGGAATGCTTACACTTTCATTTATACACCAACTTTTTATTCAGTCTATAACATTCATAATTTTCTGCCTGGACTACTAGGGTATCTAATCCTATTTGCTCCCCAAGCCTTCGTCCCTCAACGTCAGTTTATACATAGAGGTTTACCTTCGCCTTTATCCGTTCTATTAGTATCAAAGAATTTCATCTCTACACCTATAGCACTAATATTTTCCTCTCCCATCAAACTCTAGTTTTCCCGTACTCTTCTGGAGCTAGAAAAACCGTCTAGGTACCCTTTAAACCTAATAAAGATGAATAACACTAGTCTTCCTTGTATTGCCGCGACTGCTGGCACAAGACTTGGTCAAGACATATAGATAGAAGTTTGTCATTATCAATTATCTATCTAGAACTTTATTTGACATAGTCAATATATATACATACCTCAGCATGCATATACTGATATAAATATCATACATTCCCCCAAATTGCTGGTTCAGCCGTTAGGCCATTGACCAATATTCCTCACTGCTGTACTACACGTATTGGGATTTTTTCAGGCCCAATGTGGT
>Ga0160428_1001901_pt1 | contig 14052 bp, 26 predicted proteins | sample SolpanmetagenomM_FD_108198 | JGI IMG/M metagenome (GOLD analysis project Ga0160428, IMG submission 108198) | Solar panel surface microbial communities from Lawrence Berkeley National Laboratory, California, USA - M | ecosystem: Engineered > Built environment > Solar panel > Unclassified ... | reverse complement strand
GATTACACGGTAAATCAACCAAACCTAAGGTAAAGGTAAAGTTTTGTTCACTGTCTAGAATTACAATCCTTTCAAAACGCCGTCTATAGCCCTTCTTTGATGTTGCGCCGACAATACGAGTAGTCCTGTTGTTTCCCTTCATGTCCTGATATCGTCTTCATGTATTATGAACAACCCTCCCACTATCCAGCCAAGTCTTTTACAGATTCCCTTAAAAGTAGATAGATCAAATAGTTTCAATTGTTCCTGAGCGTTCTTCATACTCCAGTGTTGCTGCCAAAGCCACCAAAGGCATTCGAGACCTTAGCAACAGCGGATTGCGAGTACTCTGGGGGCACATATGGGAACAGACCGCCCATGATTACGAGGATGACGAAGAGAGCCATACCGAAGATGACGAACTTGGACATTGCTGGGTGTCTTGAGCTGTAGGCAGTCCATTGTTTGCCGAATCCGCCAAAGTATTCCTTGAGTTTTTCACCACCTAACTTGTAGTAGACGAGACCGCCGAGCGCAATGCTGTACCCGAAGAACTGGAGAGGAGCAACGGGGTCGCGGAAGATGATCATGGATGCGAAAACGAGGAGAATGTCCTTCAATACACCGGAAAGGGTGAGAACAACTGCATTAGTACGGCCAATCTGCGGAGGTTAGCATTACTGCATGTTTGTGTATATCACCAAGTCAAGCTCACCAAAAGAACAACAGAGACGTTGAGGAGGAATGCGACCATAGCATTGGCGAGTAGAACCAAAAAGCCGACCTTGTAGAGGTCTGCCATGGTCATCCTGGGGATCTCCACAACGAGCGCAACGATGCCGTTCATGACAGCGCAAGCAGGAGCGAAGTAGTAAAGAGAAACCAAGGGATCCATCTTGAACTCTGCAGAGCTGAGCAGACGTTGCACCATAGTCAAGCGGATAGCCTCGAACATGATTCCAAAGAGTTGGAAAATGACTCCAATGAGGACGAACTTGAGCTCACCAGCGGAAGCGATGATGACACCAATGACGATAAAAGAGACATTTCCGAGAGTCCTGAGATTGGGAGGTGTGAGTCCGAAGATCCAACTAGTGAGGAGGACTGCGACAGGAGTCGTGGCCTACATAGCTGGTTAGTTTGGCTAAAGCTTGCCAATAAAAGATTCCTCTTTGCTAACCTTGAGCATCTGAATGAAGGAGACACTGAGATATAGGTATGTCAAGTTGCCAAAGATCAAGCTCAAACTGAAGAACAAGCCAATTGGAACAATAGCGCGAAGGTAGACACGGCCAGTCATTGGAACCGAGTGTCTCGAGTCGAGTTTGTTGGTGAATCGAGCCATCAACTGTGTCATGAGTGTTGCGAAAGCCAAATGCCATGTTGTAAGGAAGATAGCTAGTCCTGATCAGTATTGTCCAACCGGGAGGATCTTTCGCGTGGAATCGAACGTACGGAACTCTGTAGATAAGCAGTTAGCTCTGTCCTTGTTTATATGGCTGACTAAGGTGACTTACTGAAACCAGCTGTGTCCAGGATCCATTTGTTGAATAGAATAACACTCGAGCTAAGGGAGATCCAGACGCTAGGATCTAGTTAGTGTCTGTATTGTATGTACGGAGCCAAGATATTGGAGGTAGCAATTACGCGATATAGACGGCAGGGTGTACGCCTCCCTGCGCTGGTGAGGGCTTTTCGACAGCTGGATTTACAACAGGGAGGACTGGAACTGAAGCTTCGGCGCGCAGGACTTCGCCCGAGGTGCGAACCTTCTCATCGGAGGCCATTGCGTATGGTGTTGATGTGGTGTATGATTGCGCAAAGGCTGGTTAGTTTTGTCGTGCAGGAGTGTAGGTTAAGGCGACAATTGCAGTAGCCGCGTTCGACTAGGAAAAAGGGAGGCAGTGCGAGGACAAGGCAGGCCGCGAAGTCGACTGAGCTGGTGGTTGCAATCGAACAGAAGAAAGTCAAAGGCACAACTGAAACAAACTGGGACTGAGCCAAACTACGGGCCCCCTTTTTTCCTCGAGTCATGTGGGCTCATTTCAACAAATATTCCTTCAATGCGTAGTCCTTTACAGCTACTAGTGCTTGCAAGCCATACATGTACAACCCGCCCGTACTTGCAGTAGACTGCTTTGCCAGCCTTGCTCGTGCTTGTTGAGCTTAGTCTATGTCGTGTAACCATGAAAGGTTGAGCATAATCCCACTCGAAACACGACCGCTGTAGAAAAGAGAGTTGGGCAACGTTATTGACAAGAATAGTATCAACTGTATCGTGCTTGTTTCAGGAGCCGAGCATTTTTTACTCATGACGTCCTCGAGGTCTGCTTCCTTGGGAAAATGTCTATATACCCGTTCAATCATCCCTGTTTCATTCACCATGCCAACTTATAACCTAGAGTATTGTACCAGTTAGTCTGTGGAGCACGTGGCGGGTATGCTATCGGTAGTCAACGTCTTGCATGGTATCAGTTGGAGGATTCGAGGGCTGAAGACGGAGCTGAGAATTGCGTTTGCTTATGGTAGGATTTCATGCAGCACCTTCAGCCGGGTGGTGGCGGAAGAGCAAGTCAAATAGATCAGAGAATCAAAGACGACAGCATTATTGGCCAGACTTGCAGACTCGCGGCTTCTCCAGGCAAAGCGGGTGGAGAAGATGTAGATGGCAGGTTTGCGTTGGGTGAGACCGAAACGATTCAGGGTCAAGGGGCGGGCTAGTTCGCCTCCAATGTTAAGATGGACTAACAGCTTCGTCAACAAACTTGTCAAGTTTATCTAATACCTTTGTACTTGCCTTTCCCTTCAACCATCTTCTTCCTCTGCACAATCTTTTGCAAAGGTCGCTTCTTTAGCTATATTTACTTCTGTCGCTCCTTTCGCATCGACTATCCCTCATAACTGAGTTGCGACAATGTCAGGCAAAACAATGTGCGCCACCCCGCCTCTGTACTTTTTTACGAAAAGACTAATTGCGCTGACAATGCAACAGTAACGTCGACGTTCTCGTCATTGGCGCTGGTCCTACTGGTCTCGGAGCTGCCAAGCGTCTCCAGCAGATTGTCAGTAATGGCAAGATTATGCTAGCTGGAGTCTGTGCTAATATAATTGGTCTAGGACGGCCCTTCGTGGATGATTATCGACTCCAACGAGACTCCCGGTGGTCTTGCTTCCACAGACACTACTCCCGAAGGCTTCGTATGATTCTCCAATTCCAATCCACCAAACGCAACATCTAATCATCTCTCAAGCTCTACGATGTCGGCGGGCATGTCATCTTCTCCCACTACAAATACTTCGACGACTGCATTGACGAGGCTCTTCCCAACGAGACCGACTGGTACACGCATCAACGTATCTCATATGTCCGCTGCAAGAACAACTGGGTTCCCTACCCATTCCAGAACAACATCTCCATGCTTCCCAAGGAGGACCAGACAAAGTGCTTGGACGGTCTGATTGACGCTGCTTTGGAGCACCGTGTGGCGCAGGGGAAGCCCAAGGACTTCGACGAGTGGATTGTGAGGAATATGGGTGTTGGTATTGCCGACCTGTTCATGCGTCCTTACAACTACAAGGTTTGGGCTGTTCCTACTACAAAGGTATGTAAATGCGAAACAACTCGACTTCCAGCGGACGCTAACAATCATCAAGATGCAATGTCAGTGGCTCGGCGAGCGTGTCGCTGCTCCTGATGTCAAGACTGTCGTCAAGAATGTTGTTCTCAACAAGACTGCTGGTAACTGGGGTCCTAACGCTACTTTCCGCTTCCCTGCTCGTGACGGTACTGGTGGTATCTGGATTGCTGTTGCAAAGACACTGAGGAAGGAAAACACCCGCTTCGGCTCACAAGGAACCGTCGTCAATGTCGACGCTGATGCCAAGAGCGTAGAGCTCAAGGATGGTACCACCATCAAGTACGACAAGCTTATCAGCACCATGGCTTTGGATGCTCTCGTTGAGCACATCGGTGATAAGGAGCTTATTGACCACAGCAAGGACCTCTTCTACTCTAGCACACACGTCATTGGTGTTGGTATTCGAGGAAGCCGTCCCGAGCGTATTGGTGACAAGTGCTGGCTGTACTTCCCTGAGAATGACTGCCCCTTCTACCGCGCCACCATCTTCTCCAACTACTCTCCTTTCAACTCGCCCGCAGATGATGTCAAGCTCAAGACACTGCAACTCGCAGACGGTAGCAAGCCAAGCAGCACTGAAGAGAAGCCTGGTCCATACTGGTCCATCATGCTCGAGGTTTCAGAGTCCAGCATGAAGCCCGTTAACAACGACACCATGCTTGCCGAATGTATTCAAGGTCTCATCAATACGGAGATGATCAATGCCAGCGACGAAATTGTCACCACATACCACCGCCGCTTCGACCACGGTTACCCCACTCCCGCCCTCGAGCGTGACGGTGCATTAGCCAAGATGATGCCCAAGCTCGAGGCAAAGGATATCTACTCTCGTGGACGTTTCGGTGCCTGGAAATACGAGGTTGGAAACCAGGACCACTCCTTCATGCAGGGTGTTGAGGCTGCTGACCACGTCGTCAACGGTGCAGTGGAACTCACATTGAAGTACCCAGATTTCGTTAACAGCCGTTCCAACACCGAGCGAAGACTTGTCGATGGTGCACAATACTTCAAATCGATGAAGGGTATCCGAACAAGCGAGATGCCATTCAAGGCTGAGCACTAGGTTGCGAAGGTGAAGAGTCAGGGAGTGATCGATTTACTAACGAACAAGGGGTCTTAATGGTTGGGTACGGATGGTCACTTTCTCAGGAATGTTGTGATATGTACAAAGGAGCAAAAGGGAGCCCGTGTTTTATTCTCGAACTGTACTTATAATACCCAGAAATAGAAAGACAGACTGTGGAAAGTCGATATGATGAAGCTTGCATGACCTAGAGATTTCATTACTCTGTCCTCCCTCCTTCCTCCAACGAATGCTGTATAGCGTTTCGTTAAGCTGCGCGTCGAATCTTCGTCTCTCATGAGCTGTTTTTCAATGGTCATGATCACCTTGCTGCACGTTGGAAGGTGAACTTGACACGCAAAAGCGTGCGTAAGCAGGTACGACAGATGCCAACGCAGCCAATAACACCTGTACGCCATGGTGCTTCTTTCTGCAGTCGAGAACAATGTTATGAGTAGCTGGCGACCTCCTCATACCGTACTCACTGTAGACTACATACAGCAGCATCATCTTCCCAGCTTTCGTCAGCACAAGCAAAGAAGCTTAGAAGCTTGATTGATTGATTGCCGTCGTCCCGTCTCCACCGTCTCCACTGTCTCTTTCTAACGGACTTCATCTCCGCTGAGTGACGTCCTCGAGTTCTTGAAATGTTGTTACAACATCATGATTCCCCATCGCCAACACACCATCGCCGCAAACAACCTCAGCACTCACATTTCAAGAGGATCATGCAGGTCGGCTCTACTATCAAGCATAGTCTCATAGGCTCACCCACCACCGAAGAAGCATCATCTCATACTCGAAACACATCTACAGGTAGCAATGACAGCACGACCACGGAGAAGTATCTCCTCGAGGTAACAGCCGGTCCTTCCTACGACCGTGATACACACAAGCTCGTCAGGGTCAACGAAGACACCGCCTGCGCTTTCGAGAATGAATTCATGAGCGTCAAAGTCCTAGTCCGAATAAAAGATTTTGCAGGTATGTCATGTATACTCCTCCCGCCATCCTCAACCTCCATACTAACCACCCTCACTCTCCACCACCAGGTCTACCCCGCACCTGCCCCTCAACCCACCCCTACTTCACCGATCCCAACCACACCTCCGACCTCTACTCAATCTCCTTCTCCTTCATCCCCAAACGCGACCTCCCAGCCACCCACACAGTCTGGGGCAACGACTTCCCCCAACCCATCCGCGACCGCCTCCCTCCCGGCACCAACACAGCAATAAGCATCGTCAAACGCTTCGTCGATCCGGGCCTCGAATGCGACGCCTACGCCGACGAACCCTGGCTCTACGGTCCCTCACTATCCTGCTGGTTCTCCTTCTTCATCGGCGAAAAAACCACCACTGCCACCGCAGCAGAACCCAGCATAAACCCCACCCACACCATCGAAGAAGGCAGCACCGGCACCGGCGACACCATCCGCACATCGCACAACATGCCGTCCACCGGCCCGGCACGTCGCAAATGGGCGCTTACGCCAACCAACCGCGACGCTTTCATTTTCGAAGCGGGGCGCGAATACAGCGCGGATTTCCACAATGGATATCTTGATTTCAGTCAGTTTTCGCTGAAATTGCCGGGTTTCAGTTTGAATGTGATGAAGTATATTGATGACAAGACGCATCGGTTGCGGTATGTGTTTAAGAATCGGGAGACGGAGGAGGTGTATTTTGTGGTTGTGTTTAGTTTGTTGTTTGGGGAGGAGTTGGCGGAGGCTGTGAGGGAGGATGGGAAGATTTCGAAGAGGGTGGAGGGAAGTGGTGCTAATGATTCTCACAAGGAGGTGAAGGGACAAAAGAAGGAGGAGCAGCATCGTTTTCAGGATGATGATGTTGATTGAATGATTGAAGAGTTCTAAAGCCGCAACATTACTGCTATACTTCCGGCCTCGAGGAGTCGACGCATCATCGTGCCGCAGCAGATCACAGAGCTGGGAGACAGGAGATAGATGGCGCAGTACCGGATTGAGAGCCTTGAGCAACTAACGTAAGACTTCTCGAGGCTATACAGCATGTCATTTTCGCGGTCTCCCTATAGACAGCCCAGAACAAACTGCTACAGCACGATGAGTATCATTATTTGGTATGCAGCAGCAGCTGTGGATCTATGCACATCCGCGAGTAGGGAGATAGTTGAAGGTATCATTGGAGCAACCACTCAAAAGAGGCAATATAGCAGACTCAAAATAATAGTTTTGGAGCATAGAATATTGATTTTTGTGTTTGATTATCACAAGTGTATTTTTGAATTCCCGTTACATGCCTGTTTTATGCTGCAACTCTATTACTCATGTCTCAACAAAGGTGATCCTCTTGCTGTCCTTGCTGTCGTGGCATGCCAGTCAGGGTCATCAGCTCCAAACCCAGCAAACCCTGTTCAGCACTGTTGATGTGGGTATTCAACTACCGTTCCTGCAAAAGCCTGTCACTTCCTATGCCACTCTGCCAAGGGACTTCTTGTGACTGTCAATATTTTCATTTGGTACACTTTGCACATTTCGAATGGGCTGCTTTCACTGCTCATGCAGTCCTTACTCGGCAGTGTCGAGCTCATCCTCAATGGGACGCAGAGATTCTGCGTATGTATTTTAGTCTCCATTCACACTATATCTCACAGACGAACGTACCTTTTCTGTCATCAACGTCCTCTTCATGCCCATTCTCATGCCCGTTCTCGTGTGGCGGTGGCGCTCGGTCATCGTCACGGTCTCTCTCATCCCTGTCGTCTCTGTCGTCCTTCACATCTTTCATGTCTCGATCACGAACATCAGGGCTTCTTGTACGGCGGCGTTCCTCACGATCGTAGTCTCTCTCTCGACGGTCATCACGTTCGCGACGAGGTGAGTAGTCGCGAGCACGAGGAGGAGGAGAACGGGATCGGCGGCGAGGAGAACGACGGCGAGTGTCTCGAGAGTCGCGGGAGTCACGGGAGTCGCGTGGATCACGGCCATCGTCAAAGCGCCACGACTTGGATGGAGGTGTGCGTGCCCACTATATCATCATGTCAGTATCTCCCTTCGTAACAGACCTTCGTGGTTATGTCCTACCTCAATCTTTAGTTGATCATCGCGTCCAATACGCTTGTTGTGCATCTCGTGGTAAGCATCGTCGGCATCGCGTCTATTCTCATACTCGACGAACGCAAATCTATTGAAGATTGTCAAAAAGCAACTTGCGTGTCCAGCTTCTTTCTTCGAACTTACAGGCGGCTTGATGAAGTCCTTGGAGCTGGAATATCGCAGCGAACAAGTCTTCCATACCTTATTCGCATGTTAGATTCCGTGTCTTAACTGGCTGGACCCAGTGTCGTCCTAGAGCATCGGGTAGGAGTATAATAGGTGGAATGGGATAATGCTAACATCGACTCGGCTATTGCGCATTTGCGCTCGATGGAATGAGAGGAAACGAAGGACGAAGATTGGAAGGAGGGGACGGAAGCGTTGCGGAGGGGAATGGGAGTGTTTCGTGGGAGAGAAGGCGGTCGAGCGAGTGTCGCAGTCGATGCGCGGCGGATTCGATCGAAGGCTAGGGAGGAGGACGACGAGGAGGCTTCTTAGGCGCCTTTGCTGACATACCGTTCGAATTCGTAGGCGAGGTCGCGTGCGCGGGTACCGTGGCCGAAACCGGAGACGTAGAGGGTAGTGCTTCCGCGAGACATGATGACGAGGGTTGAAAGCAATGGAGGGGTAGCGTAGAGTTGAGAAGGAAGGTGTCGCAAAGAGGAGGACGAAGCGATCACAAACGAACATGAAACTCTTCCCCACAAATGAGGAAAGAACGTCACTGAAAAGGGGCTTCTGTTTCATCATGATCATAATCAGAGGAGGGATGCATGCCACCAGTGTACGACAGCATCGATTGAAGCAATTGTTGATTCTAGCGCGTCTCAGAACACTGGGACTATCTGACAAGCCCATCACCATAGATGTCTGAGTGAGGTACAGTACCGAATGCAACTCGCATACCGAATAACATTCGCAACTACTGTCCTGAGAGACAGCATCTCCACGGGTCCTTTTTGCGTCTTTTGCGTTGAGTGATGCGATTGCTGGCGGTATGCCTACCTATCTCACTATGTACAGATTGTGTGGATGTCCAAAATAAACTTAATGTCAATCGTATTGTCTCAATGCACAATCCTGGTTCTTTAGTTGCGCTTGGCTAAATGTCCGGTGACCACTCCTCAGCAGTGCCTGTCCTGCTCACGAGCCAACAGTGCAAATAATCTTGCCCGAAATTGAGTTCGATTCCATCAATTCTGCGAAACAGTCAGCTCACATTCGCATTTCCCAAAAGAATGTCTCCCCCAAACTCACCGTGCGCCTCCTGAATCTTCTCCATCGGCAGCACCTTCTCAACCGGATTCTTATACGTGCCATCCACCAGCATCGGCAGCGCTTTCTCCTCAAACAAATCCCTCAGCTTGCCTTGATACTCCGGGCTTCTACTCCTAAGCGTACTCCCCTGAAACCTCGCCCTCTTCATCAAAAAGCCCGCAATATTCACACCCTCCGGCAACACCGTGCCTCCCATGTTCCCCAACATCACGACCTTTCCATCCATGTTGAGCACGTCGAGGTTCTGCTGGAAATACGGCGCGGAGACGAAGTCGATGACGAGGTCCATGCCCTTACCATCGTTGGCGGATTTGAGCGCAGAAGCCCAGTCGGGGGTTGTGGTGGTGTTGAAGGCTGCTTTGGCGCCGAGGGTGGAGACGCAGAAGTCGCATTTGGAGTCTTTACGGGCCGTGGCGAAGACGGCCGGGGAGGGGGAGGTGGCGTGGAGGGAGAGCTGTTGGCCTGCTATTGAAACGCCGGAGGCGCCGGCGCTGGGTGCGTGCGTTAGCTAAGAGGTTCGTAAAGCGCGGGTAGTATGATAGGATAGACTGAAACCACTGGCACTTACTGCCAAAGAATCGACTTTGTAGTCTTGGGATCGAACTCTCCAACAAGATACAATGCTTGTAGTGCCGTGAACCACGTCTGTGCAGAACAACCTCCATTAGCACAGGAACACAATCCTTATATGACACACCTCAAGTCAGCATCACATCACATCACGTACCTCACAAACCCCAGCGCAAACCTCCCACGACAGCTCCTTTGGCTTACGAATCAACATCTTCTTGCTCACAGCCACATACTCGGCATAACAACCACCATACGCCAATCCCAATACCTCATCGCCTTCTTTCCAGTTATGTCTTTCTTCCTCTTCCTGACCATGGCCTACTTGATCAATAACACCGGAAAACTCGACACCCATGATCTTGGTGACTCCAGGAGGGACGGGGTATCTACAGTATTCGCGTCAGAAGTTGATGCACGCTTCTTCCTGAAGAGGCTGTATTGAACTTACTTTCCCTCTCGTTGCATGGTATCTGCACGGTTCAGACCGAAAGCTCTGATACGGACGAGGCATTCTGTAGGCTTTGGTGTAGGCTTTGGTGACGCAGAGTTGATGAAAAGAGATGATGCTGGCCCTTTGCCGTCCTTGATGTCTACCGCTTTCATTGTTTGCGACATGCTTGATTAGCTGAAGATGATAGAGGTATACAAGGCGCAATTGAGGAAGAAACGTCGCGGACTGAGTATTTTACAAGTGTTTTGACTAAGATTTGAAATACAATGAAGCACGATACGTCATTGGGTAAACTTCAATCCTCCATAGCAATTCAGCGGAGCCAATGCCGGAAAAGGCAGACAGACAGACAGCAGCAAAGAGACAAAATATCCTGAGCATTTTGTATCACATTTGTATATGCTATGTTCGAACTAGATCCAAAGTCGTTCTAAAGGAAGAGAGAAGAGCGAATAAATATCAGATAACACTTCTCCTAAATCAGGTAAACCATTTTTTTCGTCATCATCCATCATAAACCTCGTTAACTCAGACTCATTCATATAGGTCTCTCGTCGGCATCAACACAGCCAAGTTGCGTTACAACAACATGAAATCTTCAAGATAAATTGGCGATTTTAAGATTGGTCGTTTGAGAGACCAGATAAAGCAGCCATGAGATTACGAAGCTGCAGTCGTGTATGCCCGTCCCTCCATCTAGAGCACGCTGCCGTCGAGAGTCATCATTCGTCGTTGAGTTTTAGATAAAGAAATAGTCGTCAAAGTCATGAAATGCACCTTTTTGCCCCGTTATTTCATCATCGTCATCAATCTGTTGATCATACCAGCCTCTGATCGTTTCAGCGTCTCTGATAGTTCATTGAACGAGAACGGCTGAGTGCGGACGGTGTTGCAATTGGGCGAGCCACATTATCAATACCTTCGCGGACAGTTTTGCGGCGCTTCAAGCCACCGTCGTAATCACCTCCGTGACTGGAAGAGGGCCGACAATAACCATCTTCATCTTCTTCGTCGATATCACGAAGACGCTTGTTCGTCGATTGAGCATGGGTTGGGGTAGCTCCATTAGCGTAGGCATAGTATGTTTGAGGAGTGCCGGAAGCAGAGTATGAGTGATGGGCGGAATGCATGTGAGAGGAGTCCGCAGACATGGGACGATAATCAGCAGCAGATATGCGGTGTGGGGTAGTGTATGCCTTTTGCTGCCAATGATGAGTCTGTGGAGTACCAGCAGAGAGAGGACGAGTGGTGTTATTCTCTGGGGAGATTGAACGCTTGTGAGACTCAACATTAGAAACGTTGGCTGAGTGAGCACTTCCCGAATGCTGATTAGTGTAAGGACGTTGGTACTGCTGCTGCTGTTGTTGTTCCTGAGTCTCAGATCCATTCACAGTATAGCCTGAATCAGGTCGAACAACTTCACCCTCTTCCTTGACAACAGTCTCAAGCTTGCGTGATGGCGGGGGAAGCATTTCGGTCTTGCCATAACCAAGGTGAGCAGTCGGCAAAGTGTATGACGGAGGTTGCATGGAGTACATCCTGGAATCGTAGGTGGGCTGAGCTGCTGTGGAGTACTGTATCTGCTGTAGGGTGTGTTCGGGTGGTGTGTTAGTAGGGGAGGTGGGAAGCGATTTCGCGTTCGTTAACCCAGTGCCGTGGTCGACGTGATGAGCTGCAGCATTTGCCCAGTCGTATGACCCACCAATAGCAGGAACAACATTGCTGTGTGCAGTAGTTGGTGGCGTTGGAAGAGTGTGCGCACGGTCAATCGAAGGACGTCCGTGCACATGGTGACTACTGGCTGGATGAGCCAAATTTACAGAACTGCTGGCGGAGTGCATAGAAGGTGCTTGTAAAAGTGTCGAGCTATTGCGAACGTGGCCATAGTTGGTATTGTTAGAAGTAGTTCCACGTTGAGCAATAGTTTGTGGAGGATGATAGCCAGATTGCTGCAGGAATTGCTCCACATTATGGACGAAAAGAGGGTAGAGAATGTCAGTGATCTTCTCTTTATTCGCATAGTCAAGCGCACGCTCAAAAGGGATCCTGTACAGTCATATTAGCGTCTGTTACCAGCTTTCTGTTATATTAACGCTGCTCACCAAACACCTTTCAAGTGCATGGGTCCAATCTTGACAACCTTGCGGTTCTTTTCTCCCTTCAGCAGTCCGTCACGACGCCCTCTGGTCATGTTAGCCACATTGAGCAGTTTTGTGCCATTGATATAGCAGTTGTCTTCATGACATGTTAGCGACAGTATATTTTGTCTTCGCGGTTACTTTGGTCTTCTTACCTGCACGTCTGGCAACACAGATGCCATTGGCTTCGACTTGAAAGCAAAGCGTATTCTCATCTTCCCAAAGCGTTGCAGTGATTTTCGACCTCTTATTAGGCGGGCCAGTTTGTCCTGTGGGATCGGACTCATATCCAGGATGGCCAGATGCAACAGGAGTAGGAGGCTGGGTCATAGCTATTCACTGTTAGCGTTACTAGGAAAAGCTTGATGGGTATACATACCAGCAAGACTAGGAATCGATGGGAGTGAGTGATGACCATAAGTGGCATGGGATGACATGGAGGTTGGTGTACTAGTATAGGCATAGTAGCCAGTACTTGGTCCAGTTGGTGCGTAGCTGCCCTGGACCGCCGTCATCATGGGTGTATGGTACGCAGGATAAGATGTTGCTGTAAGGGCGCTGCTTTCATGGCCGAGGTGTTGCGAATGAGTATCGAGGTATCCATGAGTTGGACCATAATGCTGGGTTGCATTCATATCTCGATAGATATATTCAGGACGACTGCCAGATCCAAGAATCTGATAGGTAGGCTGTTGGACAACTGGCCTCCGCTCAGGAGAATCGTTTCGAGAGTCCACGATGCCGATATTGGAGGAGTAAGTTGTGAAGGAGGACGTGCTGCCGCCGGCTGACGGCAGATCAAGAGTGCCTCTTGGAGACGATCCGTCAGATGATGCACTGGTAGGTTGGTATGGCTCGTACGCTGGTTGTAGCTGGCGTGGATGTAGGTTGGTGAATGGTGGTAGAGCCGCCAGTGTTGCTGTTTGCCTTCTGAGAAGAAGGCTGAAGTTTGCGGAGTTATGTCGGTCAAGCGGTTGATTCTTTTGTTCCGTCAGCGTGCATCCAAGATGTGCGAAGGAGACGCAGCTCACCCTAGGATTGAAACCGTGGAATGCAAGTCTAAAACGTCGTCAAGTTTACTCCTTGCGTCGCGTCTGCTAGGAAGCCCTTTGTTCGAAGATTTGAGAACGCGTCTGACTTCAATCACAGAAGCTTCTGAAACCTTTCAGACGTGTCTTGATAGCTCGAGTCCTGCTAGATGCTCGTGATGATTCTAGTTGTTTGATCTTGGAAGTTGCTTGGAGGCGTGCAAACGTGACAATGGAAATAGCAGAAAATCGTTGAATCGAGTATCGTCTCGGTCGTAAAGGTCGTTAGAAGAGGAAAGGCGTGGAGCACAGAGTGATGAGTGTTCGTCGTGAAAGATACACTATCTATCGGCGTGGTTTCGAGTGTCAGTAGAAGTATGCCGATAGTGCGGGGTTGAAATGGGATGGGAGAAAAGAAGGGCTCGAGAGCGTGTCCGATGTAGCGATGTGCTGAGGCAAAGACCAGAGCCAATAACACAGGCGATAGGATGCAAAGACTAACCTATGTGTGATGCACGTCGGGAAGGCGATATATCTATTGCTATCTGAACATGTGCAATCATGCAGCAGCAGCAGCAGCAAGCAAGCAAACACCCTCAACCGCACAGCGGGACAGCGCCCATTAAGAGAATCTGGCACAAAACTGGAATGGCTGGTGGGTCAGCAACCCTAGTCTAAAGGAGGGGAGCTACCCAGCGAAATCTTCCGCCCTCAACGCGATTGCTCTCTTCCTTTCTTTGTTACCACGAAAACGTCTGTGCCAAACGTGCGCGGAGCCTCCTTATTACACTGCCCATCGGCGGCTGGGAGGCAAGTTTGGCAAATGTTATC
>Ga0160428_1001900_pt1 | contig 14054 bp, 9 predicted proteins | sample SolpanmetagenomM_FD_108198 | JGI IMG/M metagenome (GOLD analysis project Ga0160428, IMG submission 108198) | Solar panel surface microbial communities from Lawrence Berkeley National Laboratory, California, USA - M | ecosystem: Engineered > Built environment > Solar panel > Unclassified ... | reverse complement strand
GAAGGATTGTTTTTATACAGAGGCGTGGAGAGACAGGCTCGACGAAACGCCGGCAACCCCCAGCTACTTGCTGGAACGGTGCCAAGTCCTGACCATATAAAAACAAGTTGCCGTGTGCTGCTCAACTAACCTCCGCTTTACGACCACCTCGCTTGCTGCCTTACAGCATGGGTGTTGTTGTATGTGCTGCCCCTGCCCAGTGTGCACGGGAGCTATGCGGAGCTGTTAGCGTTTAGCCACCTTTTCAGCCAGCCGGCTACCTCACTTTTCGGGTTAGTAATGCTCCCTGGGCCTTTGCGTGCCTAGCCGGAGCGCCCGCGCGTGTCGGCACCTTTTTTCAGCGGCTTGCTGGCCGCGAAAATCCCCCCTTTTTATCATGGATAGTACCCTTGAGGCCCAGGTCGCAGACCTGCGCTACGACCTAGCCGGGCTTTCCGCGCTGGAAATTATTCGGGCCGTGACCGCGCGCTTTCCCGGCCGGGTATCGTTTTCGACCTCTTTTGGCATCGAGGACCAGGCGCTGAGCCACCTCATTTTTGCTAATGAGCTGCCCGTACGGGTATTCACCCTTGACACCGGGCGCAATTTCCAAGAGACTTACTCAACCTGGAATAAGACGCTGCTCCGCTACGGCCAGCCCATCGAAGCCTTCGCGCCGCTAGCGGCCAGCGTCGAGGCCCTGGTGAGTCAGAAAGGCCCCAACAGCTTCTACGAGAGCGTTGACAATCGCAAGGAGTGCTGCCACATTCGCAAAGTGGAGCCGCTGGCGCGGGCCCTGGCGGGCCAGCAAATCTGGCTCACCGGCATCCGGGCCGAGCAGTCGGCCAACCGCCAGCACATGCACTCGGTGGAATGGGACGCCGGCCACCAGCTCATTAAAGTGCACCCGCTCTTCGAATGGACTTGGGAGGATACCGTGGCCTTTACCCAGCAACATGGCGTGCCCGTGAACCCGCTGCACCAGCAGGGCTTCGTGAGCATTGGCTGCGCGCCCTGCACGCGGGCCATCAAACCGGGCGAGGACTTTCGGGCCGGCCGCTGGTGGTGGGAAAACGCCGATGCCAAGGAGTGCGGCCTGCACGACACCACCGCCCACCAGGGCCTCGACCCGGTGGTGGAGCAGGTACCCAACTAGCTCTTACCAAAACATCAGTTTATTAATTACCAATGGATTACTTAGATAGATTAGAGGCCGAAGCCATTCACATCTTGCGCGAAGTGGCGGGCCAGTTCGAGCGGCCGGCGCTGCTGTTTTCGGGTGGCAAAGACTCAATTGCTCTCACGCGGCTGGCCGAAAAGGCGTTTCGGCCGGGCAAGTTTCCGTTTCCGCTCGTGCACATCGACACGGGTCACAACTTCCAGGAAATCATCGATTACCGCGATGAGCTGGCGGCCTCGCTGGGCGAAAAGCTGATTGTGCGCAAGGTGGAAGACACCATCAAGGCGCGGGGCCTGCGCGAGCCGGGCGGCAAATATCCGAGCCGCAACCCTTTGCAAACCTATACGTTGCTCGACGTTATCGAAGAGTTTGAGTTTGATGCCTGCATCGGCGGGGCGCGGCGCGACGAGGAGAAGGCCCGCGCCAAGGAGCGCATTTTTTCGGTGCGCGACGACTTTGGTCAGTGGGACCCCAAGCGCCAGCGCCCCGAGCTGTGGAACATCTACAATGGCCGCATCCAGAAGGGCGAAAACGTGCGCGTGTTCCCCATCTCCAACTGGACTGAACTCGACGTGTGGAACTACATCCAGCGCGAGAATATTAAGCTGCCCGAAATCTACTTCTCGCACGAGCGCCAGTGCGTGGTGCTGCCCAGCGGCCAGCTACTGGGACTGAGCGAGCACCTCAACCTCGACGACACCGACGAAATCGTGCAGCGCCGCGTGCGCTTCCGCACCGTGGGCGACTCGACCTGCACCGCCGCCGTGGAAAGCGACGCCGCTTCGATTGACGACATCATCCAGGATTTGCTGCTGGCCAAGGTGAGCGAGCGCGGCGCTACCCGGCTAGACGATAACCTGTCGGAAACCGGCATGGAGGACCGCAAGCGTAACGGGTATTTCTAACATTAGATGTGCAGAATGTGGGAATGTGAAAGATGTGGAAATAAAAATGCGCCTTCAGCCAGCATTGATTTTAATTTCTTCAATCAGCCATTTTCACATTTACACATTACTCACATTCAACACATTATCGATAATGGATATCCTACGCTTTATCACCTGCGGCAGCGTCGACGACGGCAAGAGCACGCTCATCGGCCGCCTGCTTTATGACAGCGACTCGGTTTCGCTGGACGTGCTGGCCACGCTCGAAAAGAAGCGCACCGCCACCAACAGCACCGACGTGGACCTGGCGCTGCTCACCGACGGCCTCAAGGCCGAGCGCGAGCAGGGCATCACTATCGACGTGGCGCACAAGTACTTCACTACGCCGCGCCGCAAGTTTATCATCACCGACGCGCCGGGCCACGTGCAGTACACCCGCAATATGGTGACCGGCGCCAGCAACGCCGACCTAGCCATTGTGCTGGTCGATGCCCGCCAGGGCGTCATTGAGCAAACGCGCCGCCACACGTTGCTGGCCTCGCTGCTGGGCATCCGGCAGTTTGTGCTGGCCGTGAATAAGCTGGACCTGGTGGGCTACGACGAGGCCGTTTTTCAGAAAATTGTGGCTGACTACCAAGTCATTGCCCAGCAACTGAAGCTGGCCAGCGTGGTCGCCATCCCGCTGAGCGCCCTCAACGGCGACAACGTGGTGAAGCGCTCGCCGCACATTGCCTGGTATCACGGCCCGAGCCTGCTCGAACACCTCGAAAGCGTGCCGACCACCGCAGATGCCAACCCCCACGAGCCGCGCTTTCAGGTGCAGTACGTTATCCGGCCCCAGACCGAGGAGCTGCCCGATTACCGGGGCTACGCGGGTCGTATTCAGAGTGGTACGTACCGGGCCGGCGACAAAGTGCGCGTCTGGCCCTCGGGCCTGGAAACGGTGATTGACGCCATTGAGGTGAACCAGCAAGCGGTGGCGACGGCCGTGGCGCCGCAGGGCGTGGTGCTGCGCCTGCGCGACGACATCGACATCAGCCGGGGCGATACCATCGTGCCGCTGAGCGCCCACCCGGCCGTGGTGCGCGAGCTGGAGGCCACGCTGTGCTGGATGGATGAGCGCCCCCTGCGCGCCGGCCGCAAGCTGCTGGTGCAGCACCACGCCGCCGTGGTGAAGGCCGCCGTGACCACCATTCTGCAAAAAACCAACATCGAAACCTTCGAGAGCGTGGGCACCGACGAGGCCAAGCTCAACGACATCGTGCGGGTGCGCCTCAAAACGGCCCTGCCGCTCGTGGCCGACACCTACCGCCAAAACCGCGAAACCGGCGCCTTCATCCTGGTCGATGAGCAAACCGGCGCTACGCTGGCCGCCGGCCTCGTGGTGACCACCGACTCCGAGTATTTCACGCAGGCAGTGCCCGTGGAGGCCGCTTTTTCCATCTAACTCTCTTCTAGCTCGCGCAAGCTGATGGCTGATTCTCTGCTTTTCGTACCCCGCCTTACGGTGGTTGGGGCGGGCCCCGGCGACCCGGAGCTGCTTACCCTCAAGGGCGCGCGCGTGCTGGCGGCGGCCGACGTGGTGCTCTACGATGCCCTGGCCAACGAAGCGCTGCTGGGCCACGCCCGGCCCGGCGCGTCCCTCATTTTTGTGGGTAAGCGCCAGGGCTTTATGGCCTACACGCAGCAGGGCATCAATGAGCTAATTGTGCAACAGGCTTACCACCACGGCCACGTGGTGCGCCTCAAGGGCGGCGACCCGTTTGTGTTTGGCCGGGGCCGCGAGGAGATGCTGTATGCCGAGGCCCACGGGCTGGCCACCGACTACGTGCCCGGCATCAGCAGCGCGGTGGCGGCGGCGGGCAGCCTGGGCATTCCGGCCACCCACCGCGGGCTCAGCGAAGGCTTCCGGGTTCTCACCGCCACCACGGCCGACGGGCAGCTGTCGGCCTCGCTGCTGGAGGCGGCCCGCACGCCGCGCACTACCACTATCATCCTGATGGGCATGACGCGGCTGGCCGAAATCGCCGCGCTTTTCGACCGCTACGGTGGGGCCGACGTGCCGGCCGCCGTGGTCCAAAACGGCACCCTGCCCGGGGCCCGCGCCGTGACGGGCACCGTAGCCACCATCGCCGACCTGGCCAGCCGGGCCGGCCTGGGGGCACCCGCCGTCATTGTGCTGGGTGAGGTAGTGCGCCTGGCCAAAATTCCCGGCCAGGCCAGCACCCCGGCCGAGGCGCTACCGGGCTTTTTGCCCGAGCTGCTGGCCTATGCCAAGGTAGCCTGAGGGCTAGCCAATTTTCTTTCTTGCCCATAACTCGCTGATTTTCTTACGCAAATGCCTGCCCTACCTATTCTTCCGCCTACTCTCGACGAAGCTGCTTTGCAGCAGCTCACCGCCGGCCTCACCCCGCAGCAGCTTGTGTGGCTGAGTGGCTATCTATATGGCCAGGCTAGCGGCGGCGCAGCGAGCGCCGGGGCGGCGCCGGCAGTAGCGGCCAGCGCCCCGGCCGCCCCGGCGGTAGCCGAAAAGCTGACTATCCTCTACGGCTCGCACACCGGCAATGGCAAGAAGATAGCCGAGCAGGCCGCGGCGGCCGCTACTGCCCGGGGCCTCAAGCCCGAGGTGCGCGACATGAACGATTACCCCGGCCGCCAGCTGGCGCAGGAGCAAAATCTACTTGTCATCGTGAGTACCCACGGCGAGGGCGAGCCGCCGGTGTCGGCCGAGGAGCTGCACCAATTTATCAACGGCCCGCGCGCGCCCAAGCTGCCTAAGCTGAAGTTTGCCGTGCTGGCCCTGGGCGACACGAGCTACCTGCACTTTTGCCAAACGGGCAAGGACTTCGACCAGAAGCTGGCCGAGCTGGGCGGCACCCGCCTGCTCGACCGCATCGACGCCGACGTGGCCTACAAGCCCGCCGCCGCCCACTGGATAGAGGCCACGCTCGATAAGCTGGCGGCCAGCCCGGCGGCAACCGCTACCGCTGGCCCGGCCACGGCTACGGCCGCCGTGCTGGCCGAGCCAGCGCCCGTAGCGCAGTTTACCGCCGAAAACCCCTGGCCAGCCAAAGTACTCGAAACCATTCAGTTGAATGGCCGCGGCTCGGATAAGGAAACGCACCACCTGGAGCTCGACCTCGCTGGCTCGGGCCTCACCTACGCCCCCGGCGATGCGCTGGCCGTAGTGCCCGTCAACCACCACCCGCTGGTGGAAGAGGTGCTGCGCGCCGCCCGCCTCTCCGATTCGGCGCCCGTGCTGCTCGGTAGCGAAAACCTGCCTTTGGCCGCCGCCCTGGCCAGCCGGCGCGAGCTCACGGTGCTCACCCGCGACGTGCTGGAACGCTACGCCGCGCTGGCCCCCCACGCCGAACTGCACAGCTTGCTGGCCGACACCAGCCGCCTCCAGCCCTACCTCTACGGCCGCGACGTGGCTGATTTGCTGCTCGATTTCCCGACCGACCAACTTACGCCGCAGCTCCTGGCCGACACGCTGCGCCCGCTGCCCACCCGCGCCTACTCCATCGCCAGTAGCCTGCTGGCCCACCCCGATGAGGTGCACCTCACGGTGGGCGCCGTGCGCTACCAGGCCCACGGCCGCCAGAAGCAGGGCGTGTGCTCGTCGCTGCTTGCCGACCGCGTGGCGGTGGGCGACGAGGTGCGCGTATTTGTGGAGCACAACGAGTACTTCAAGCTGCCTAAGGCGGCTGATACCGATATCATCATGGTGAGCGCGGGCACCGGCATCGCGCCGTTTCGGGCCTTCGTGGAGGAGCGGGTGGAGCTGGGAGCCAGCGGCCGCAACTGGCTGCTGTTTGGTAACCCCCACTTCACCACCGACTTCCTCTACCAGGCCGAGTGGCAGCAGCAGCTCAAGCGCGGCGGGCTGGCCCGGCTCGACGTGGCCTTCTCGCGCGACCAAGCCGCAAAAGTGTACGTGCAGGACCGCCTGCTCGAAAATAGCCGCGATGTCTTCGGCTGGCTCGAAAACGGCGCGCACTTCTACGTCTGCGGCGACAAAACCCGCCTCGGCCAGGCCGTGCAAACGGCTCTTACGCAAGTAGTGCAGCAAGAGGCCGGCATCTCGCCCGAGGAAGCGGCGGCCTACGTGAAAAACCTCAAGAAGCAGCGCCGCTACCTGGAGGACGTGTATTAAAAAACAACGGTCATGTTTCGCTGCGTGCTGCCTGACCGTTGTTTTTACAAGCCCCACTTGCCCTACCGCAATTACTATACTGACCTCCACCATCATGCTTTCCCAAATGCCCACCTGTTGTTGTCGCCCGGCTGGCTGCTGTATGCGCCTGCTCCTCAACCAATTTATGCCCGTCTCAACCGGCAATTTCCCGACTTCAACGCTGCTTTTCGATGAAAGCTTACTACCCGCCCGTCATCCTTTTCCTGATTCTCTCACTGGCTAGCCTCAGCGCGGCCTTTGGCCAAACCCAGCTCATTGCCATTAGCGGCGTGGTGCGCGAAAAAGGCACCGGTGAGGCGCTGCCCGGCGTGAGCATTAGCATCAAGGGCGGCAACACCGGCACCCAGAGCGACGCCGACGGCAAATTTGCCCTCAAAGCCAAGCTTACTTACCCGTTTACCCTCGTCTTCAACGCCCTCGGGCACGAAGTGATTGAGCTGCCCATCGTGAGCAGCAGCCAGCCCATTGAGGTACAGTTGGAGGCTAAAGGCATCCTCACCAATGAGGTGGTTGTATCGGCCTCGCGGGTGGAGGAAAGCCGACTTAAGTCGCCGGTAGCCATCGAGAAGCTTGACATCAGGGCCATCAAGGAAACGCCCGCCCCTAGCTTCTACGACGCCCTCGAAAACGTGAAGGGCGTGCAGATGCTCACCAGCAGCCTCACCTTTAAAGTGCCGAATACCAGAGGCTTCAACATTCCCAACAACTTCCGCTTCATGCAGCTCGTGGATGGCGTGGACATGCAGGCGGCCACCCTGGGCGTGCCGCTCGGCAACGCCATCGGGCCCACGGAGCTTGACATTGCCAGCGTCGAAATCACGCCCGGCGCGGCCTCGGCGCTCTACGGCATGAACGCCATCAACGGCATGGCCAACCTCACCACCAAGAGCCCCTACACCTACCAGGGCCTGAGCGTGTACCAGAAGCTGGGCGTGAACCACGTCGATGGCATCGACCGCCACCCCAGCGCCCTCACCGAAACGTCGGTGCGTTGGGCACAGGCGCTCGGGGCTAGCGGCCGCTGGGCCTACAAGGTGAACCTCGACTACCTGCGCGGCACCGACTGGCTTTCCAACACCCAAACCGACCAGAACCCGCAAGGCCTGTCCACCTCCAACCCCGGCTTTTCGGAGCTGTCGGGCGCCTTCAACCCCGCCGCCGACCTTTGGAATCGCTACGGCGACGACACCAACTCATCGCTCACCGTCACCATCCCCTACCAGGGTAAAAACCAAGCCTTTACCGTCACGCGCACCGGCTACTACGAGAAAGACCTCGTGAACCCCATCGTGCGCAACATCAAGGCCGACGCCAGCCTCCACTACAAGCTCACCGACAAGCTGGAGCTGAGCTACGGCTACCGCTACGGGCTAATGGACGGTGTATTCCAGCGCGGCAACAAGATTCAGCTCAACGGCGTGACGGTGCAAAATCACAAGCTGGAGCTAAAGGGCAGCGACTTCGTAGTGCGGGCCTACACGCTCATCGAGAACACCGGTAATTCCTACAATCTCAATCCACTAGCCCTCAATCTCGACCTGCAAAACGGCTCCAATGCCGTGTGGGGCGCCAAGTTTAAAACCGCCCTGCAAAGCCAGCTAGCCGGCGGTACGGCTCTCCCCCAAGCTATGGCTGCCGCCCGCCAAGCCGCCGACGCTGGCCGCGCCGAACCTGGCACCCAGGCCTTCACCGACCTCAAAAACCAGATTACCAGCCTCAACAACTGGGACAGCGGCGTGAACGTGCCGGGCGCGCCCATCCCCGGCGGCGCGGCGCTTACCCAGCACAGCCGCACCTACCACACGGAAGGGCTTTGGAACCTCGGCCAGCGCGTCAAATTCGTGGATTTGCTCGTGGGCGCCGATGCTCGCGTGTACCAGATTATCCCCGACGGCAACAACTTCGTGGACTTCAGCCGGCCGCTGGCCGACCGCAGCCAGCCCGGCGGCAACTACGTGTACTACAAGAAGTTCGGCGCCTTCGGCCAGGCCACCAAGCTCCTGCTGGCCGACAAGCTCAAGCTGACTGCCTCGCTACGCGTCGATTATAATCCCGAGTTCACGGCCAAAGTCAACCCGCGCCTAGCGGCCGTGTACACCCTAGCCGAGAAGCATAATTTCCGCGCTTCCTACCAGAACGGCTGGCGTTTTCCCTCGCTGTTTGAGGCGCTGTCTTTTGTGAACAACGGCAACGTGCGCCGCGTGGGCGGCCTGGCCAGGGTAAATGAGGGCCTGAACTACCTGCAAAACTCGTACACCCGCGCCAGCATCGACCAGTTCAATGCCGCCGTGAACGCCTACGTGGCCGCCAACGCCGGCAGCACCGCCGCCCAGGCCGCCGTTCTGCCCCAAAACAGCCAGTTGCTACAAGTAGCCAACCTGCCCACCGAGCAGCCCGAGCAAATAAACGCCTTCGAGGTTGGCTACCGCAGCGTGCTGTTCGACAACAAGCTAGCCATCGACGCCGATGCGTATTTCAACGTCTACTCCGGCTTCCTAGGCCAGGTGGAAGTGAGCGTGCCTAAAGACGCCAACGGCAACCAGGTAACCGTGGGCACCGATGCCGCCGCGCTCGCCGCCCTGCGCGCCAACCGCGATGCCCGCCAGGACCGCTACCGCGTGTACACCAATTCGCGCCAGGACTACCGCAGCTACGGCTCCACGCTGGGCCTGACCTACAATTTCTACCAGAAATTCACCTTAGCCGGCAACGTCAACTACAACGCCCTCTCGGCCAATAGCCAGACCGACGTCTTCGTCACCGGCTTCAACACGCCCAAATGGGCTACCAATCTCTCGTTCGGCAACCGTGAGGTGGTGCGCAATTTCGGCTTCAATGTGAACTGGCGCTGGCAGGATTCCTTCCTCTGGGAAAGCCCCCTAGCCACCGGCCAAGTACCGGCCTACCAAACCATCGACGCCCAGGTAAACCTGCGCGTGCCCACCCTGAAATCGACCGTCAAGCTTGGCGGCACCAATCTGTTTGACCGCCGCTACTTCCAGTATGCGGCCGGCCCCACCATCGGGGCACTGTACTACGCGAGCATCACCTTCGACGCTACCGTGCTGCACTAGCTTCTAAATCAATCCATTCCATGTCTGATACCTTAGCCACCGCGCCAAAGCTTTCCGAAGTTGAGCACGTCAAAATTGCTAGCCGCTACCTGCGCGGCACGCTCGTCGATAGCCTGGCCAACCGCCTCACGGGCGCCCTCAACCCCGACGACACGCACCTCATCAAGTTCCACGGCTCGTACCAGCAAACCGACCGCGACCTCGACAGCGAGCGCAAGCGCCAGAAGCTGGAGCCGCTGTTCTCGTTCATGATTCGGGTGCGCGTACCTGGCGGCGTGGCCTCGGCCCCGCAGTGGCAGCGCATGGATGCCCTCTCCGATGCCTACGGAAACGGGACGATGAAGCTCACCACCCGCCAAACCTTCCAGCTCCACGGCGTGCTGAAGCGCAACCTGCCGGCCGCCATTCAGGGCTTCAACGAGGTGCAGATGGACAGCATCGCGGGCTGCGGCGACGTGAACCGCAACGTGATGTGCAACACCAACCCGCATGAGTCGCCGGTGCACGGCGAGGTAGTGCGCATTGCGCAGGAAATCAGCGCGCACCTCACGCCCCGCACCACCGCCTACCGCGAAATCTGGCTCGACGGCGACTTGGTCGAAACCACCGAGGCAGTAGACGACGAGCCCATCTACGGCCACACTTACCTGCCGCGCAAGTTCAAAATCGCGCTAGCCCTGCCGCCCTACAACGACTCCGATATCTTCTCCAACGACATCGGCCTCATCGCCATTGAGGAAAACGGCGAGCTGCTGGGCTTCAACGTGGCCATCGGCGGCGGCCTGGGCATGACCTTCGGCATGAACGAAACCTACCCGCGCCTCGCCGACCTCATCGGCTTCGTGCCCGCCGATAAGGTTATCGACGTGTGCGAGAAAGTCGTGACCATCCAGCGCGACTGGGGCAACCGCGAAAACCGCAAGCTCTCGCGCCTCAAGTACACCATCGACCGCGTGGGCCTGCCCGCCTTCGTGGCCGAGTTGCACCAGCGCTTGGGCTATGAGCTGGCCCCCACGCACGCCTACCAATTCCATAGCTCCAGCGATGCCTTCGGCTGGACCGAGAGCCCTAGCGGCCTTTCGCAACTCGTGCTATTTGTCGAAGGCGGCCGCGTGCTCGACCGCCCCGGCTACCGCCTCAAGTCGGCTCTACGCGAAATCAGCGGCTTCCACACCGGCGAGTTCCGCCTCACCGGCAATCAAAACCTCATTCTGGCCAACATCGAGCCGCAGCACGTGGCGCGCATCCAAGCCATTCTGGAAGAAGCCGGCGCCGCCCCCAAAGCCGACCAGCTCACCGCCCTGCGCCGCGGTGCGTTGGCCTGCGTAGCCCTCAACACCTGCTCCCAAGCCTTCGCCGAAGCCGAGCGCTACCTACCCCAGCTGCTCGATAAGCTCGACGCCGTTATTCGCGCTCACGGCCTGGCCGAAACTGGCATCCTCATTCGCATGACCGGTTGCCCCAACGGCTGCGCCCGCCCCTACCTCGGCGAAATTGGCTTGGTGGGCAAGGCACCCGGCCGCTACAACCTCTACCTCGGCGCCGACCACGCCGGTGAGCGCCTCAACAAGCTCTACCGCGAGATGCTCGACGAAGACGGCATTCTCCGTGAGCTTTCGCCTGTGCTCGCCACCTACGCCGCCAACCGCCAGCCCGGCGAGGGCTTCGGCGACTTCGTGGTGCGTACCGGCGTGGTGAAAGCCACCGTTCGGGGGTTGGATTTTCACGATTAAGTCTTATTTTACAACCAATTATGGCTATTGACCTTTTTTCGACCGCCCCTCCCGCCCTCGCGGATGTCGGCCGGCCAGGGCCGCTAGCTGGCCCGGCGCTGCCCGTGTTTCTTGACCTGGAGCAGCGCCGGGTATTGTTGGTAGGCGGTGGCAGCGAGGCCCTCGCGCAGCTCACCGCGGTGCTTCACGAGCACCCGCACGCAGCCGTTACGGTAGTTGCCCCGCACTTCCTGCCAAGCTTATCAGCCCTGGCCACCAAGCACGCGCAGGTAGTATTACGCGCCCGCCCTTTCGAACCCGATGACTTGGCTGGCCACGACCTTGTGCTGGTTGCCACCGACGATGCCGACCTGCACGGCCGCGTGCGGGCTGCCTCGTCGGCCCGGCGCCTCCATGCCGTAGCCGCGCTAGGCCCGGCCGACGAGGCCACAGCCGTAGATTACTGGCGGCGCGTGGCCACGGCCACGCTTGGGGTGTTTGCGCTGTTTCTCATCCTCAACATCCTATCGTATTATTTTACCTGGCAGCAAGCATGGCAGGTAGCTCGAAGTTCTACCACCTTCTACACCTTCGTCGGAGTGGGCTTCGTGGCGCAGCTTATTGATGGCATGTTAGGCATGGGCTACGGCGTAGTATCAGCCATCAGTTTGATGTCGCTGGGATTGACCCCAGCCTCGGTGAGCGCCAGTATCCACACGGCCGAGATGTTTGCCAGCGGCGCTTCCGGCTATAATCACTACCGCTTTGGCAACGTCAACAAGCGGCTATTCAAGGTGTTGCTTGTGCCTGGCATCCTAGGCTCAATAAGTGGCGCCTTCCTCTTAGCGCGTTTTGGCGAGCAATACGCCAATATCATAAAACCTGTGCTGGCAGTGTACCTGCTCTTCCTAGGCTTGCGCATCATCAGCAAAGCCATCCGCAAGCAGGCCCAGAAGCGTCGTAAAGTAAAGAATGCGGGCTGGCTGGCCGGCGCCGGTGGCTTCCTCGACTCGTTTGGCGGTGGCGGCTGGGGGCCTCTTGTCACCAGCACCCTCATCGCCAACGGCCGCACTCCTAACTACGTCATTGGTACCGTGAGTTTGGTCGAGTTTTTTGTAACCTTTGCCAGCGCGCTCACCTTTTTTTCCATGCGCGGCTTCTCCAATTGGCAAATCGTGCTGGGCCTTATCGTAGGCGGCGTCACAGCGGCGCCGCTTGCTGCGCGGCTTTCTGGGCGGCTACCTACCCGTTGGATGTTTATTGGCGTCGGCCTGATGGTAGTGTTATGGAGCCTTTGGGCGTTACGCAAAGTAGATTTGTCTACTTTTTGGCATTATGCTCAATCTCACTTAGGTAGCTAGACCAGAGCTACTAATTAGGCTGTATCTAGAATATTCGCGTGGGCAAGCATTAAAAATCGAACATTCAGCTGCCATAGAAAAGACCACGATAACTGAAACGCAAATCGTGTTAATCCTGCGTTAGGCCTACGCCAGCGTCAGTGGAGCTACTTATTGCAACTGGGAAAAGGTACAGCAACTTGGGCATAGCTGAATGACCCATTCCATTAAAATAGGTAAGGGTAAAGCAGAGAAAATCGGGCACTTGCCGTATCTTAAAACCCCAGACAACGTCCTGAAAAAAACCAAATTCACCGAAGCTCAAATTGCATTTGCGTTGCGATAGGTAGACACTGGCATCACCGTGACGGAGGTATGCCGCAAGATGGGTATCAGCGAAGCCACCCACTACAACTGAAAGAAAAAATACGGCGGCGTGAGCATGCCTGAACTGCGGCAGCTCAAGTAGTTAGAAGAAAATTAGCACCTCAAGCAGTTGGTAGCCGACCTGAGCTTGGACAAGCAGATGCTGCAGGACGTGTTCAAAAAAAGTTTTAAGGCCCGTGAAGCGTTGGCACGCGGCACAACACTTAATTGACGCTTATCTCGGTTCACCTTGCCGGCCGAGTCATTAGCTTGCAGCGCGCCAGTTTTGCTTATAAAGCATGTAGGCGTGATGATACTGTTTTGCGCCATCGCTTGCGCGAACTGACGCAAGTACGTGTACGCTATGGTAGTCAGCGCCTTTATATCCTACTGCGTCGAGAGGGCTGGCTGGATAACCACTAGCGTACTCATTGCCTGTACTGCCTGGGAGGCTTGAACTTACGCAGTAAGCATCCGCGGCGTAACCGGGCAACTGCTCACCGATTAGAGCGGCTCCCACTAGGTAAGTTGCACCAGAGTTGGAGCATGGACTTCGTGCCCGATAACTTCTTCGATGGCCGTAAAATCCGCGCCTTAACGATAGTCGATAATTTTAGTCGCAAGTGCCTGGCTATTCACGTGGATTAGTCGCTTAAAAGCTAAGATGTCGTGGCCGTGATGCAGCGCTTACACTAGCAGTTAGGCGTGGTACCTGATTGCATCCAAGTCGATAACAGCAGCGAGTTTACCGGCAAGGCGCTCGACCGCGGGCCTACGACCAACATGTCACGCTGGACTTCTCGCGGCCGGGCAAACCGACAGATAACCCGTGCATTGAATCGTTTAACGGCAGCTTCCTTAGGCGAGTTTTTGAACATACACTGGTTTCTATCGCTGACCGATACACAGGCAAAAATCGAGCAGTGGCACAAGTAGTATAACGGCTTCCGACCGCACAGTTCGCTAAATAATTTAACGCCCGATAAGGTAGTGGCGGCTGCCACTACTGTCGAGCTTCAGAACGCCTGATGCTCCACTTTAAACCGGCCCAGCCAATGGGAGGAGGTCAAAGCCCAGTAAACTTTACTCACCACTGGCCTTCTATTTGGGGAAACGTACACGCCACTCGAGCTTAAGAACGCCTGATGCTACTCTTTCGAGCGGCCAGTAAATGGAAGAAAGTTACGAGTGTATCGTTAGTGGCAGGGGCAGGGGCAGGCGTAGTTGGGCACTTAGCCGAGAGAAAGGCAGGGTATTGACAAAAAAATAGGGTCCGATAAGCCAACCTTATCGGACCCTATTACTCCCACAATTTCCT
>Ga0160428_1001899_pt1 | contig 14062 bp, 13 predicted proteins | sample SolpanmetagenomM_FD_108198 | JGI IMG/M metagenome (GOLD analysis project Ga0160428, IMG submission 108198) | Solar panel surface microbial communities from Lawrence Berkeley National Laboratory, California, USA - M | ecosystem: Engineered > Built environment > Solar panel > Unclassified ... | reverse complement strand
TATGATCATCAATAGTCCAGCCACTAATGCATACGCCGCCATGATAGTACTGACTTCGTAGCTTGAACCCCCAAGTTTTAACACAAATATTGCATACAGTGGAGAATAGATTCCCCAACCCAGATTGTTCGTAAAACTCGCCAAGAGCAATAATTTCTGACTATCAACTCTCTTATGCTTTCGTGTCATTTTTTCAGTATAGCAAATTACTGTATGTGTTTTTCATAATCATACTAAGATACCTTGCGGGATTAATTGGCATATTTCTGTGCCAGCTGCAGTACCATTCTCATCCGGAAATTGTCCTTCAGCAGATCGCGGTGCGTATTGAGGAATTTCCAGTACAAGACATTGTATTCGCTAGCTTTAGCAGCGTTCATGTCCGGCCACCAATTGCCCATTTTTTGTAAGTAATTTCCACCCGATATATATGGCTTTGTCGCAATAACGCCACCATCAGCGTACTGGCTCATGCCAAGAACATTTGGTACCATCACCCATTCATAGGCATCAACATACATGCTACTAAACCATTTATAGACCGATTGCGGATTGTATTCATTGAGTAGAAACCAATTTCCAAGTACCATCAGACGTTCAATGTGATGATTGTAGCCATAGCTATGGACTGTATCGAGTGCGGCTTTAACTGGAATCGGCAAAGACTGCTCTGTATATGACGCGTCGTACCACCAGCTTTCCAGCTCTTTTGTAAATCCAAAATAGTTAGCTTCCAGTAACTCTGGCATTTCCAAGTACATACCATACATATATTCTCGCCACCCTATAACCTGGCGCACAAAACCTTCGACCGAATTGAGCGGTGCTCGACCGTCTCGGTATGCCTCGACAACAGCGGCCACAACAGTTTCCACATCGAGCAAACCACAATTTATGAGAGGTGACAAAACACTAAGAAACAAAAAAGGTTCATTGATACGCGAGGCATCTTCGTACGGGCCAAACAGCGCCAGTTTCGTTTCGATAAAATCTGCGAGCCATATATCAGCTGCTGCAAATGTCGTTGGTAGCCAAAAATTGGCGACGTCTCCTGGATTAGTTGGAAATAGCTTCTCAACAAGTGTCATAACTTCTTTCGTGCATACATCGGCTGGTAGCAATGAAGTTGCTGGTACTTCTAGCCCTGATTTTGGAAGTGGCTTCCGATTTTGCGCATCATAATTCCACGTGCCGCCTTCAGGTTCGTTGCCATTCATCAATATTTCCGTTCGTTTTCGCTGCAACCGATAGAACGATTCCATAAGCGGATTTTTTTGCGCACTGTACCATTTTTGAAACTCACCATGGGGTGTCATGAACTGAAGATTTGGATGGATTTGGTATGGAATTTCTAGCATTTTACACACATTTAATAGCGTTTTGCCAGGTCCTACGTCTGATGTCCGCATCCACTCGAGCTGAGATATGTGCTTACCCTGAAGTATTTTTTGTAGTTCATCAGTAAATACCGTCGTAGCCGTCATTTCGACATATACCACAGTTATATCTTTTGAAATAAGGTAGTTACGATAGTTTCGCATTGCCGCCAGTAGCAATACAAGTTTGTGTTTATGATAGGGCAGTTTTGCGCAAATATCGTGCGCTTCAATCATAATGACGATGTCTCCGGGTTTCGCAGACACAGCCGGATGATTGCGAAGTAACTGGTTGGCGAGTACGACGTATGCTCTGTTCACTGTATTAAGTCTTTCCATTCCTGCATTTTTTCGAACAATATATGACCTGATCCCACAAATTGCGCTTTTGCCATTTTGCTCGATTGGTAAACGATCTACCGCATCGTTTGCATAGCTTAGTTTCTACAGTTCTTTTTGGCATTTTTTCCAAAAACTCATAAATGAATTGTAGGATCGTAGCGGAACATTTGGAAACATCATCGGCATTGCTTCTTTTATCCCGCGCCAATGTTCGACCGAAGGGTGAGACACAAAATGCGCCTCGTCCCCTAGCTGCGACGCAAGCTCATCAAATTCACCAACGAATAGTTGCATACCGGATATCTCACTCGCTATATCGAGTATGGATCGCGTTACGTTCTGTGAAACTGGGAACTTTGTAAACCAACTTGGCTCAAGTACGAGCACGCGATTTGCTTCCATATCTTTGTGCCACTGTGCATTAAGCCAAAAGCAATGATATAACAGTGTAGGTAGCGCTGGGTTAAGCCGAAGTATTTCAGTTTTTGGTGGTTCCCATATGAGTTCAATAGCTCGTCGCGTACGGAGAACTGTCGGTGTGTCCATATCGGCTAGCTCATCGTAACTCCGGTCGAGGAAAGTTTGCTGCTGCGATGTGTGGCTATAGTGATTTATATTTTCTTGAGCCGGCAAATAGCGCTTCGAGGAAAACGTGCCTGCAACCCACTGCCATGATAAAAAGTTGCTCGCAGGGTCGCCATCGAGAAGATAGTAATACATCCATTTGGCCGGCTGTGGCCACCATGTGTGGGCAATATTACAAAGTAACCCACTGATCCACAAGCGCATATGGTTGTGTAGGTAGCCCGTTTCGTACACCTCTTTGATTCCCTCGTCAATTACGGTTATGCCAGTTGCAGCATCGATAACCGCGCTCGGCATGTCATGAGACTCTACATTTTCTTGTGGATTTTTGAGATCGTCAAATATCGCCTCGCCACGCACTATCCATTCTCTCTGCCAGTATTCTCGCCAGGCTAACTCAAATAACAATGAATAAATTTCATCAGGCTCAAAGCTATCGACTAAGTAGCTTTTTATTTGCGGCAATGTTAAAACGCCTCGAGTAATATACATCGAGAGTCGGGTGCCTTTTCCAATGAAATTCCGATTCGTGCTGTAATCTACAGGATCGATTGCCGATAGAGCGGCCAATGCCGCATCGTTGAATTTAGTCTTCATACCTCTATAAGTATAATCTATACTAGTAAGAGTGAAATATAACACAAAAGTTTTATCAAAAAAGGTTCGCTCCAGAGTTGCACGGCGAAAACGCAATCGCTATCATAATGATGCGGCACTATTTCCAGATACTTCGGATTCATTTATCAAAGTCATCCTGCCTACAGCCAAGCAGTCTGAAACTACAAAGGATTCTTAACCGAAGTTTTTCTGGCGCTACAACCTAAGACCAAAGTAGTCGGCAAATTCCTTGTAGCTATCGGCAATGAGATCAGGTGCCACGTCAAGCTTGCTGAGAGTTTGGCGATCATACCGCGTCGTGATGGCGCAGACATACAAACCCGCAGCTTTAGCTGACATGATGCCGCGTGGGTCATCTTCAAAGGCACAGACCGATCGGGCATCTTGTTTGCTGAGTCCCAGAGATAGCAACGCTGCTGTAAATACTTCTGGATTTGGCTTGGGATGAGTCGTTGTTTCTTTTGTTTTGATATGATTGCTGACAAAGAAACTTCTGAGGCCTGTCATATCGAGAAACATATCGACGTCTTGGCGAACAGCCGAACTAGCAATGGCCAACTTATCGTTTAGACCTGTTGCTGCTAAAGCTTTTACAAAACGTACCGCGCCCGGTACCTCAGTACCAAATTCTCGCAAAATATCTTTATGTAATTCATTTTTTAAAGTGACGATTTCTTGAAACACTGGATTATCAGTGTTTATTACCTCACTATCGGCAATTCCCGTCATGAGAAGTACATTCCAGACTGCGGACTCGAGTGTGTGAACCGGTGCAGTTAAAAATGCATCTAGATTTTGCTGAGGCGTCAAGACTTCGAGCGCTGGTATGCCTCGTTTTTTGCCAACGGTGTGCACAGCTGCAAGCCGTGAACGCTCGTGTAGTCCTTGGCCGGGTACGCCTGGTTTATTATCAAGTAATGTATCATCAAGGTCAAAAATCGCACCTTTTACAGCAAAATTTATCATGCAGCTACTGTACCATATCCATTAAATACAAGGTGTTAGATATAAAAAAGGAGCTTAGATTATGTCGTCGTTGACGTATCGCCGAGCACATCCATCACCAACGCGACGAGTTTTTTTGGTGAAAAATTCGACTTAATCTCGTATTTTAGTACACCGAGCTGTATAGCCTCATGAATATATTCATCCGTTTGCATGTTACTAAATGCAATAATTTTCGCATCCGGATGAAGATTTTTTACGTCGTACTGTTTCAAAAAATCAATACCACTGAGTAATGGCATCATCATGTCCAATATGATGACATCGGGGTTTTCGGTGTTTGCTAAATTTAGTCCTTCGAGGCCGTCATGCGCCCACAAAACCTGATAGCCTTGTTGAGTAAACAAAAAGTCATACGTTTCGACCAAGTGTTGATTATCTTCAATAAATAAAATTTTCGTCATATCTGCTACTCCTTTGGTATTTCAATTATAAATGATGTGCCTTTATTGACTACTGACTGTATCGTAATTGTTCCTTTGTGCAAATCGATAATTTGCTTAACAAGGAAAAGACCTAACCCGGTTCCTTGAACCTTGCCGCTAAGTGGGTTTTCGACTCGACCAAACTTTTTAAATAATTTTTTCTGATCCTTTGAAGAGATACCCACACCAGAATCTTTCACAGTAATTTTGAGTACTTTTGGAGTGTGAGCCAAGACAATATGAACCGCTCCCGACTCTGGCGTGTATTTGATCGCATTACTAACGAGATTCGTCACACACATCATGATCTTTGTTTCATCAAATATGCCGTATACGGGCTGAGCCGGTTCATCAAATACCAGGCGCTGCCCTTCTTTAAGCGATATTTTTTGCTCGTCTACGACGCCTTTTATAAGCTTTACTATATCAACCTTGCTCGTAATCAGTTTCATCGTACCAGTCTCGAGCCGCGCCGTATTGAGCAGGTCATTGATGATTTCAATTTGTTTATTGTTGCTCTCGTAAGCCGCTTCAGCAAAATGCTTAACGTCTGCTGGCTCCTTCGCGTAGCCCTCAACAATCAAACCAAGTTGTTGCTTAACCGCAGTAGCAGGACTTTGTAGTTGATGGGAAGCAAGTGATACAAAATTCGCTTGCGCTTTTTCAAGTTTACGTTCTCGATTGAGTACGATCCAGGTGACGATGAATCCAATTACCGACATGATCGTTCCCAAAATAATTCCGGTGTGACGGATTGAGTCTGCTTCTTTTTTAGCTGCGGCAAACGCTACGGTTGTCGGTTGGCGTACTAGCACCTTCCAGCCTAACCCCTTGTAATTGTTATAGCCTTGACTTCCGTAATACCCAGTGACATATTGTGTGGTCTCGCCTGGCCATGATTCAATTGTGTACCCGTTTGCATTTGCGCTTGCTCGCTTCGCCGCTTCGAGCTGGAGTGGTTCACCAACAATTTTAGAGTCATTATCAAGCAAGATTTTATTGTCAGCTCCGAGCAGCGTTACTTCTACTTTGTCTCGTTGTTCGTTTGGTAAAATTAATTCTTTACGGATTGAGTCAATCCAGTTAAAGCTTAGATGCACGCCAACGACTCCCTGCAAAGTATTGTTCGTGTCATAGAGTGGACCTGCAATATCAATAAATCGTAGTGGGTCACCATTAGGATTAGCTGGGAGTAGCTTAGCTAGCAGTGCCGCCTTATGCACATCTTCAGTGACTAGACTCCCATGGTTAGCCTTCAATGCTTCTTGAAACCAATCTTTAGCGGCTACACTGTTACCGAGTAATAAGCCGTTTGTTGATGCGACTACCTTACCGCTAGTGTCGGCTATCCCAACAAATGAATATTGCGGATATAGCTTACTGTTGACGTCAACAACTTCCTGCTTCGCACTAGTCGGTACGATCGGTTTAGTTAAATCTGGTGAGTTAATAATCGACGCAACGTCACTCATACGCTCATCAATACCGCGATCGGCCTTATCTGACATTTGGTACGCTAGCTGTTGCAAACGCTCACCAGCCGCGACCTTTGCATTCTCCTCTGCCGTTAGCCCAACCCGCCAACTAACGATATATGCCGTTCCAAAAATTGCGACTGCTGTAGTGATGAGAACGATTGCACTGACATTAATATGGAGCTTGCGACGACGCATTTTTTTGTGTATTCCTCTTATGTTAGCTCGATTATAGCGGTAGCCGGGTGATAAGACAATGAATCCAATATCATATCCGGCAATGAAAAGATTATGCGCACATAGCCGCGAGCTTGAGTGTTGTATTGGCGTTTCTGATCGTCACTGATTGATACGATTTAGTACCAACAATTTTACTATATCGTGTTCGACTAAACGTCACGACAGGTGCTGACCAAAATATTATCGGATGATAGACGGCTATTTTTTCATATCCGGGCTTAGCCTCGCCTATTTCCGTTACGATATCTTCGGCTTTTTTTGGAGCAATGACAAAAATTGCGTTGTGTTTCGCATCACCAGTATTCCACCATTTTGGTGCATGATTAACCGCTTCTAGCAATTGCTGAGATGAAATGACAGAGCAAACAACATGAAATCCAAATTGTTTTTCTATTGCCACTTCGCACTTAGCAATTAAGTTAGTTGCATCAATTTTTTCGGATTCAAAAATGACATTTCCCGAATTGATATAGGTAACTACATTTGCAAAACCTATCTGCTCAAAACATTGTTTCAAATCACGCATTGCCACTTTATTGTTACCACCAACATTTATACCTCGTAGCAGTGCGATATATTTCATAGGTTTATTATGCACCTATCACTAAATTCTTAGTAGTAGGGTACGCCCACTGTCGCGCCTCGGCCACTGTCTGCAGTATATATGTATCCATCACTGGCTACAGCTAATGATTTGATAGATCCACAAGCGTTGTAATAAAAATTGTCGCTAACAACACTAAATGTTGGTAATGCGGATTTTGGATTTAAACTTCGCCAAAGTCTTCCGAGTTTTCCAGTACCTCCATCGTCATGTACGAAGAGATTTCCTTCAGCACTAACCGCAATTGATGCTGCGTGTGGAACTCCTGTTAATATAGATACATTTGATGCAGCTATACTCGTGGAGGTATCGGCATTAGTGATACGATACAGATTATCGTTTGCTGAGAAATATAAATAACTCGCATTAGTAGGGTCAACCGCTATTGTCTCACTGGGGTTATATGTAGCGCGCGCACCGTGAATTTGAACCCAACTTCCTTGTGATCCAGCTGTATTCGATCGCCACACTCCACTACTATCATCCATTGCGTAAACTAGAGGTCCGCCGAGGTACCAACTAAAATACCCATTGTTGACTGCTCCCGTAAACGGTCCGTTTGTAATTTGCGACCAAGTTGCACCTGATTTTCGCCAAAATCCATTACTATTAAGGCCAGCTAATAGTATTCGAGTGTTCGAACTGTTAAAGCCTACCCCTAAAGCGGGTGCGTCATTAACTACTGCTGCAGGTAACTGCTCATCCACCCAAGTGCCGCCTGCAAAATACGGGCTGGAATTACTGGCAATTGCAGCATCCGAACCACTGTCATTTCCACGCGGACTGGTCGACACGTATATTACACCGTTCTTATCGAATGCGGCTCGATCACCCTTAACAGGAGCTGTGGGATTAGACGGAAATCCAGGTGCATCAACATACACGGTAGTACCATGATTTTTCGAACTAAAAAATGTAAAGTCTCCATTTGACCAAGCTACACCTCCGTCCACTGTCGGATCAGTGACAACGCTTTTGTTGACTGTAGCCATAACACCGTTAATGGAAGGTTGCCATGTCCAGGATCCACTGTTTAGAGTACCCATCCAAGCTCCTGCACGTCCTGCTACAAGTAGTTGGTCAGTTCTATCTGGGTCTACAGCCAGGCTTGCTCCACACCACTGTGAATTACCGGCGAAGCTTAAGTAATGTCCGGTTGCTGGAAACCATGCATTTTGTGATGTATCATAGACAGTTGCACTAACCGATGCATTTGCAGCTGTTGAAATATACGTCCAGTTCCCACCACCATTGGCTGAACGCATGAGTACGCGTAATCGTTTAGGATTGGCCGTATCCTGGACTGCGTCAACAGATCCAGCATACAATATAATGCTCCCATTACTTGCGCGGTAACCTGTGATAGATAGCCATTTCGGCCCTGATGTACCTGTTGCCGTATCAACGCCATTATTTAATGCAGTCCATGTTGTTCCTGCGTAGCAAAAAATACCATCATTGTTTCCTGCAACATATAAACGTGACGTCCCGTTATCGTCAATAAAGAATAATTCTTCTACATATTGATTCGTATTGTTGACGGTTGGCGGATAATTTGACATCTTCGTAAATGTCATTGCACCGCGAGCATTTATACTCCGATATATACCGCTAGTAGCTGGATCACTGTCATTGGCGACGGCGACGTACAATAGATCAGGATTATTTGGATCTGAAGCTATACTACGCAGATGGTACCCGTTGAGAGCGTTAGATGTTATCCAATTTCCATTATCCCGCCGCTGTACCCCTTTTGAAGCCGTGGCTACCCATAGATACTTGGTTGACCCGGTGTTGTCTTGCTGAATCATATTTCCGGTGGAACGCGGATGTTCATTCGAATTTATTTGATAATTACCATTACTGTCTTGGTTGTAGTTCGTAGGTAATGACTGCGATGACCAACTTTTTCCAAAATCAGTGCTTAACCATAACCCTTCATCACCAGCTACATAAACTTTTCCTGCCGTAACGTCAGACCACAAGACGGCTGCATTGTGTGCGCCTAGGTCACCAACTGGTTTCCATGTTTGAGCCTTATCGACACTATAAAAAACATTAGATATGTCTGCAGCCATTACATATGGACGATTTCCATCGCTATCAAGAAAAGGACTGATGGCAACAGCATTTTGGAAGCCACCACCATAGATCGCAGTACTTTGAAAATTATACCCCGTGGGAACACCACCAGTAGAACTATGTGTTACTGCTCTGGTGAGCTTTCTAGCAGATATACTCATGTGAGTAGTATATACATGTGAATTATTTGACACCAGATGCTTATGCTAACCCTCAGATAAATTACCTTAACATAGAAAGAATATAGCCAATGGTGGGGAAATTTTTACGTCGAGAATATCCGTGGCTGCGCAACTTGGATATTGGTCTATACAAATACCAGATATACTAGATAAGTCATTGTTTAAAGCAAAGTTGTGTCACGTGCAGCGTATTCCTGTCTCAGTTAGAAATCACATTATTCATATACGGAAGTTTATTTCAAATAAATCGATTTCGATAGTCCTCGTGCATGGGCTTGGTATGTCAGGCGATTATTACATCCCATTTGCCGAGAAACTCGCTCGGCACTACGACGTATACGTTGTTGATTTACCAGGTTACGGCAGGACACCAAAACCGAATAAGCCACTGACCATCATAGAGCTATCAGATGTGCTGCACGAATATGTTCGCGTATGGGATCTCAAAAATGTCGTACTTATCGGACAGTCCATGGGCTGCCAAATTGTCGCTCATACCCTTCGTTCTGCGCCAAAATTATTTTTAAGCGGTATTTTGCTTGCTCCGACAGTCAACAAGCACGAACGATCCCTTGTAAAGCAAGGTTACAGGCTGCTGCAAGATTTTTTCTTTGAATCAATAAAGGCAAATGGTATCGTTATTCATAATTATCTGCGTATGGGTCCTATACGCTACTTTATTACAACCAAATATATGGTGAATGATCACATTGAACAGACCCTTCAATATATGACTGTTCCTCTCCTGCTAGTTAGCGGATCAAACGATAGAATTGCACCTACCGCGTGGGTAAAGGAATTGTCGGCTACGCCTCTCAATGGCTCATTCCGTGAAATGAATTCAGCGCCCCATCTCATGCAGTATCAAAAGCCCATAGAACTCGTCGCTATAGTAAGACAATACCTCGGAATGCTATGAAAATAGTTGCCTACTTGTACTATTGGATGCTTGATTATATCTATGTCTCGAACGTCCAATTGCGTGCCTTACTGAGCCGTGGCCGTCCTGAACAATATAAAGCCCCAGGCGCACAAGCGATCATTTTGATTCCTGGTGTCTACGAAAATTGGCGATTCATGGAGCCGCTCGCATCACTGTTGCATCAAAATGGCTATGACGTGCATGTGGTAGACGGTCTCGGCTACAACCGTGGTGAAGTCAAAGCAATGGCAGAAATGGTCACTTCGTACATTACGGCGCATCGTTTGACCGACGTCATACTTGTGTCACATAGCAAGGGCGGACTTGTCGGAAAATACGCGCTATCTTCCTCTCCAATTGAAACAATCCGTGGTCTCGTCGCGCTCAACGCTCCGTTTGCCGGTTCACGCTATGCATATTTGCTACCCTTCAAATCGCTACGAGTATTTACGCCGCATTCGCCCGTTCTTACTAAACTCAAATCATTCCAGTCTGTTAACAAACGAATTGTCTCGATCTACGGCACATTTGACCCGCACATACCGGGTGGAAGCAGCCTCGACGGTGCCACTAATATACAACTTGCTACCTATGGTCATTTTAGAATTATCAAAGACAAACAAGTGCAAGATACCATACTTACAGCTATCAAGACATTACGAGGCAATGATTAAATCGGGTATACTGGGAAGATGACTATGCAATCTCCTAGAACTAACGAATCTGGAAAGATACATGTAAAAGTTTTTTGGAAAATTGGCTTGATTATCAGTATCATAGCAAGCATTATTGGAACAATTGTGTTAAATGTACTGCTGAATAATTAGACGAAACTTTTATTCAAGTCTCTTAATGAATTCCCTGACCAATGCAAATGGCTTCATCAGTTCAGAATACGTCCGTTCATTTTCCTCTTGCGACATTTCAGCTCGAGTAATTGTATAGCCCTGGTTTATAAAGAACGTATCAAATCCAAAACCATTCACGCCTCGAGGAATATCCGAAATACTGCCATGTAGTTCGCTATCAAAAAATTCCATCGTTGCACCGTCGTAGTATCCAAAGGTACATCGTATGACAGCCGATCGGTCATCAAATCCATCAAGCATTTTGCAACATGCCTCTGCTCCCGCATGTTCCACAAACCACTTAATGTACGGGCCAGGCAGATCGCCGAGTGCCGTAAATACTAAACTTACATCTTCAACCAACACAGGTCGTTGGCAAATGTCATAGGCTTGTTGTAATTTATGAGTGACTATCTCATGCAGATCGGTGGACTGAAGCTCAAGTAGATCAATGTTCTGATGTTCAAGTTTGACGCCAAGCTGCCGCGACAGATACTCGGCTTTGTTTTTATTTCCGGTGATAAAGACTGGTAGTTGCGACATGAAGTGATTATAGCAAATATATGCAGTTAATCTTGGATCCCACAGCCTGTCGACTCGCTAATTTATATAGGGTTACCCTACCAGCTTCCGCTTGACCCGCCACCGCCAAATCCGCCTCCTCCAAAGCCTCCGAAACCACCTCCGCCCGATCTGCCGCCGCCAAGATATCCGCCACCAGCCCACCAACTTGGCGTACTGCCCTGGCTCGCATTTGATCTGTAGTTAGAGGAAACTATTTTGTCAAAAATAAGCCCAATCACAATCAAGACACCAGCGCCAATAAGTCCGATGGTGAGCGAGCCTAAAATCATACCTGCTCCGCCACCGACTACCCCACCAACAATGCCACCAGCCCACCAGCTTTTTGTACGAGCTAGAATAGAACTAAGCCATGAAAATCCTATGAGTCCCGCTATGAACGCAAACTCCCATGGGAAGCCGCTACTACTTTCGGTATCCGCTGCCAGTGCGGTATACTCGCCATTAATTGCGCCGATAATATCGCTCAAACCCGCTTGAATACCTTCATAGTATTTGTTTTGTTTGAAGAATGGCGTGATATCGTTTCTAATAATACGTCCCGTCTGTACGTCGGTGAGCGAACCTTCAAGGCCAGTCCCAACCTCTATACGGAGCCTCCTATCGTCCTTTACAACAAGTAACAATACGCCATTATTATTTTTACTCGTTCCAATCCCCCATTCTCGGGCAACAGCGAGTGAATAGTCTTCGATTGATTGATTCTCAAGTGTGGATACCATGACGATGGCGATTTGATTACCAGATTTAGCCCGCTCATTTGCAATCTGTTTTGCCAGCGTTATTTTTTGCTGATCTGTAAGTGTATTTGTTTGATCAACAATTGGTATATCTGTTGGCCGAGGCGGCACACTCAACGCATTAACATTCAGTGGCATTGCGAGTGAACCTACAAATCCCAGAGCAACAAGGAATAATCCAAATCGAACAAATTTTGAGAACACGAAGCCTCCTTAGCTTATTCGAAATTCACATCAGGCGCGTTTTGAGCACCCGCTTCAGCTTCAAAATACGTGAACTTATTAAAGCCAAAGATACCTGCCGTAATATTAGTTGGGAACGATTGAATACGTGCATTATAACCAGAGGCAGCAGCATTGAAGTCATTGCGAGCAACAGCAATTCGATTTTCAGTGCCCTCTAGTTGCACTTGCAAATCTTGGAAGCCAGCGACTGCTTTAAGCTCAGGATAGTTTTCTGTGACAGCGAGCAAACGACCAAGCGCCTGGCTCAATTCACCTTGTGATTTTTGATACTGCGCCAACTGGTCGGGAGTCGCTGTACTTGGATCGATGGTAATACTTGTCGCTCGAGCACGTGCCTCAGTCACATCGGTAAGTGTCTTTTTCTCAAAGTTTGCGGCACCTTTTACTGTATTTACTAGGTTTGGAACCAGATCGGCTCGACGCTGATATTGTGACTGGAGATTTGCAAATGATTTATTGACACTCTCGCGTTGTGCGACGAGGCCATTGTACCCACCGACAACAATCGCAACGATGACCAGAATGATACCTACTACAATGCCGGGCACTAGCCATTTACGATTCATACAATCTCCTCTTTTCGATAATTATATGACTAGTATAGCAAACCCTACGTAGGTCGTGCTCTGAACTATTCGGCACTCATCTAAACGTTTGAACTAAGAAGTGAACCAACCAACTGAAGGTGTAAGTCTTTAATCTCCCAATCAGGTCACGAATGTTTTTGAAGGCATGGATATAATAATTTTGACATAAATCAGTGATTCAACTATGCGTGAGTCTAGATTATACCCTTGCTTTATTTAGTATTTTATTATACTATATTGCTTAATGAAACGTATTGCCTTAGTAGGGCTTGGTCCTCATGCTAAACGAATATATTACCCTTTTCTTGAAGAGCTTACGCAAAATGACTTAGATACATCACTAGAACTTATTATAGACTTAGATATCAATCAAAAAATCGTAGAAACCTTTTTAAAGGACAAAAAGCTTCAGCCTAAACAAACTATATTTCTGGATTCTGCCCACCAGATCAGTCCTAGCGAGATTCATCCGGCGGCAGCGGACGCACTCAGTAGGATGCACATCAACAAAGTTATTCTTTCTACTGAGCCGAAAGCTCATAAAATATATTTGAAAGAATGTATTAAACTTGGCATAGATGTGCTCACGGACAAGCCAGTCACGGCTCCCGTTGGCGTAATAAGCTCCGAAAGTGCTGCAAGCGAAATAAGCGAAGACGTCTGTGAGTTGGTTCAAATGTTAAAACCCAATTCATCGCGGGTTTTAGTGCAGTGCCAAAGACGAAATCATAATGGTTATCGACAAGTCTTTGAACTAATCGAGTCCATCGTAAGCAAATATGGAATCCCTATTACATACATGTCTGTTCACCACTCCGACGGTATGTGGAATATGCCAGATGAATATCTTTACCGAGAAAATCATCCATATAAGTATGGGTATGGCAAACTGATGCACTCTGGATATCACTTCGTTGATTTGATTACGGAACTATTAAAAATCAGCGGTACAGCTAAAGATAAGATGCCTGATACTGTAGAACTATTCTCACAGTACTCTAAAGTGAAAGATCAACTAAGTGTCATTGACGCAGAAAATTACGAACAGTTCTTTGGTGCAGAAACCGCAAAACGATTTGCTAAAGATATCAAAAATCAGGAGATAAATAACTTCGGCGAGGTTGATAGTTATTCCCAGATACAGTTGAGTCGCAAAGGATCGATACTAACAACCGTTCAGCTCTCATTGATACAATCGGGATT
>Ga0160428_1001898_pt1 | contig 14067 bp, 19 predicted proteins | sample SolpanmetagenomM_FD_108198 | JGI IMG/M metagenome (GOLD analysis project Ga0160428, IMG submission 108198) | Solar panel surface microbial communities from Lawrence Berkeley National Laboratory, California, USA - M | ecosystem: Engineered > Built environment > Solar panel > Unclassified ... | reverse complement strand
GAACGGCGCAAAGCTTGTGACAGCGGTAGCCTGTGCGGATGTTCCTAAGTTCACAGTCATCTTTGGCGCAAGCGCAGGTGCCGGCAACTATGGCATGTGGTAAGATGGTTTCCTCCGTCCTGTCCAACTCAAAACTAAGATTCGATACAGTGGTCGCGCATACTCCCCTCGCTTCCTTTGGGCATGGCCAAACGCAAAGACGTCAGTCATGGGAGCCGAGCAACTCTCTGCTGTCATGGCAGCAGTGGGCAAAACCGTAGATCCGGACCTCAAAGCCCGCATCGAACGTGAGAGTGATGCTACGTTCTCATCGGCAAGACTCTGGGATGATGGGATTATTCCTCCGGCACATACGAGACGGTTCCTCGGTATGGGGCTCATGGCTGCTTGCGGTGGAAGCAACGAGCCCAAGGAGACAACGTTTGGCATCTTCCGGATGTAGTGCTGCTGGTTAAGGTCTTTGCTCACGAGTGCGGTAATGATTGAAATATAATAGTTGGACAATGACGGTGATGTCAAGCAATTTATTTAAAGCCGAAACCACCCACCAGAGCTTCTTTCCGCCCTGCAACGTCCATCGACTACTTTGACTTCACGTTTGTACCTTCTTCACCCAGAACACAGAACCTCACCATCTTCAAAGAGTGAAGCACAATGGACCGCTCCCTAGACGAGGTTATCCAAGACCGTCAGGTGTGTTGTTCCGAATGCGCTCCCATTGAAAGCATCTAACGCGTGTAACAGCAGAGACGTGAGCCTCGCGGAGGTCGTGCGGGAAGACGCAACAACGATGACTATCCACGCGATGGCATCAGAAAGGTTGGATTCCATGCATCGTGCTTAGCTTGCGTTGAAGTGCTAACTGTGCTCAAGGTTCATCCTCCTCCTCCTTCTTGACGTCTTCTTCTCCTTCTCCCGCCTGCAATGACGACTGTTCCACGCCTCTCGAGACGCGCCTCATTCACCTCACCCTAGTCAATGCCAACCTCTCTTCGACAATCATGCGGCGTTCCTCATAGACCCTCTTGGCTAACCTAGTATCACCCATGTTTCCATCTTGCAGTCGACCTACCAACGCAACGATCCGACTAGTATGGACAAGTAAGCTCTCGCAAGTCCTTTGGGCATAGCATTCTTTAATCGCGATCGCAGAGCTTGGACCCACGACCGCTACGAAGGCGATTCGAACTGTACGATCGATTCTGAAGACTTCTATCTACTAATCCTGACCCACATCAGCACGACGACCACAAACGAGGGATCGCATCATAGATCGCTACGATCCAAAGGACAACCGGTACACAAAGCCTGCGACTTTCGGAAGATAAGGCGCTCATACTGACAGCTTTCTAGCGCAGCCGAAGGTTCCGCCAAGCTCCGCATTACCAACCTACACTACGATCTCACGGAGACAGATCTTCGCGTCAGTCGCTGCTAAACCACTCGTATTTCCTACTACAGCCGTTGACATGTTTCACAGGAACTCTTCTCTCGCATTGGCCCGCTGTCATCTCTGTCGATCCAGTACGATCGCTCTGACCGCTCGCGCGGCATCGCCCTCGTGACATACACCTCCGCCAGAGACGCAGATCTTGCCATCCGCGAATTCGACGGCGCCAATGCTTACGGTCAGCCAATTACTGTGACAGCCGTAGCGCAGGGACCCGCACCTGGCCGTCGCAACCCCTTCGACGCTGTTATGCCCCGCGAAGGCCGTAGCTTATTCGACCGCGTCGAGGCGGGAGGAGACAGAGCGCCGGCGCGTCGCAGCAGACGCAGCGAGAGCCCGGTTTCGCTTCCGAGGAGGAGCGATGTCACCAAACCCGCGCCTGAGGGCATCGATCGCTACGTACCGGGCGCAGGGTCTCGAAGGAGGTCGCCGGCGCCGGGCGGTCGTCGTGGTGACCGTGGGAGTGGTGGGAGAAGGCCTGGAGCGAGACGGGAGGAGAGTGGAAGGGGCAATAGGGGCGAGGGCAGAGCGGGCGGGGGAGGACGCAGCAGGAAGACTGCCGAACAACTCGACGCTGAAATGGAGGACTACTGGGGTGGAAACGGCACCGCTGCAAAAGATCCCGTTGGTGTTGCGCAGACTGGAGAGATCAACGCTGTCGAGACCGCAGGCTTCTCGGCCCCGGCGGCTTCAACTCTCGATGACGACATTGACATGATCGAATAGGAAGAAGGAAAGATTCGAAGGAAAGGATCATTTTGTTGAAGAATCAGATTGGACTAGCTCGAATTAAAAAGGATTACAATTCCTACATGTGCCCTCCCTGAAGAGACCGCCAAGGCAACAAATTAATGACGCCGCAAACGCCGTCGCTAAAACATGCAGACAAAACAAAGAACAGGTATTCATACATACTCAAACCATCTCCGCCGTTTTTTCGCGTAACGGACCAGAGTGGGGCAACGCAGCGTCAGCCTTGAGCTTCTCGAACACTGGCCCCATGCGGTACATGCTCCTCGATGGTGCTCCAAGGCCAGTTTCGGCGTCGCCTTGTGCACCGTGCGCGCAACACGGTGAGTACTTCATGGGCAGGAACCAGTCCCAGATGTGTAATCCCATGACTTCCTTGAAGTTTTCAGACGCCTTCAACGCGTATGGGTTCTGGCCTTTTGCTACATGTAGGATGGCGAATGTCCGTTGCTGTCCCATCGGTAGTCGCTGCTCCTGCGCAGCTTCCGAGGGTGGTGTTAGAGGGTACGTGATTGTTTGATACGGCATTGTGGACGAGGACGAGGATGACGGTATAAGAACGGCGAAGTTATACGTCCTCGTTCTCCGTGCAAGATTCTCCACCGTGCTGAGGTTTGTGAAGGCAAAGTAGGCCGAGGTTACGACCATGCCACTGGAGAAAAGACCAAAGAAAGATGCGCTGCGACTTGTGAGTAGATGGTCTTGAAAGATACGTCTCGCGCGGCTTACAGGCCAATCGCTACAGCCCAGTTTGCGTCGTAGGAGTTGATCTTCCATCATGTCAGTAAGGAACCACCCTCACAGTGGATTGTATCATACCTCACTATGTCTCTGGGTGAAAAAGTAAGCCATGACAACGAGAACGAAGATGCAATAAAGAAGGGTGTAGAAACAGAACTGAATGAAGAATTTGAAAGCTGTTTCCGAGACGATACCGCCCACCCTGTGCGTTGTCAGTGAGTGAACAATGACCGAGTATACCGCCTCAAGCTCACCATGGGCAGTAGTGGTCCATTTTGTATACGCAGCGGCCAATCTCGCTGCAGTGATGACTTCGGTCGGGTTTCCATACCTTACAGGTCGAACACCACCTTGGTAAGCCATCAACCTCACACTCAAAGAGCTCCCGATTATAGAAAGCCCCTAACCCTCCAGGAGGGCTGGTCCGACCACCCGATACAGAGCCTCGATCAAGGTACTCATTGGAACCGACTTCTTTCTCTTCCGGAGCTGCTTGTACCGGCACCAACCCGGGATTTGTGAGGACGACGTGGAATGTGCGAAAGTACGAGATGGCCAAGAACAGAAGCAGGATGGAGTAGATGGTCAGAGTCACAATGCCGGCCGCGGTGCGTTTCGGGACGTCTGTTGGAGGATGGAGGAGGTACTTGACTGCAGTGATGTTAAACACCAAAAGGCCTCAACATCAAGTGTTGCAACGCACCACACAACAGCACAACGACAACCCAAGTCGCATACCCCACCGCCCCGATCAGGATCAGCGGAATGATTCGGGCTGCCCATCTGTTGATCTTGCGCTGTGTCTCGGCACTCGGTGGCTTCATGAGCGGGTCATCCGTAGTCGCCATGACGGTTTCGTCGTGACGCAGCAGAGTGGTTCTTGCGGTCTTCTTACACTCAATACAATGTTGGTCATAAGGAGGGATGCATGCCGGTCGAAAGTCGTCTCAGTTGTGCTTGTTGGAAAGATGGAGAAGTGCGTGAATCGTGGGTTTGTTGTTGTTTGTTGTGGCGTCATTGGCATGTGGAAGGAGTGGGCGGGTTTCTGTCGGCTTTCTATAACTTATAGACATCACTTCAATACAGCCATCATACTTTGAGCAGGAATCAGCATTCTACAGGTCACTTCAATACAGCCATCGCACTTGCAGGGAATCAAGATGTTTTCGCCAACGTTTTCTCATTTTCTAGTTTTCAAACACACTTTGCTACAAGGCTAACGCGAAAATCAACGTAAAGCCGAGCAGTGGTTGTAAACTAAAAGAAGTCTCCAGATAAATAAAATGCCAGGAAGCATGGTTTCGTTTTCTCATCCTCCAGCTTTCGAACGCACTTCGCTACGAAGCCAGCGCGAAAATCTAACGCAGAGCCGAGCAGCAGTTGTACACCAAAGAGAAATTCAGAGACTCTTGAAAAGCCAAGAAAAAAAAAAGGGCCAGGAACATGGTTCGTTTTTTCTTGTTCTCCAGTTTTCGAACACGCTTTGCTACAAAGCCAGCGCGAAAATCAACGCAGAGCCGAGCAGCGGTTGTACACTAAAGAGATCTCCTGCTGTTTCGATAAGCTGTAGGGGAATGGGGGGATGTGCTCACCTGCTACTCAAGCCACAACCTCCAGTTCTCGTTCTTGTCCTCGCTGATGGGACGGCTCAACCAGCTGTCGTACTTGTCCGCGTCGTCCTCATCTTCAAAAGAGAAGGGCCTGCGGCCGCGATTCTCCGCAGTGGGATACCAGTCGTCCTGCTTCTGCTCCTTCTGTGGTACGCCGAGGATGGCGACCTCTGAGCTAGTTTCAGCATATGGCAAATACCCGGACGAAGATTCCAGAGACGGGACAGCAGGAAGGGAGTTGGACGACGAAGAGGAAGCCAGGGATGAATCACGCTGACAAGCCTCAAAGTCGCAAGCCACGTCGCTGTAACGGACGTAAGCACCGTCCAACTTTTTCAACTCTACCAACTCAGCTGTCCCGGACGTATTGGTCAGCCCGATCGTGTCAGCTCCATCGACAAGCTTACGGAGGTATGCGTGCCCGCACGCATACAGCTCACATACGTTGCGTGAAGCCATGTCGTAAGTAAAGTCTGACAATCGAGCCAAAACGTTGGAAACGCGAGGAGCGAGGAAGAGCGGAGAAGACGGGAGAATTGGGGATAGAGCAAGGTGAGAAGAGATGGCCAACTTCTACGGCGGCATCGGTGCCATACTTATAGACAGACGACGTAGTTTAAACAAAGCCATTGTGAAATCTTCCAGCCGTTGTGCAGGACGGTGCAAAGAGACAGTCCATAGTGTGAAGTCCTCGAGCGATGATGCTTGTAGGACTTGGCCGACTCGGACTACGTTCTGTGCTTTCACATTGACGTTTGGCTGGGTGTTTTTAGAACATTGTACGTGTGTGAATTCGTCGTTGCGTGACAAAGGTGCTCGTTCCATGATGAGCCGCAGACAATACAGAAATCAGCAAAGGAAACAACACGCAATGCGATCCTTCGGCGGCATAGCCATCTTCAACGCGTAATCGAGATCGTCAACAGACGAAGAGAGCGGCGTGTTATTGATCTTATCTAGTTGCGCCGCACACGTACGACAAGCTACTACTGTTCGTTTCAACAGTAGCACGGTCGAGTGGAGACAAAGAAAATATGCAAGGAAAAGAAGTACAAAACCAGACGCAGAAAACAAAGAGAACCAAGAACGCGGTCGCGTAGTAATCCAAACAGCGCGCTGCTATAACCGACCAACTATGTCGGTGCTACTCTCATCCAGCAGGCTTGTTTGGAGGGCCCGTACCTGAAACCGTGGGCTGAGGTGGGAACCCGTACTGGTGAGATGGTCCTCCAAGGTCGGGATACGGTGTTGGTGGAAGTCCATTGCCAACCCCATCATCGAAAAATTCATCTCCGTCTCTATCTTGCTCCGGCGGGTGCAAGGCGTCATACTGATCGTCGTAATACTGCGACTGACTTCCATGATGTCCGCCCGATGGATTGACACCCCTTGGGGGTCTAGCGCCTTTCTTCAGCTTACGGCCCTTAGCCTTAGCTTTGTCCAACAGTCTCTTCTTCTCCGCCGCGTCCTTTCGAGCCTTGGCATCTTTCAACTCATATTGCCGGATGAGGGCTCGAGGTGGCTCGCCAAAGATGTCTTCGTACTCGCAAAAGTAGCATGACCATCGGTCTTCTGGCTGTGGTCGAGTTGCACGATTTTTGGCTTGTTGAGCGGCCCTCCTCATACGAGCCGCCTTTTTAAGCTCGCGATTTTGATCAACTCTCACTTCGGACTCTGTTCTTTCATGTTCGGTACGAGGCACGTCCTGGGCATCTGGAGGAGGTATGTGCTGCGATGTCGATGGGTTGACGGGTGCACGTTGTGTTCCAGGAGCTGAAGTGATAGGCGGATGCGGAGACATTCTTAGTTTTGGTTCTGATTCGAACGTGAAGGTTTGCGGCGGAGGAAGTCCTTCCTTCTGACGATCAAGCAAACTAACGTTTTCTTGTCCTTTTGGTGTCGGCAAGAAGCCGTTCTCGGCGGCACTAGCAATAGCCGAGGAGATAATACCCTGACCACCAGACACTAGCAGAACTGTTAGATTCGTAATGCTAAATGAACGACCAAGTACTGAGGCGGACCAGTACGGGAATTGTTATGCTTACTTCCAAGGCCATGCGCGTTTGATGCATTGGCAGACGCTCCCAAAGGTCTTCTCTCATTATGAGGCTTGCCAGGATGCCTTCCATTCCTGCCTCTTCCCGCTCCACTGATTCCAATAGCTATCCCTCCTGGCCCTGCGTGTCCTGGTTGGTGGTACTGATCGAGGCACTCCCGACGGCCATTAAGATTTGCCATGTCAAGCGACTTGATGCTACTACCTCCGACAACGACCGTGTCATGAGATCCAGGAAGTGCGGCACTCGACACTGGTATCTTACGCTTCTTTTTGTTGTTCGTGTTCTCAAACGATTCGTAACCGTCTGCGGACGAGGTAGCGGAGTCGGGGGCGGGTGGTTTGGTCCGGTTTGTTACCCGCTCCAGATATTGTCTGGGTAATCTCATCATCCTCCCTGGCCAGGAATACCGATGTGCTAAAGCAGCCGGTTCCTCCTCCTCTTCCTCTTCTTCTTCTTCGCTGTCTAGCTCGGAATGTTCTCCGTCGCAACCACAAGTATGCTCGTGGGTATGACCGTGCTCGTGATCGTGGTCATGATCGTGGTCGTGTTCGTCATGAGATATAACGTCGATATCCCCAGAGTAGTAAGTTCGAGGCAAACCACGTTCACCGGGACCAAGGCGAGAATCAAACAACGAAGATGGGACGGCTGGAATCGGAGGAAACTCTATCGCTTCGGCTTGTTCAAGTGAAAGACGTGCTCTGATCCGGCGTCTCGGTAGGGGGCGAATAGGTCTTCCTGGATAGACCGGCGAGTACTCTGCTGCAAGGTCTACACTTGACGGAGAAGTGGTGTCCGGTGATTGCGGTATACCCGGCGGCTGAGACCACTCGTAGCCTGTTGATTATGAAAGACTAATTTTAGTATTTTTCTTTAAGAAGATGTTCGTTTTGAGAATATGCCGTGTCGGTGCGGTGGATGGTGCTAAGTCTCTGTTCTCTGTTCTCTCGTGGAAAGAAAAGGGCAGGCGTACCTGCCGTTGCCGCCATCCTGCCTTCCAAACTTATCACCAAGTCGGTATCTTGCCAGTCATGCACCCAGCGGGACCTTGAAACGTGTGAACACTCTCTAAAACCACCAGTGAGATTAGCATGTGCAAGATGTAGACAAAGATCATTGCAAGTCGAGGAATAGAATTGCGCAGCTAGCAAGTGGATGGATCCGGAAGCCAATACGTGCAAGAGCAGGAGCAAGACTCAAAGCCAGAGTGCACACAAGCCGCCTGGAAAGTAACGGTGACAAAGGCGCCACGCTCATGTGGCGGCGCATGTAGTAGGCGGCACAGCGATACTTGAAAGCGTAGCCAGGTAGCGAGAGGAAGAAGCGTCTTGAGTCGTACCTTTGAGTGAGCGAGCGTGGCTAGCAGGAATGCTTGCAGTGTTCTTGAACAGGCGTGTAACGAGTTGGAGAGAGCAGAGCAAGTACTGTAGTAGTGTGACTGAACTGTGAGTGAGGCTTCTTCTTGGCGAAAGGCATGCTGACTAATAACGCAGGCAGGCAGGCAGGCAGGCTACTTGGGAGGGGTACATGGGCGCGCATCGCAGCATTGTCCACGCTTTGGACAAGACAAGACAGCGGATCTTCCAAGGTCCTAGCTGGCTGCTGGAAATCATCGGGGAAGCAGCACAGAAAGACTCTCGCCCAGCACGCCTGTGATTGTGCAAAAACATCTCTTTATGCAGCACACACGTGAGGAGGCGCTGTGGTGAATACAGACGGTCTTGTGCTCAGGGGTGAATGTGCTTTGCATCTCAGGATTATAGTGTTCTGGCTTGTGCGACATGATACACTGGGAGGCATGTACATGTGTGCATCTTACACGGGTGATATAAAACGGATGACAATGAAGACGACTGTTGGTGCTGATTCTGCAAGGACCCTCGCCGCAGGAGGAGCGGGGGTTGTTTTCACGTAACTAGTCGAGTTTTGGCCCTTGATGTGCAAGCCAACTTATTATCCCTCTTTTCCATCGCACTGCAGCAGCCGTGCTTCTGCAGGATGTCGGTCGACTCGTTATTACAAAGCCGTCATTATTCATCAATGCCGCTATGTTTGTCCAGCAGAGACTCCTCTGCTCCCCTCTCGCGCCTCTCCTCTCCTCTCCTCTCCTCTCCGCTCCTCTCCTGTTTCCTTCGTCGTCGCCCGTCGTCCCAATCGGGTCTTAGCGCGCCAGGGCAGGGTCCGGCTGGTTACCCTGAACTGAAGAGGATGCGCTTTGCTTTCTGGAGTGAGTGCGAGAGTTGCTTGACCTGAGTTACAACACCAGCAGAAGAACAAGACGACGGCGACGCTTGGCCTACACGCCTGGTCGTGCATCTTCGCTTCTCATTTCTAGCAGTCTTTGCTCATTCCTCCACCCTTCTGGCGACCAACTTCCTCTCTCCTCACACCTCGGCTTGCAGCGGAACCCTCTCGACTTCGTTGGCAGTCTCGCTGTCTTCACCCACAATCGCCTGAGCTTCCAACAGCCGCCTTGCCTTCTTTCCCTTCCTCTTCCATCAGACTTGCATCAGCAGTCCTGCACCAGGCGACCGCTCAAGTTTCGAGTGCCATTGAGGACGCGTGATGTCGCCTAGGCGAAGTTCACGAGCCGCCCGCACAAGTCAACCAGCCACGAACCAGCCGCATACCAATCCCCCAGCACCAAGTTCCTCCAGTCGTCAAGATCGCACCGCGCGACCGCTTCCACAGCATAATAGCGCCTCCAAATCTCCATCACCACAGTCGTCATCAGAAGGGGCCGACCACCCAAACAATCCTTCAACTCTCGAGTCGCGCCCAATACGGCGAAACGCTCGGCAGCACGAAGCTGAACCCGAAGAGGCAGAGATGGCTCCTAACGATGTCCTAGATGAGGAAGGCGATGAGGAGGAAGTGACACGATGTGTCTGCCGTCGTTTGGAATACCCCGGTCCTCCGGTCCCACTCAACGAAGGAAACCGGCTCAAAGATGCTGGATCAACCATTGCGTCAAGCCTTGAGGGACTTCCAGATGATGCGGGCAGTCTCTTCATCCAATGCGATATATGCAAGGTCTGGCAGCACGGAGGTTGTGTTGGAATCATGGATGAGGAGACATCACCAGAGAACTACTTTTGCGAGGAGTGCAGAAGTGACTTCCACAAAATCATGACAGGCGCAAGAGGGTACAATTTACGATGCCCACCGTAGATGTCCGTATGGTCGCTAACACTTCTCCTTCATAGACAAAGATACTCTAGATACCTTCCGCTTTACGAACCCGTCGAACCTGCCGAAGTGAAACCACCGAAGAAGCTCACAACCCCTAAAGAATCGGAGAAGCACTCGTCAAAAGAGCCGGAGACAAAGGCAGGAGCATTAAGCGCCAGTATGCTGAGTGCCAAGAGACGATCGACCATGAACAGTCGCGCAGCATGGCAGGAAGAAGAGGAGCTACAACGTGTTCTTGAGGCGAGCAAAACGGAAGGCGGGACAAGTGTTAGCGCCAGCGGCCATCGGAAGGGGAAACGCAACCGAGAAGAGAGCGAAGAGTAGGTTGGTGAAGTTGAAAGGCCGTGATTACTTGCTGACCGAAGACCTAGGACAAGGCGAGACCTCAAGCGGCGTAAAACCGGCTCATCGGGATCATCAGACACTCCTCCAATTGCGAATACGGTATTACTCGAAGGCGACTCGGACAACGAAGGCACTAATGGCAGATCCACTGGACCTTCCAAGAGATCCCGAGCTCGCGTAGCAGAGGGTAGGCGGGACAAAGACACCCGCGACAAGGAACGTGAGAGGGAACGTGAAAAGGCAGAAGCAGCGGGACGACGTAAGGGCAGGGCGGAAAGAAGGCACGCGGAAGGTGAGCACCGAGACACTCGATTACCAGAGAATCTCACACTTAACGCTCAATTGTTGTATAGAATCCGAACCTCCGGAAAGCGAGAAGATGCCAAGTGCCTCCGTCAGGGCGGCTACAAACGCAAACAAGTTCGCAAAGCCACAGGCATCCACCAGAGTGCCTCTTGGGCCACCTCCTGTCACAGCACCTGCGACAACATCCCACAAGAAAAACGGTAGACCTCCAGCTAGGCGCGGAAGGGTCGGACGAAACCAATACACAAGAGATCGGGACACAGTGACTGACGGAAAAGCCGAATCGCCTCGAGTATCTCGTTCACACGATGGAGACGATGGAGGCAACGGCGTTGGCGACGCACACACAGGCAACACATTACCCAACGGCAGCAAACCATCGAAGCCGCGGCATATGAACCCGAATCGCACTAGCATGAACGATCTAAGAAAGAGGGCAGCCGGGATCATGGAGTTCATTTCGAGAACGCAAGTTGACATGGCGGGCGAGCAAACGCAACCGGTAGTGCAACCACCACTACTACCGCCACCACCACGACGCGGAGCCCCGGCAAGGATAGGTCTGCTGCGAGTGGGCTCAGATCTGACAGCGAGTAAGCTTAGTCAAGAGATTGACGCTGGTGAGGATGAGGGGGACGAGGCGAAGAAGAAACGTCGGAAAGAAAACAGCAAGAGTAGCAGCAACAGCATCATCAACAACAACAACACTGCGGTTGAGGAGGCGGCATTCAAGGCGATGAACAGCCTGCAGATGATGGACGTGCTGACGCGAGAACTGGTCATGTGGCAAAAGGAACACGGCAAATGGGGCGAGCGATGAAAACTGGCGTCACGGTCGACAGAAAAATCATACATGAGAAGAGCGGTGAAATGAAACAGAGTGAAAAAGAGTGAAGTAAGCTGAAGTGAAGTGGGTTAAGTAGAAGGAAAGCAACACGCTCATGACATGATACCCCGCGACGCGTTGTCGCGGTTTCTTTTTCATGAAATGAACGAATGATTGATTGAATGAATGAATGAAGAAGGCATAAGCCGATCTCGGCGCTGAAAGGTCGGCGTAGGAAACAACAAGGCACTATAGCAATCCTATGTGAAAACATGGCATTCTTCTCTTCTCTGCCTTCTCTTCCCTTCGGTGGCACTCCGACGCCTTTCGAACTGGAAGCTTTCCGATGGTTTTTCGTATGCCGTTTGTTGAGTGGAGGATGGCGATTGATGTTAGTGAAGACTGTTTGACGTCACTACTGTCGTCAAGCGTCATCTATCTTTCAACTATTCGACTCCAAGGTTGCTTGTACTCGTACTGTACGCACCAAGCGAAACAACCAGAAACTGGTTGTCGCTGGGTGGTCCGGACGTTACTCGGGCGGCAGTTGTCAGTGTTGGCATTGCCTCGACGGTGAGTGGTTCGCTTCGAGCAAGCAATGGAATCGTCTAGAGTAAGTGAAGTTGCGTTACCTACACCTACCTCAACTCAAACGAGCGATGATCTCACCTTTCGCCCTGTCGCCTTGCCGCCTCCGGATATATAACAACTTTTCCCCTCCGCCCTAAATACCTTCCTTCTCGCATGCCCACGACTTTTTCTCCTTCATCTCGTCTCTCATCACTCCTCAATCAAGTCATGGCTCCTTCGCTCTTCACCAGTCACGCTGTTGACAGCCGCAACAATGGCGCTCTTTACAGGGACTACGCCGCCGACCGTGCCGCCACTTCCGAGGGTGCGTCTGCTCCTGTCCATCCTCCTCCTCCTCCTCCACCACCAAAACCATCGTTGCTGACACTTTCTAGACACCGTCTACACCACCAGCAATGGCGTCCCTATGCCCCACCCTTACGAGGTCCAACGCATGGGCGAGAACGGCCCTCTTCTCCTCCAGGACTTCCACTTGATCGATCTCATCTCTCACTTCGACCGTGAGAGGATCCCCGAGCGTGTCGTCCATGCAAAGGGCTCCGGAGCCCACGGTGTTTACAAGACTACCGACCCTCTTGATGACCTCTGCTTGGCAGACATCTTCCAGTCTGGAAAGTCTTGCCCCATCACAGTCCGCTTCTCCACCGTCGGGGGTGAGTCTGGCTCGCACGATTGCGCCCGTGACCCCCGTGGTTTCTCTGTCAAGTTCAGGACCGATGAGGGCAACTGGGACATCGTTGGAAACAACACTCCCGTCTTCTTCCTCCGCGACCCTGCCAAGTTCCCTCACTTCATCCACACCCAGAAGCGTGACCCTTCTACCCACTTGTCATCGGCAGATGACTCCACCATGTTCTGGGACTACCTTTCTCAGAACCCCGAGTCCATCCACCAGGTCATGATTCTCATGGGTGACCGTGGTATTCCAGACGGATACCGCTTCATGCACGGTTACCTCGGCCACACCTGCAAGCTCGTCAACAAGAAGGGCGAATGGGTTTACGCTCAGTTCCACATGAAGTCCAAGCAGGGTACCAAGTTTCTCACCCAGGAGGAGGCCGGCACCAAGTCGGCTGATCACTCCCAGAAGGATCTCTACGAGGCCATCGAGAAGGGCGACTACCCATCGTGGGATCTTTCCATCCAGCACATGACTCCCAAGCAGTCCGAGGAGCTTTGGGAGACACAGAAGATCAACATCTTCGATCTCACCCACACCTGGCCTCAGGGACAGTTCCCTCTCCGCAAGATTGGCGAGTTCACTCTCAACGAGAACGCCGTCAACTACTTTGCCGAGATCGAGCAGGCTACCTACAACCCCGCCCACATGCCCCCTGGAATTGAGCCCTCTGCCGATCCCGTCTTCCAGTCTCGTCTCTTCTCCTACCCGGACACTCACCGTCACCGTGTTGGTGTCAACTACCAACAGTTGCCTGTCAACGCCCCTCGCGTTCCCTTCCACATGGCCAACTTTCAGCGTGATGGCAGCATGGCTTTCTACAACCAGGGTTCACGTCCTGCCTACCTCAGCTCCATCCAGCCCATCTCTTTCCGCCAGCGCTCCGTCGACCTCGACAAGGTCCACGGTCACTTCCAGGGCAAGGCCATCAGCTTCCTGTCTGAGATCCGCCCTGAGGACTTCAACCAGCCTCGTGTCCTGTGGGAGAAGGTCTTCGACGACGATGCGAAGGAGAGGTTCATCAAGAACGTGTCTGGCCACATGAGCACCTGCAAGAAGGATGAGATCATCAAGCGCCAGCTTGCAATCTTCCGCGAGGTCTCTGACGATCTTGCCGACCGTCTTGAGAAGGCCACCGGCATCACCGGTTACAAGGGAATCGCGAACATGAGGTTCAACGGGACGTAAGTTTATCCTTGTCAATGCTAGAAGAATTCTTCCAGACGCTAACATTTTATAGTCACAACGGCATGGCTGCTGACCCAAGCTTGCGCTTCGCCAACGGGCAAGTTCCCAAGCCCGCTGATAGTATTCCGGACAACAACGGAGCGCCTACCACGGGGACTCACCGTGAATACTACGCGAACGGAGACGCGGATGGCAAGGCAAACAGCAAATAGATGTCGACGATGAGAGTTGAACAGGGCTGCTGACTGAACTCACTCTTTACCTTATGAAATACGAAAGCTTTTTAATTTCTATGCAATGACGCGTACTACTGTGAACCTGTCAAATCG
>Ga0160428_1001897_pt1 | contig 14070 bp, 9 predicted proteins | sample SolpanmetagenomM_FD_108198 | JGI IMG/M metagenome (GOLD analysis project Ga0160428, IMG submission 108198) | Solar panel surface microbial communities from Lawrence Berkeley National Laboratory, California, USA - M | ecosystem: Engineered > Built environment > Solar panel > Unclassified ... | reverse complement strand
GGCCGGCATGGCCCTCGTCTTCCCGGTGGTGATGCTCGTCCAGATGCTCTCGGCCGGCGGCATGGGCGGCGGCATCCAGTCGGCGGTCTCGCGCAACCTGGGCGCCGGACGGCTCGCGGAGGCCGGCCTTATCGCTTGGCACGCCGCCGCCATCGGCCTCGGACTTGGCGTTGTGACCAGTCTTCTCGCGTTGCCCCTGGGACCGGGCCTCTACGCGCTGATGGGTGGAACCGGTGGCTCGCTCGAGGCCGCGACCGCCTACGCGAAGGTCGTCTTCGGGGGGGCAATCCTGATCTGGCTGTTCAACGCACTCTCGGCGGTGATCCGCGGCACCGGCAACATGGCGCTCCCGGCCGGCGTCACCTGCGTCGGGGCGCTCGTGCTGATCCCGCTCTCGCCCGCGCTGATCTTCGGCTGGGGGCCGTTCCCGAAGCTCGGGGTGGTGGGCGGAGGCGTCGCCTTCGCGGGCTACTACGCCGCCGGCTCCGCCGTCTTCGCCGCCTATATCTGGTCCGGTCGCGGCGTGCTGCACCCGAGCCGGGGTCTGCCTCGGCTGGCCTGGACGCCGTCCCGCGAGATCCTCCGCATCGGTCTGCTGTCGGGCATCGCCAGCATGACCTCGAACGTCACGGTCATCGCGGCGACCGGCTTCGTCGGGACGGCGGGGCCGGCGGCCCTCGCGGGATACGGCACCGGCACGCGGCTGGAATATCTCCTGGTCCCCCTCGTGTTCGGTCTCGGCTCGCCGATCGCCGCCCTCGTCGGCACCGCCCTCGGCGCCGGGGATCACGCGCGCGCCCGACAGGCCGCCCTGACCGGGGCCATCGCCGCCGGCGTCCTGACGGAGGCCATCGGCCTCGCGGCCGCCCTGTACCCGGCCTCGTGGCTCGGCCTGTTCGGGGGCGATCCGGCGATGCGCGCCACGGGCGCCTCCTACCTCCGCATCGTCGGGCCGTTCTACGGGTTTTTCGGGGCTGGCCTCGCTCTCTACTTCGCCGCCCAAGGTGCCGGTCGCGTCGGCTGGCCGCTCACCGCGAGCCTTCTCCGGATGGGCGTGGCGCTGGGAGGAGCCTGGGTCGCGGCATCGCTCGGTCTCGGTCTGCCGGGGATGTTCGCTGCTCTGGCGGCCGGGTTCGTCACCATGGGCCTCGTCAACGCGACGGCCTTCGCGGCGGGCAGGATGATCCTGATCAAGGCTGCCCCCGGGATGCTAGTTGCGTCCCGGACCCTCGCGTCGGGAGCGGGCCTCGAACGCCCGGTCGGGTCGTCCGGACCGGAGCCGGTGCGCACGACCTGACGCGTGGCGTCGTGACGACGCGATGCCGACAGGAAGCCGAAGGCCCTATCCCGGGAACCGGGTCAACCCGGCAACGGGTGGCATGATACGCCGTCGCCTTCGCGTTCGAAGCTCAGACGTCTCCACCGAGGTGCCACCGAGGGGCATCCTGTCCAGCCCGGTGCGCCAACGCACCGAGCCACCAGACCAACGCCGTTTCCGCTTGTCAGGTTAAATTACATATATAATCTATTTCGACGGGTCGACCTTCTGAACCGCCGCCGCGGAGGAGAACATCGTGAACCAGACATCCAGCAAAACCGCCATCGTGACCGGAGCGTCCTCTGGCATCGGACTCGAAACCGCCAGGGCCCTCCGGGCCGCCGGCTACCGCGTGTTCGGGACGAGCCGGAAGCCCGTCCCCGCCGCGGACGCCGCTATCCGGATGCTCGCCTGCGACGTCACCGACGACGCGTCCGTCGCCGCCATGATCGAGACCGTCTTCGGTGAGACGGGCCGCATCGACCTGCTGGTCAACAACGCCGGCTTCGGCATCAGCGGTGCCGCCGAGGAATCCTCCATCGCGCAGGCTCAGGCCATGTTCGACGTCAACGTGTTCGGCATCATCCGGACGATCCGCGCCGTCCTGCCGATCATGCGAGCCCAGGAGAATGGCCGCATCGTCAACATCAGTTCGGTGATGGGCCTGATCCCGGCGCCGTACATGGCCCTGTACGGCGCCAGCAAACATGCGGTCGAAGGCTACTCCGAATCGCTGGACCACGAGGTCCGCGGTCAGGGCATCCGGGTCGTGCTCGTCGAACCGGCCTTCACGCGCACGGCTTTCGACCGGAACTTGGTCCGGTCCGACACGCAGCTCGACGTGTACGACCTCGAACGCGCCGGGAGGGACCACTTCATCAGCGCGGCCATGAAGACCGCGGATGCGCCCGAAGTCGTGGCGACCGTCGTCCTGACTGCGGCGACGGCGGCGGCGCCGAAGCGCCGCTACACCGCCGGATCCAAGGCGCGGCAGATCAGCCTGCTGCGCAGGTTCGTGCCGGCGGGTGCCTTCGACAAGAGCTTCCGCAAGGAGATGCATCTGCCCGCGGTGCCGTGAGGTCGAGCGGCGCGGGGGCCCCACCGGCGCGACCGGTATCCGGCCTGCGGGTGTAGCCCGCGCGTATCCGGCGGATCCCGGATGCACGTAGGGAGCGGGTGGGCCGGTCCGAAGGCGACTGAACCGTCCGCGCCGTCACGCGCGCCTCCTGACGGCGCCGGACACTCGCTCACCCCCACCTCACCCCATCGTCACCGCGTCGAGGGGGGCCACGAACGTCAGCACCGCTCCGGTCGGCGGATAGGTGAGATGTGCGGTGCCCCCGAAGCCATGCGCGAGGCTGCGGGCGATCAGGCGGGTGCCGAAGCCTGTGCGGGTCGGCGGGGTCACCGGCGGTCCGCCGGTCTCCACCCACCGGAACCCCAGCACCAGTCCGCCATCCGCCTCCGAGACGTCCCAGCTGATGCCGACCTGTCCGGCGGCGACCGAGAGCGCGCCGTACTTGGCGGCGTTCGTGCCGAGTTCGTGCAGCATGAGCGCCAGCGTCATGCCGTGGCGCGGTCCGAGGGTCAGTTCGGGGCCCGCGACCTGGAACCGGTCCGCCACGCCGTCCCCGTGCAGGGCGACCGCACCCGCCACCAGGGCCGGCAGGGACGCCCGGGCGAAGGAACCCTGGAGGAGCACGTCGTGGGCTTGGGCCAGGGCGAGCAGCCGGGCGGCCAGGGCATCGCCGGCGGCTTCCAGCGACGGCGCCGTGCGCATGGTCTGGGCCGCCACGGCCTGGACCAGGGCCAGGGTGTTCTTCATCCGGTGGGCCAGTTCCTGCATGAGCAGGGTCTGCCGCGCCTCGGTCAGCTTCAACTCGGTGATGTCGCGCGATACGGCGAGGATGCGTTCGGAGCAGCCGGGGGGCGCGCCGATCGGCGTCACGGCCACGTCCCACCACCGCACCGTGCCGCCGGTCTCAAGCTGGGCCTGGAACCGGCTCGTCCCGCCCGTCCGCGCCCGGTCCAGGGCCTCGACGACCACGGCGCGGTCCTCCGCGCGGGTCCAGACGTCGATCCACGGGCGGCCGATCACCTCCGCCTCGTCAGGCGCCCCGAACAGGGCCGGGCCGCCGGCGCTGGCCGTGATCAGGCGGCCACCGCGGTCGAGCAACTCCAGGTAGTCACTGGCGGTGCCGCGGCCGGGCTGCGCGCCGTCGCGCCGCCGGACGGGATCCTCGGCCCGCTCGGCGAGACGGCCGGCCTCGACGCGGCTCGCGGCCTCGACGATGCGGCCGAGCCGCCGGCTGCGCTGACGCTCCCGGTCCGCCTGCGCGGTGGCCTGCGCGAGCAGCGCGCGCAGGCGCCTGTTCTCCGATTCCAGGATGTCGAGGCGCAGGTCCGCCCCGTCCATCCCCGGCAACACGAGGCCCGCATCCATCGCCCGCCCCCTCGTCTGCCGGCGGTGCGCCCATGCGCGGCGCCCGGCTGGAGGTCCACCGATCGCGCGGGACGGCGACGGCATGTCGGAAGCCGGGCGTCACCGGCGGCTTGAACCGCTTCTGGTGGCACGCCCCGCCCGCGACCGGGCGACTCGTTGGATGTCTCACGCTAGCACGGCGGAGGGGATCGTCAATCGATCTCCGTATTTGCCGGCCCGCGAGACCGTCCAAGCTCTGTCGAGTTCGTGACCGAACCGGCTACTTGTTTCTCATCAGCAGCACGAGCCAGCCGATCCCGAGCACGAAGATAATCAATCCGATCGAGACGAAGACCGGCGTGCCGAGGTCGATCAGCCGCGGCGCGAGCTGGGTCGCGAAGGCGGCCACGACCAGCGCCACGGCGACGCGCGCGGCGGCGCGCTCGATGCCGCGGGTGACCTTGTCGAGACCCTTGATCTCGATCTCGACGGTGACGCGGCCCTGCTTCAGCCGCACCAGCATCAGGTGGATCAGGGTCGGCAGCTCGGACGCCGCGCCGTAGAGGCCCACGCCCAGGGCCTCGGCCTTCTGCTTGAGGGCGGAGAGCGAGAACTGTGTCTGCATGCTGGCCCGGACCGTGGGACCGGCGGCGGCGAACAGGTCGAAACTCGGGTCGAGGTGGCGCATGACGCCGTCGGCGGTCACCAGCCCCTTGAACAGGATGGCGAGATCGGTGGGCATGGCGAGGTCGTTCTCGCGGGCCATGTTCATGAAGTCGGTCAGCACCAGCCCGAGATTCAGCGGGATCGAGGAGTGACTCTCCACGAAGGACTGGGCCGAGACCTGGAGGCGGGTCAGGTCGGGGTTGCTGGTGCCGGTCCAGTCGAGGAGCACGGCCATCAGGCCGTCCGCGTCCTGCTTGAGCATCGCGCCGATCAGCACGAGGAGCTGCGAGCGTCGCCGCTGCGACAGGCGACCGATGATGCCGAAATCGATGAAGCCGATCCGGTTGCCGGGCATCGCCAGCATGTTGCCGGGATGCGGATCGGCGTGGAACACGCCCTCGATCAGCGCCATCTGCAGGAACGCGTCGGTGCCCTTCTGGGCGAGCAGCTTCTTGTCCACCCCGGCCGCGCGCAGGGCCGCCTCGTCGTTGGGCGGGATGCCGTGGATGAAATCCTGCACCAGCACCCGCTCGGAGCAGTACTCCCAGTGGATCTTCGGGAAGACGATGTCGTCGCGGTCCTCGAAGATCTGGGCGAGCAGCTCGCAGTTGCGCGCCTCGTTGAGGAGGTCGAGCTCGCCGTTCAGCCCCTCCGCGAGGTGGCGCATCTGCTCCCGCGGCTGGTAGCGGGCCATGTCGGGCCACTCGTTCTCGACGATGCGGGCACCGTGGGCCATGAGGCGCAGGTCCGCCTCGATGATCTTGCGCAGGTTCGGACGCAGGACCTTGACGATCACGTCCTCGCCGGTGTGCAGCCGCGCCCGGTAGACCTGGGCGATCGATGCCGAGGCGATCGGGTCCGTGTTGAACTCGGCGAAGACCTCGTTGGGCGACGCGCCGAGATCCAGCTCCAGCTGCGGGCCGATCTGCTCCCACGACACCGGCACGACCTGGCTGTGGAGCTTCTGCAGTTCCTCGGTCCAGGCCGGGGACAGCAGGTCCGGCCGGCTCGCCAGCACCTGCCCGAACTTGATGAAGGTCGGTCCGAGCGCCTCGATCGCCCGGCGGAGCCGCTCGGGCTCGGACAGGCGGGTGACGTCGACCCGGGGCTGGCGCCGCGGCAGCAGCGGCAGGTAGCGCAGGCCGAGCCGGTCCACGACGCGCGTGACGCCGAAGCCGATGAGGATCGTCGCGATCTCCGACAGCCGCTGACGGTCGCGGGCGGCAACGAAGGCTGTCTTCAGCATGAAGGGGGCGATCCGGTCGGACGGGATTGGGCGTCCGGACAGCACGAGCATAAGGACTTTTTTGCGGTCGCGATGCCCGCGTGGACCGTCAGCGGCACGATATCGCGCGGTCGGACGGGCGGCGCCGGAGGCCGCGCGCCGCGCCGCCGCCGGTCGCTTCGCCGCGCTGGGGAGGTCGAAGCGGATCCGGCCCTCCCCATCGGATGACGGGTCAGAACGCCGGTTCCAGACCGCTCGCGCGGTACGCCGCGGCGGCCTCCGGCGTCGTCAGGCCGGCCAGGAAGCGGGCTGCCCCGGCGCGGTCGGTCGCGCCGCGCAGGATCGCCGCCGCGAAGGTCGTCACCTCCTGCACCGGCTCGGGGAAGGGCCCGACCACCTCGATGCCCGGCACCACCATCAGTTCGCTGATCTGCTGGACCGCGATGTCGGCCTCGCCGGAGACGAGTTTCTCCGCGGTGAAGCCCTGGGGAATGATGGTCGCCCGCGCGTTGACGGCCTCGGCGAGGCCGAGCCGCGGGAGGAGCCCGGCGAAGTAGATGCCGCTGGCGCCTGCGCGTGAATAGGCCACGGAGCGCGCCTCCGTGAGGGTGCGCTTCAGCGCCTCGACGGTCGTGATGTCCGGATGCGGCGCCCCGGCCTTCACGGCGATGCCGTAGCGGGAGCGCACCGCGTCGATCCGGGTCTCCGGCTCGACGCGGCCCTCCGCGACCAGCCGGTCCATGGCGTCCGACAGAACCAGCACCGCGTCGGCGGTCTCGCCCGCTTCCAGGGCTTTCATGATGACGGTGGTCGGCGCCCAATGGATGGCCGCCCGGGCTCCCGACGCCTCGAAGGCCGGCACCACCTGGGCGTCGAAGGCGCCGCGCACCACCAGGGCGCATTTCAGCCGCGTCGCGTTCTGCTCGTCTGCCATGCCGAATTCCATCATCCCGTCTGAGAAACCGCCGGCCTGACGAAGCGTCAGGCCGCGCGTGGTTTGTACGGTCCGCGATATCGCGTGCAGCAACATCGGATGTGTCAAGCGTCGGCGCGCAGGTGAACGCGACCGCGGGCGTATCCGGGCGCGGTGAAACGCCCGTTCGAGGCCGGCCCGGCACGGCGAAAGCCGGTCCTCCCGGCGCGGTCCGCTCAGTCCGCGGCGAGGCCCCTTCCGGGACCCCAGGCGCCCAGCGTCGGCTGATCGGCGGGGCTCAGGGTCTCGTCGAGGGCGGCGACGTCCGCCGGATCGACCGGAATGCCGATCAGCGTGCGCACCGCCGCCCATTCCGGCCCATCCTCCACCGCGGCGAGGGCGTCGCGGTCGAGTGCGGTGATCCGTCCCCGGTCGAGCCGCAGGATCGCCCGGCCGGTCTCGGCCCGCACGAAGCGGACGGCCGCCATCCGCCGGACGCAGGCGTGCAGGAACCCGGTATTGGCGGCCGCCGACAGGTCCGCCCCTTTGAAGACCGCATCGGGCCCGCGGGCGAAGATGTCGACCTTGCGGAAGCGGTCGATGTCGATCAGCCCCTTCACGTCGAGGATGTTGAGGATCCCGTCCGCCCAGAACGCGATGGTGCGAGGGCGCTGGTCGAGCGGCACGCTGTTGTCGAGGAACTCGCACACCACCTGCTTGTCGCGGGCGAGCGCCCAGTTGAAGAACAGGCGCGGCATGCCGGTATAGGCCTCGACGTTGTGGGCCAGCAGGTCCTCGACGGCCTTGTAGCGCCCGAACAATTCGCCGCGCTTCCAGGCCCGCTCCACGGTGTCGGCCGGAGGCGTGACCATGAACTGCATGTAGACCCGGTCGCCGAACCGGGTGAGCAGCTGGCCGCCGCCGTCGGAGCCGGCCTCGGCCTGGAAGCTGTCGAACCGGAAACGGTCGATGAGCAGGTTCGAGATCCGGCGCTCGGCCGCCTTGCGGGTGACGTAGCGGTCGAGCTTCATGTCGACGATCTCGACCTCGTAGCCCGTCAGCGTTCCGGCGTAGCGGGCGGCCGGCCCGAGGCTGTCGTAGTCGAGGAGATACTTGCGCCAGACATCGGGGGTGATCACCGCGAAGTCGGACCACGCCATGCCGAGGCGCCGGGCAAGGCCGAGCTGGTAGGGGCGGATCGTGCTCTTGCCGGAGGCCGAGGCGCCCTTGACGTTCATCACGACCGGATGATCCTGCGGCGCGAGGCGGCGGTAGCCGCGGGCGTCGACCACCGCGGCGATCCAGGGCTCGATCTGCTCGCCGATCCGGCGGCTGCCGTAGCCGTTCGAGACCAGCGTCCCCGCGAGGGCACGCAGGAGGGCCGCGTCGCGGATGACGGCGTTCTGACGGGCGATGAGGCCGGACACCACCGTGCGCAGGGCCTCGCAGGCGGCGATCTCCAGGCCGTCGCCGGATTCGGCGGCGCGGCGCTGCCAGGTTTCGAGATGGCGCAGTGCCCGCGTGGCGAGATCCTCCCGCGGGGCTTCGGCCGCCGGCGGGCGGCGTCCGAGGAGACGGTCGAGCCAGCGCGGCTCGGGTGGCGCCGCCGCCGGCCGCTCGTCCAGGATGGCGGCGATCTCGCGGGCGAGCACCGCATCGGCCTCGGCGCGGATCCCGGCGAGGGCGGCCTCGACCTCGCCGAGGCGAGGCTCGACGCCCTCGCGCAGGATCGTGGCGACGATGGCCCGGAAGTTCACCCCGAGATCCGCGTAGACCGCACCGACCGGCACGGACAGGTCCGACATGACCCGGATCAGGACCTCGTGGACGACGAGGCGGCCGGGCCGGAAGCGGGTGAGCTGGCGGGCCGGCAGCCCGCAGAGGTCGCTGAGGTCCAGGGCGTCGCGGAGCGGCGTCTCGACGTGCTCCGGCCGGTAGACGGTGACGAGCGGCAGGAAGGCGGAGGGCAGGTCGGACCGGACGCCCGGGTTCCAGGGCCCGATCGGGGGTTCGGATTGATGGGCGACCGCATCCGTCATGGTCGCGTCTCCCTTCCCCCTCTGCCGGGCGGGGTGGCTCCCGGAGGGTGTCGGGCCGAGACCTCGCCCCGCCGCGCCCCCTCCCGACGCAGGGGCCACCGCGCTCCGCGGCGGGAGGAAGGGACGCGCGTGGAAGATCCGGCGCGCGCGCCGGGCAGGCCCGACGCCCGCCCCTTCGTTGCGAGCCGGCGAGAGGTCCTAGAAGATCTTCTGGAACCAGCCATGGGCGTCATGGGTGTTGCCCCGCTGGATGTCCACCAGCAGGCTCCGCAGCCGCTGGGCCACGGGCCCGGCCTTGCCGGTCCCGATGGTGAAGCTCTCCTCCCGGCCCTTCACGGTGCCGATCGGCGTGATCACCGCGGCGGTTCCGCAGGCGAAGGCCTCGGTCAGGCGGCCTTCCCGGACGTCGGCCCGCCACGCGTCGATCGTGTAGGGCTCCTCCTTCACGGTCAGACCGGCCTCCCGCGCCAGCGTCAGCACCGAATCGCGGGTGATGCCGGGCAGGATGCTGTCCGAGAGCGGAGGCGTGACCAGGGTGCCGTCCTCGAAGACGAAGAACACGTTCATGCCGCCGAGTTCCTCGATGAAGCGGCGCTCGGCCGCGTCGAGGAAGACGACCTGCTCGCAGCCCTGGGCGGCGGCCTCCGACTGCGCCGCGAGGCTCGCGGCGTAGTTGCCGCCGCACTTGGCCGCTCCGGTGCCGCCCGGTGCCGCGCGGGTGAAGTGCTCCGAGATCCAGACCGTGACGGTGCCGGTCGGATCCTTGAAGTACGAGCCCACCGCCGAGGCGATCGTCACGAACAGGTATTCCGACGCCGGCTTGACCCCGAGGAACGCCTCGCTGGCGATCATGAAGGGCCGCAGGTAGAGGCTGCCATCGGGGGTGTCGGGGATCCAGGCGCGGTCGATCTCGACGAGCTTGCGCATCGCCTCCACGAAGGCGTCCTCAGGGAACGGCGCCATCGCCATGCGCTCAGCCGAGCGGCGGAAGCGCCGGGCATTGGCCTCGGGCCGGAACAGGGCGGCCCCGCCATCGGCGGTCCGGTAGGCCTTCAGCCCCTCGAAGATCTCCTGCGCGTAGTGCAGCACCGCGGCCGCGGGATCGAGCGGGATCGCCTCGCGCGCCTGGATCCGCGCGTCGTACCAGCCGCGGCCGGCCGAGTAGCGCGCCACCACCATATGGTCGGTGAACACCTTGCCGAAGCCGGGATTCGCCATCAGCCCGGCCCGCTCTTCGGCGGTCCGGGGGGCGGGATGACTTTTGATCTCGAACGTCAGGTCGCTCACGGTGTGGTCCTCATCGGCTGAGGTTCTTATGGCGCGCTCCGGCGCGCGAATCTACGGAGCCGGCGCATGATGGTGTCGCCGCGCGTGCGCGTCACTCCGTCGTGGCGATCTCCGACAGCTGAAGCCGGTGCAGGCGCGCGTAGGCCCCACCGGCGGCGATCAGATCGTCGTGCCGCCCGGTCTCGACGACGCGCCCCGCGTCCATCACGGCGATCCGGTCGGCGTCGCGCACCGTCGACAGGCGATGGGCGATGACCAGGGTGGTGCGGCCCCGCATCAGCCGGGACAGCGCCTCCTGAACCAGCCGCTCCGACTCGGAATCGAGGGCCGAGGTCGCCTCGTCGAGGAGCAGGATCGGCGCATCCTTGAGGAAGGCGCGGGCGAGCGCCACCCGCTGCCGCTCGCCGCCGGAGAGCCGGCCGCCTGCCGGGCCGACGCGGAAGTCGTAGCCTTCGGGAAGGGCGGTGACGAAGGCGTGGGCCGCCGCGGCCTGGGCGGCCGCCTCGATCTCCGACCGCGCGGCGCCGGGCCGGCCGAACCCGATATTGGCCGCGATCGTGTCGTCGAAGAGGACCACCTCCTGCGAGACCACGGCCACCGCGGCGCGCAGGGAGTCCAGGGTCACCGCTCGGACGTCCTGGCCGTCGATGGTCACGGCGCCGCCGGTCACGTCGTAGAGCCTGGGGACGAGGTTGAGCAGCGAGGATTTCCCGGATCCCGAGCGCCCGACGAGGGCCGTCACCGAGCCCGCGGGGGCCGCGAGGTCGATCCCCTCCAGGGCGGGCGCGTCCGGACGGTAGCGGAAGTGGACGCCCGAGAACCCGATCGCCCCGGCGGTCACCGTCAGCGGGCGGGCGCCGGGCGCCTCGCGGATGGCCGGCGCCTCGTCCATCACGTCGAAGTAGCGCCGCAGCGCGGCGGCGGCCTCCTGCAGGATGGCGTTGAGGTTCCCCAGCGCCCGGGCCGGCTGTGCCGCCAGCAGGAGCGCCGCCACGTAGCCGGTGAAGTCGCCGACCGTCTTCTCGCCGGCCAGTACCCGCTGACCGACGAGCACCAGCACGCCGGCCACCGCGATGCCCCCGCCGATCTCCAGGAGCGGGTCGAGGCGCCCGCGCGCGTTGGCGGCCTTCATCTTGAGGCGGCGCACCTCGTCGAGGGCCGCGGCGGCACGGCCCTTGAGGTAGGCTTCCATCGCGTAGGTCTTGGCGACGCGGGCGCCCTGGAGGCTCTCGGAGATCAGGCTGGCGGTGGCGCCCATCTGCTCCTGCGTCGAGGTCGAGACCCGCCGGAGCTTCTTGCCGATCCGCCCGATCGGGCCGGCCACGAACGGCACCGTCACGCCGGCCACCAGGGTCAGCACCGGATCCATCCAGATCAGCGCCGCCACGAGGCCGATCAGCATGGCGATGTCGCGCAGCAGCACTGTCGAGATGCGGGTCAGCGCCTCCTTGATGAAGGCGAAGTCGGTGGTGAAGCGCTGAGTCAGCGCCGCCGGGCTCTCGCGGCCGAGCTGGGCGAGGTCGGAGTCGATCAGGTGCCCGTAGAGCGCCGCCTGCATGTCGGCCTCGACCCGGGTGACCACCCGGTTGGTCAGCACCGTCTGGCCATAGAGGGCGAAGCCCCGCGTGGCCGTGACGACGATCACCACCAGCGGCCCATAGGCGATCGCCGCCGCATCCTTGCGGTCGAAGGCGTCGAAGGCCGCCTTGATCAGCGCCGGGTAGAGCCCGGTCGAGGCGCCAACCAGCGCGACCAGCGCCAGCACCACCGCGAGGGTGGCCCGGTGCGGGTACAGCCAGGTGCGCCAGAGCCGGGCGAGGAGGGGAGCCGTGTCGCCGGGGAGGCGCGCCATGAGACCTACCGGGTCGGATCCGTGCCGCCGTCCGAGCAGGATGCGCGGCGGCAGCGGTGTGCCGCCGCCGCCGCCGCGGATCAAGGCTTTTGGTCAGCGGTCCTCGCCGCGCGGCCCGCTGGCGTCGTCGTGGCCGCGGCGCCAGCCGCCGTGCTGGGGCCCGCCCATTGGCCGCGCGAGGATCATGGCGCGCCGCTTCTGGTCAACGTCCAGGCTGGCATAGAGCGGCTGCGACGCGTCGGCGAGCTTGCGCAGGGCCTCGCCGCGCGCGGTCGCGGCATCCGCCATCGCCCGCAGGGCGGCGGGGGCATCGTCGCCGAACCTGGGGCGGTCGCGCATCGCCTCACGGCGCTGCTGGCGCAGCTTGGCCATGTCGCGGATCGCCGTCTCCACCGGCGGCCACAGCTTCTCCTGGTCGCCGGTGAGCTTCAGGCCGGCATGGAGGGCGGCGATGCGCGCATCCGTGAAGGCCGCGCGATCCTCGGGGCTCAGCGCGCTCCAGCGCCCGTGGCCGCGAAAGCCCTCGGATCCTGGCTCGCGCGCGGCGGCGGCGCCCGCGAGACCCAGGCCGAGGGCACCGGTGACGAGAAACGCCGCTCTCAAACGTCGGGACATGGAAACCTCCGTCTCACGCTCGGGGCGCCGTCGCCGCAACGGACTCCGACGGTCGCCCCAGGCTCTCCATCTGGCGCCGGCGATGTATCCCGCTTGTGTATGTAACAATGTTACATTAGGGCAGCGGGACGGGATGGAGCGGGAGGCGAACGGTGCGGCGCGCAGCGAGAACATGGCGGATGGCGGGGCTCGCGATCCTGTCCCTGTGGCTGGGCCTCGCAGGGCCGGCCCGGGCCGCGGGGGAGGGCGCGCCGGTCCGGGTGGTGGCGAGCTTCTCGATCCTCGGCGATCTCATCCGGCAGGTCGGCGGCGCGCAGGTGGCGGTGACGACGCTGGTCGGGCCGGATTCCGATGCCCACGGTTTCAGCCCGTCGCCCGCCGATGCCCGCAAGCTCGCCGAAGCCGACATCGTGTTCGTCAACGGCCTGGGCCTGGAGGGCTGGCTGGACCGGCTGATCCGTGCCTCCGGTACCCGCGCGCCGGTGGTGGTGGCCTCCGCGGGCGTGAAGCCGATCCCCGCCGAAGGCGGCCACGGCGACCATGATCACGGCGGCATGGATCACGGCGGCATGGATCACGCGGGACAGGATCACGGCGACCACGCCGTCGACCCGCATGCCTGGCAGGACCTCGCCAACGTCCGGATCTACGTGGCCAACATCCGGGACGGGCTCGCCAAGGTGGATCCCGGCCACGCCGACGCCTACCGGGCTGCCGCTGCCGGCTACCTCGCCAAGCTCGATGACCTGGAGCGGGATGTGCGCGCGGCGATCGACGGCATCCCGGCGGAGCGGCGGCGGATCATCACGAGCCACGACGCTTTCGGGTATTTCGCGTCGGCCTACGGCCTGCGCTTCGTCGCCCCCCAGGGTGTGTCGACCGACAGCGAGGCCAGCCCCCGGGACGTGGCGGCGATCATCCGGCAGATCCGCCGGGACCGCGTCCCCGCGGTGTTCCTGGAGAACATCAGCGACCCGCGTCAGATGGCACTGATCGCCCGTGAGAGCGGGGCCCGCATCGGCGGCAAGGTCTTCTCCGATGCCCTGTCGCGGCCGGACGGGCCGGCCCCGACTTTTCTCGACATGATGCGGAGCAACCTGCGGGCGTTCTCGGCGGCGCTGGCGCCCGGCTAGGGCGCATCGGTCCCGGTTTTTCCGACGGCGACGCGACCCGTGATGACCCCGCCGCCGCCCGGGACGGCGCGCTTTCGCCTCTACCGGGTCGGGCATGACATAACGTAAACCGGCGGTTAAGAGGCCCCCACTAGCCTTACAGAACGGGTGCCAGCCGATCCTCGTGCGCGAGGGCTCGAGGCCTTGGGGCCTTGTGAGAACGGCGTGGCTCGGAGATCGCGTGGCTTGGGGCCCTGACCGCTGGCGCTTCTATCGGCTCGTCGGACGCGAGGCGGCGCGGTCGTTCCGTGCCGTCGGCGCCAGCCTCACCGCCCCGCCCGACATCCTCGCCCGGATGCGGGTGACCGGGCTGGTGATCGCCCCGCAGGACCTGCGCACCTCGGACGCGACCTTCGCGGACGACATCTATTCCGGCCTGTTCGTCTTCGCCGGCCGCTCGTTGGCGGCGAGCGGGGGCTCGCCCTTCGACTACGCCGCGCCCTCGTCGGAATGGGCCGACGAGCTCTACGGCTTCGGGTGGCTGCGGCACCTGCGCGCCGCCGACACGGCCCTGGCCCGCGCCAATGCCCGCGCCTTCGTGGCGGATTTCATCGCCGGCCG
>Ga0160428_1001896_pt1 | contig 14072 bp, 13 predicted proteins | sample SolpanmetagenomM_FD_108198 | JGI IMG/M metagenome (GOLD analysis project Ga0160428, IMG submission 108198) | Solar panel surface microbial communities from Lawrence Berkeley National Laboratory, California, USA - M | ecosystem: Engineered > Built environment > Solar panel > Unclassified ... | reverse complement strand
GTCAAGCTGGAGCGCACCTACCAACTCAACACCGGCGGCAATACCGACTTCCTCAACATGTCGAACCCTCGCCGGCTAGCCTCAAAGAAGATTTCCAAGACCGAGGCGGTGCAATCTGTCGCCGCTGAACGGCTCGAGGACGACAACGTACATATCGGCCCATCGGATTACGTGCCTTGGCAGAACGACAACAAGGTCTGCTTCCTGCGCATGGAAGGTACGATGTTCGGCGGGGTTCCAATGAACCTTGAGCTCCGTCTCTCTGTAGAGGATAGTCCCAACAGCGCGGGCGTTGCGATCGACATGATCCGTTGCGCCAAGCTGGCGCAGGATCGAGGACTGGCTGGTCCGATCGATGCCGCATCCGCCTACTTCTGCAAGCATCCGCGCACGCAGATGACCGACGACCTCGCAGCACAGGCGGTGGAAGACTTCATCATGCAGCGGGAATGATCGACACCGCGATACTGCTGGCGGCGGGCGAAGGCAGTCGCCTGCGCTCCGCCGCCCCGCTCAAGCCTCTCTGCCCGGTCGGCGGTAGACCGCTCATCGATCATGCGATCGCAGGTCTTGCCAATGCCGGACTGAAGAATGTGATCGTGGTGCTGGGTTACGGTGCCGAACAGATCGAGGCGCATATTGCGTCGACGACGTGGCCGATCGCTGTCCAGACGGTACGGACGGAAGATTACCGCAAGCCAAACGGCGTCTCGCTCCTTGCGGCGGAAGGGCATGCCGCCGGTCGGCAGGCGCTGCTGGCAATGTGCGATCATCTGGTCGACCCCGAACTCTACCGCCGCACTGCCGAAGCAGGCGCTGCCGGTACGGCGCGATTGGCGATCGACCGTCGGATCGGCAGCGACTGGGTCGACCTGGACGATGTCACATGCGTCCGGACCGAAGGCGAGCGGATCGTGGCGATCGGCAAGGGGCTCGTCGCCTACGACTGCTTCGATACGGGCGTGTTCGCAATCGGAGCTGGCCTGTTTTCCGCGCTGCACGGTCTGGACGATCCCTCGATCACCGAGGGCATGCGCATACTCACGCAGCATGGGCATGCGTTGACCCTCGATTGCAGCGACGTCGACTGGATCGATGTTGATGATCAGGCCGCACTGGACAAGGCGGACGCTTGGATGCGCCGAAAGGGTGGAGTCGCGATACCGCGCTGACTCGCGTCGTCGTGCCGAGGAGAAACCGATATCGACGTTCCCCGTTCCGAAGCGGCTCCTGGCCTACAGCTTAATCGGAACGTGGTAGACGACGAAGCCGGCTACCTTGTCACTTCCAAACACGTCCAGGCGTTGGGCTGTCGAAATGCCCCGGGGCGTGATCGGACGGGCCAGACGCACCATCGACAGACCGGAAAGCGAGAGGCTGCTGCCCTGCATCGTTCGGAACAACGGATCGTTGCTGTCGTCTAAACTCGTCGGCGCTGTCGTGAGCCTGATCTATCTCGCCATGTCCGCGCGTGAGCGACACTTTTCCGGGTGCGGCCCGTTCTTTCTCGTTCTCGGTTTTGCCCAAGGGCATGGTGTCGATCGCTGGATTCCAGAGCAGGCGGATCATTCTGCCCTGGAGAACCGGACCGGTGCTGCGGGGGCGGGGGAAGACGCGCAAGGCTTCGAATTCCTATAATCTTGCGGCATTGTCCATCTGACGGCGGCAGTTGTAAGATGCGCCATCATGATTTCAGGCATTTCAAGCGAGGGTCACGATCGGGGCACCGCGGCAGCCTTGGAGGGCGGTGCGCCCCCCAAGCTCGGATACCACACTTCGGCCCCAGAAGCCGCGACACCGTCATTGCCGGCTTCCGGTTCTGCTTCACTCCACCCGCGCGCTGCGATGGCGGCGAAGGTAAAAATGGACTAAGTTCGCCGCGCACCCCGGCACGGGCTGCTCATCTCCCCAAACCGTGCTGCCCCACTGATTGGTCCCGCTGACGTTCCAGATCAGCGCCGTTGGCCGAATCAATCGCAGCCCACTGCGCGGCGGTATGGCAGGTCGAGCTGGGCATGATCGATCCCGTGGACGTCTCTCGCCGACAGACCTTCTTTTCCTTGATGGGCTTGGTCAACTCGGACTGCGACGAAGTACCGCCCCCCTGCGCATTGGCCGCAGCAGAAAGGGACAAAGCCACCGCAAGCAAAACGACATTCATATTGATTTCCTTTGGCGACAGATGGGTCATTCAGTTGGTGTCGCAGTCGGAGTTTCATCGTGGCTTATGAGACGTGGCCGGCGTGCACCACTCCCATCTCGTTATCGATCTCAAATCTGCAACTCGATCATTTCGGTTTCAAATATTTCAGCGCAGCTGAAATATTTGCTCTAGATACCGGCCGTCAACCCGTTACTCGGTCAGAGGCTTAATCATCCTGAAGCGGGTCTCTTCTCCCCTCAAGTGGAGTTGGGTCCGGCCTTGTAGGAAGGTCGAAGAGATAAGGTATCAGCTAGAGACTCGGAAGATTTGGTCATCTGCATCTTAAACGGCGCCGATGCGGGTGCTTTAGCGACCTGGCAAGGCTGAGGAAGTCGCGATTTCAGCCCGGCAAATCCGAACACATAGCCATACCGCGGTACGTCCTCCTAACGATCCTCGAATTTGTTCGCATCAAATCATCGGGCGAGGACAGCCCGGACCATAGTCATCGGATGTCATGGTGGTCACTTCGCAGCGTTCATCCGCGCTACCAGACGCCGCCCTCGGTTGAAAGATCGAAAAAGGTCTTCTATCTTGACAATACTTTAGTGTGCGTCTGGTTTACGGACAAGGCTTAACCGCCGCAGCGTTTCGACGATCGAGGTTTTCATATTTTAGATTGGCTCGAACACCTCCGCGCGATTGTCTTTCTGTTCGAAGATCGCGCTGTAAAACTAAAACCCCGACTACTCGAACAGGCGGCTCGGCTCCGACCATTAACGACGTCAGTGTGACGGCGTGCGTGCCACCCCGCAATCGTATGTCGGAGTGTCCGCCCAACCACTTTCAAGTGCGCTACTCCGGAAGAGGCTCAGGTCCGCGAAAGCGGTCGCGACCTGGCACCGCGGCCAGCCGCACCGTCCGTCCTGTGCGGGCCGCCTCGTAGATCGCCTCCATGATCCGCTGATCCTGCGCCCCCTCCTCCCCGGGGGTGCGGGGCAAGAGGTTCCGGCGTACGCATTGCGCCATATGGTCGAGCTCCGGCGCAAACTGGTTTTTGACTTCGATGCTGGTCTCAGCAGTTTGATCCTTGCCGTCGACAAGCCGCGTGACGCGCAGATTTTGCCCCTGATAATCGAAAGCATGCTCCATCTCGGCCCACGCATCGCTGCCAATCAGCTTCAGTCGCGATATCCGGTGGGTGCTGTAGCTCGACATGCAGTTTGCGATCGCACCGGAGGGAAATCGCAGCGTGAAGGCGACATTGTCTTCCACCTCGCGGAAGCGTGGATCGCCGGTTGGCGACCAAATCTGTGCACTGACTTCTACCGGTTCCTCGCCCAACACCGCCCGCGCGGTGTTAAGGCAATAGAGCCCGACATCAGGCAATGAACCACCACCCGCAAGCGCCTTGATCTGCCGCCATTGCGCTGGGTCACCCTGGTTCTGATTGTTGATCATATCCATCAACGTCACCGAACCGAGCGCGCCACTTCGCGCCAGGCGAAACGCCTCGCGCGCGTGCGGCTGATATTGCATTCGGTACGCGATCATCAGCTTCACACTGGCCGAGCGACACGCCTCGACCATCGCGTGGCATTCGGACGACGAGGGCGCCATCGGCTTTTCGCAGAGCACATGCTTTCCTGCTCCGGCCGCCGCGATCACGTGCTGGCGGTGCAGGGCGTTCGGCGTAATTACATAAACCACTTGCACCGCAGGATTGTCCCGCAAGCGCGCCATGTCGGCATAGGGATAGCAACTGTCGGGCGCGATGCCGTACTGCTTTGCGACCGCTGCCATCTTGATAGGCGATCCGCTGACCAGCGCCACGGGACGGGCATGTTTGGCTTGGGCAAAGGCAGGGAGCACCTGCTCGAGGGCCAGCTTCCCCAACCCGACGATTGCGAAACCGACTCGATCGGCCGGCGCATCGGCGTTCGGCGGAGGCGCGGGCTGCGCCTCGCTATTCGCCTGCGGGGGTGGGAACAAGACATTGCCGCCCCGGACGGTGCCTAGGTCGACAGGTGGCCGGCTCGCGTCCTGTGCCAGCGCCACTCCGCCTATGCCGAGCGCGCCCACGCCAAGCGACGTCATCGCTGCGCGCCGGGAAACGCCGTCTTCGGTGCCTGCCATCTATCGTCTCCAACACATGACCGGGCAACGCGGTCACGCTGCGAAGGCTCCGCGCCCGGACGCGAACCTCGCTATCTCTATGCTTAGAGCCGATTGGCGACGAGCGACGCAGCCTACCGCCGGAAGTATTAGCAGGATTCTGGCTACGTCGACCATTTTTCGGCGGACGATTCCGAACACCGATGGCCCGCTTCGGCATTGGCGAAGCGGCACTTTCGCCGCTAGGCCATCACTAAAGCTCGAAGGAGAAGGCGGCGATGCTGATCGATCGGCGAAGGGTATTGGCGGGCGCAACCGCGCTTGGTGGCGCGGCCGCGATACGCCCGGCCCTGGCCAGCGCTCAAACCGACTGGCACGCGCTCGCCGAGGATGTGAAAGCGCAGATGGCTTGGTCCTGGGATCGGTACAGGGAGCACGCCTGGGGCAAGGATGAGATCAAGCCGGTCAGCGGCAGCTTTTCCAGCTTCCCGCTCAAGACGCATCATCTCGGCCTCAGCCTGATCGAAGCGCTCGATACGCTATGGGTGATGGGCCTGGACAGCCGGTTCCAAGACGGCGTGGATTGGGTGAAGGGCAATTTCGACGCGGACGTCGATGGCGAGGTTTCGGTGTTCGAGACCTCGATCCGCCTCGTTGGCGGGCTGTTGTCCGCTCACCATGCTTGTGGCGACGCGGTGCTTTTGGCCAAGGCGCGCGATCTGGCAGACAGGCTTCTGCCAGCCTTTGCGACCCCGACCGGCATGCCCTATCGCTTCATCAATCTGAAGACCGGCGCGGTGCGTGAGCCACTCACCAGCCCTGCCGATATCGCGACCTATCTGCCCGAGTGGGGTACGCTCAGCCGCCTGACCGGCGATCCGAAATACGCCGCGACGGCAAGGAAGGCGATCGTGGCGGTGTTCGAGCGTCGCTCGAAACTCGATCTGGTCGCGACCAAGATAGACGTGCTGAGCGGCAAATGGCGTTCGCGGCAAGCGACCATCGGCTCCTATTGCGACAGCTTCTTCGAATATCTGTGGGACAGCTGGCAGTTGTTCGGCGATGCCGAATGCAGGCGGATGTATCATGTGTGCACCGCCGCGATCCTGAAGCACCAGCAAGTCTGGAAGGACGGCAGCCTGTGGTTCGCCGACGTCGATTTCGAAACAGGTGTGATCGTCGGCACCGAGCAGGACGAACTCGCCTCCTTCTACGGCGGCCTGCTCGCGCAGGGCGGCGCGATGAAGCTGGGTGCAGCCTATACGGAAAGTTGGGCCAAGGTGCAGAAGCGGTTCGGTGTCCTGCCGGAGGGCTATGACTACGCGACTGCCGCGCCCACTCAGCTTGCCAACGCGCTGCGGCCGGAGCTGGTGGATGCCGCCTTCACCTTGTGGCTCATCGATTGGGATCAACGCTGGCGCGACATCGGCCGAGTGCATTTTTTAGCGATGAAGCGCTGGAACAAGGCCGAATACGGCTACACCGATCTCGCCGACGTGACTGGAGACCCCAAGCGCCAAGCCGACCATTGCCCCGGCTATTGGTGGTCAGAGCAGATGAAGTATTACTACCTGCTGTTTTCGGACACGCCGAGGTTCGATTACAATCGCAATTACCTATCGACCGAAGGCAATGTTTTGATGGGCTTCAAGCGTCCGTCAGCCTGATTGGTGTACGGTTCTCGGGTTGCCACCCCCAGCATGCCGTTGCCTGCCCGGATGCAGACGTTCTAGAATCGCTTTGACCGAGATGCGGCCGCTAGCGGTCTCTCTTGGATGGCCGGCTTCGGACAATCGTTCAGGTTACTCCGAACAGTGCCAACGCAAACGCTGAACCTGCTGCTCACGAATAGCGCTCTTCCGACCACGGATCGCCTCGCATGTGATATCCATTGATCTCCCAGAATCCCGCTTTGTCGGCATCCAGGAAGTCGATCCCGTGGATCCACTTGGCGCTCTTCCACAGATAGAGGTGCGGGATCAGCACCCGCGCGGGGCCGCCATGCGCGCGGGTGAGCGGCTTGCCCTCCCAGCTATGGACGACCATCGCCGACTCGTCCGCGAAGTCAGCGAGCGGTACGTTGGTGGTATAGCCGTCATAGCCGTGCAGCAGGACGAAGGCCGCCTCGTCGCGCGGCTGGACGAGGTCGAGCAGGTCGCGCGTGGCAACCCCCGTCCAGGCGTTGTCGTAGCGCGACCACGTCGTCACGCAGTGCATATCCGATCGCGTCCGCCGCTGTGGCAGGGCCATGAAAGCGGACCAGTCGAGCGTCACCGGCCGCTCGACCAGGCCGCTGATTACCAGCGCCCAGCGCTCCACCGCCACGTCGGGCTGACGGCCCAGGTCGAGCACCGGCCAGTCGTGTACGAGATGCTGGCCCGGCGGCAGGCGCTCCCGCAGGGTGCCCGCCTCTTCCCCCGTGATGAACTTATGCTCGCTCGCCCAGCGTTGCTTCGAGCGGGTGAGCTTGCTGTCAGGCGGCGGCGTGTCATCGGTCATGGCGGTCTCCAGCGGCAGCCGCATCATCGATCACCGCCGCCGCGCGCGCAACCCGATCGACGCAGCGTGACCCGGATCATGCGGCGCGTTGCAGATCGCGCTTCCGGAAGCCGTTCGTTCGCCCTACCCTCGTAGCTGGCTGAAGGCGCACGCCTCGAGGCAGAACAGCACGTCTTGCGAACAAATTAATACTGTCGTCCCAACCCTGTAGCCGTCCAATAGACGCCGCCCAGCAAATGCTGAAGATACCGTTCGTCCCGATACATGTCGGGGGTATGGCCGAGGAGGGTGACGAACACGCGTCCTTTCTCATAATAGCGAAACCATGCCTCCGGATGATCCCCCATCCGCTTGCCGACCTGGCCGGGCCATATCCTGGTGGGGTCGTAGCTCGCCTCCTCAACTTTCAGAACGGGATCGATCCGGATGTCATAGGGATTGGCGGTGACGTAAAATTCGTCGCTCCAGATCCAGCGGTCGGGAATGCCAAACGTCGCCGGAAACCCCTTGTCCGCGACCGTGACGACCGCGGTCTGGATCATGGAATGATTGGTAAAGGAGCGTCCGACCAGCTTCTCGTACCAGGGCCAGGCATTGGGCGGGACGATCGTGGCGTGGTGCACCACCATGGCGTTGCCGCCGGTGCGCATATAGTCTTCAAAGTGCCGGCGCTGTGCCGCCGTCAGCTGCTCAGCCGGCGTATTCAGAAACAGGACCGCTGCGTAATGTTGGAGGTCGCCGTCGAACACCTCGGGATTATTCGTCCAGGTGATCCTGAACGCGTGAAGCCGTGCCAAACGTTCGAGGCTCTCGCGTGCGATAGGAATATACTCGTAATGGTATTTGCTCGGCGTAGTGATCACGAGCACCTTGAACTGATCCTCTGCCCAACTTGTCGAAGGGATGAAAAGCCTTAACAGCGTAGCAAACACCCGGACCATGGCGCTCATCGCGCACTCTCCCCGACAGTTCAGACGCTTGTACGACCGGCATCACCTTAAGCCAGCTAGACCTTCGTCGTGGAGCGAAGCTGCGCAAGACCGCACGTAAACGCCTGCTTTGGATGGCAAGGGGGGCTCTCGGCATTTGCACAGGGGCTCGAGGGTGGCGGGTTAATGGTTTCTATATGCAGATTACCCGGTTGGGGGCGTAACCACCACTCCTGGCTGGCTCCATCTGAAGCGGACGCACATCGAGGCTCACCGGATCTGCTGCACGTCCGCCTACCGAACTGGATCATGCGGCGCTACGCGCTCAAAATCGGTGCGACACGCCAGCAAAAATCTCGAAATCGGGCGCAGCCCGATTCAAGCCTACATTGGTACCAAGATCAAGCTGGAGGTTGTGGCTTGGCTGCCAGGAGAACGCGACGCTGCTGAGCGCCGGCGTGCCACGAACCGTTGGATTGGGATCGTCGTCGCGCGTCAGCTGCGCACTGACGGCAGCCTTCACCGCCTCGCTCAGCGAGTATTCAATCTCGACCGCACTGCCATACAGGGCATGGCGGCCACGACCGTCATCGTCCACCGCCGCAGCAACGAGCGGGGTAACCTGCAGCGAGACTTTGTCCGAGGTGCGGTAGGTAACTGGAAGCTGGAATGAGGCGCCCCAGTTCCCGGCGCCGATCGGCCGACGCCCGACCGGTAACAGCGCGGTCGCTATGATCGACATCGCCAGCCCGGTATCTTCCTTTCGTTCTACGATCGAGGTCTTCACGCCGACGGTTGCGTCGCCAACGCGGCCGGCGCGCTCGACGCTGCCGTCCGCGTGGCGGTCGCGCTCGAAGCCGTAGGGTGTGAAGCCGAGACGGAGTTCCGTCTTGCCGCCCACGCCGTAACGGATCAGCGTGTCACCGATCAGGATGGTATCGGCGCGCTCGCTGTCACCACGTGCCAGCGTCCAGTCGGCCAGAGCGGTTTCGCTCTGGAGGCGGCCTGGCGCGGTGATGCAAGCGCTCGTGGTGAGGCCCGGGCGCTCGCTGCACAGTCGATCCGCATTACTGTCCTCGGCGTCCGCTGCCGCGGCGATGCATGCCACGCTGCAAGCCAGTACCATGATGAGACCGCGCATCGTTTCCCCCTTGAACGGCTTAAAGCCTACAACCCCTTCGGGGCTATGCTTCCGTAGGCGTCGTTTTCAGACAAGACTACCAAGACCTGCGTGTTTGGCGTCGGACGTCCTATATCGGTTTTGCTGCGCGACCGGACCACTTCGATCCGGTAGCTACGACCCAATTGCCGACGCTCGCGTCGGCTTCTAAATCTCCCACGTTCCGACATTCGTTCAATTCTACAAAACTGCCCCGCCTGGCTGGCACTGCGAGAGCAGGAATCGGTCCGTACTCTGCGTGCCGCTAGCCTTGACCCAGCTGTCGTCCCCTATGTCGCTCAGTATCACGGATGCCCTCTCCACCATTCGAGTGAGCCCGTTCCTGCGTGAGGATCGTTATGCGACTTCCTCTACCGGAGTTTTCCATGATCGATACCAACGACATTTCCGTGCTGAATGGCCTTATCGCAACCACGCTCGACAGCATGAAAGGCTATGAGGACGCGGCTAAAGACGCCGAGAGCACGCAGTATGCGACGATGTTCGCAGACTTCGCACGCGATCGTGCCAAGGTAGCGACTGATCTCCAGAACCAAGTCCGCAACCTCGGTGGCGAGCCGGAGCTGGACTCCAGCATACTGGCTGCTGCGCACCGGACCTTTATAGATCTGAAGCAGGCGATCACCGGCAAGGAGGACAAGGCCATCATCCAGGAGGTCGAACGCGGCGAGGACCATATCAAGGCCAAGTTCGAAGACGCGATGAAGGATGGCGATCTGACACCTGCGACAAAGGCCGCGATCACCGAAGCGTTCGCCTTGGTCCGTGAGGGCCACGATAAGATGAGCGCGCTCAAGCACAGCATGGCATAACAGTTGCTGGGCGGCGTTATGGATGCGCCGCCCAACGGGTCGGCCAAGTTCCGTTTGGGACGCAGTAACCAATGAGGCGGGCGGACTTTCCGGATCCCAACTGAGGTGGGAACAGGTTTAACCCTACCAATATCTCCTGGGCAGATTTAGACCCACAAAGCGACATTCGTCGTCAATGTCCGCTTCTCGAACCCTGCCATTCATTCAAGCGGCAGCAGGTCTTGCCCAAAACTAGCCACTGCGTACTAGTAGTGCTCACCGATGCAGGCATTGATGGGTGGGCCACGGAGGTTATCGGTGACGGAAATCGCGCGAGTATTAATCAAGCAGCAATGGTTGGATCTCACCCGCATACGCCTTCCCAAGCGCGCAATCAAAGCGCGAGGGTCGTTGCGGCTTGATCACTGTTTCCGGCGTATACTGCTCGACGACGCCTGTGGCGAGTGTTGGTACGACCATATTGTCGGTATACCCGCTTACGCTAACGCGCCCGACGCGGTGCTGGCCTGTGCGATCGCCACCGGCGAGGCGCTGCTAGCCAGAACGGCTGACTTAATAGCCCTTAACGCGCAGTCGCTGGCATGGAGGGGAAAGAACGGTAAGCTAACGCGCAGCGACCATCGAAGACCGCCGCTCAAGAACTTGAGAAATGGGTTGAAGCGGTTGACCGATTACTGCGCATGATAGAAGGTTTGGCCGCTGCAAGCGCCGCGCCGGGCGGAAATGCAGGAGATGTTCGTTGAGCAAGCTAGTTGGGTTCGACAGAAGCCCGCCTAGCCGCCTGTAGTCGGTTTGCTATCGCAAAGACCCGGTTTCGGACGTTCCGGGACCCATCGGCACGCCCGAAAGCAGCCGCTCTTTAAGAATTCTCGTAGCTGATCTCAGGCCTTCGTGGTCGGCTCTACTCTTCGATCCGAAAGCTGGGCTCGTACGCATAGAGACCAGGTAGGCCGCCCGTCATTAAAATAGGACCGGGGCGTCGCCCAGTTTTTCGCTACGAATAGCAGCAAGCAGCCCGGCGAATGCCTCCCCGCCATACACCGGATCCAAAAGGAGCCCCTCGGTCCGGGCTACCAGTCGCACCGCTTCGAACATCGCGGCCGTCGGTACGCCATACCCTTCGCCAAGCGCGCTCCCGGACACGACAATATCGATCTCATCACCCGCTTGATCCGGACCGAGCAGCGCGAATGTCTCAGCGGCAAGTCTCTGCGTGGACTCGATCGAGCGTTCCCATGGCGCCAGCACCGTAAACGACAGGACCCGCAAAGCCGCGTCATCCAACGCGGTGAGCCCCGCTGCCAGACCGGCGTGCGTACCCGAGCTGCCATTGGGCACGATGATCCGGCCGAAGCTCAGCGCGAGGTTCTGCTCCTGAGCGCGGATTTCGGCGGCACAGGCTGCGTATCCGAGGCACCCGACCGGTGACGAGCCTCCCGGTCCCACGACATAGGGCCGCCGTCCGGATGCCACCAATTCCGCCGCGCGGTCCTTCGCTGCGGCTACCGCATCCGTCCCGGCAGGCCGACGATGAACGGTTGCGCCGAAAAGGTCATCGAGCAGCACGTTCCCGTTGCGCCGATAGGCCTCGTCTGCCGTGCCACGGTGTCGGTCAGCACCAGCTCGGAAGCGAGGCCTGCGTGCGCCGCTGCGGCTGCGCTCAATCGCGCATGGTTTGATTGTCTGGCGCCGGTCGTGATGAACGTGTCGCAGCCCTGGGCGAGCGCTTCGCCAATCAGGAACTCCAGCTTCCGCAGCTTGTTGCCGGCCCCGCCCAGCCCCATCAGGTCATCGCGCTTGACGTAGATTCCCGGGCAGTCCGGACGCCCGAGGGCGTGTTCCAGTCGAGTCAGGCGCTGGATGGGGGTGGGCCCTTCGAGCAAAGCGTAGCGAGGGTGTTCTTTCAGTGTGTCGAGCATCTGTCGTTCCGGTACGCTGTCAGCGGCGTCTTCTGGCAACTTCAAACCGCTTCGTCACCCTTGCGATAGTATCGCGCGTTCCGCCTCGCACAAGGCGTCAACGAACAGCCGGACCTTGGCGGACAGAGCCCGGTGCGCGGCATAGACGGCGTGCGCCTCGACCGTTTCGGGTGCGAAATCGGGCAACACCCGCTGCAGCGACCCCGCTGCCAGGGATGCACGCGCGAGGAAATCGGGAAGCTGTCCGATTTCCAACGCCGCCCGCCAGCAGGACCTGCAGCACCGCCGGCTCGGGCACCAGCGTACCGACCGGGACCAGAACGCGGTGCGTTGCCCCCGCCGCATCGGTGAACCGCCATTCGCTGGGGAGATCCAACCAGCCCAGCAGCACGTGTCCGGCAAGGTCGTCCGGCGTCGCGGGCACGCCGTGTCGCGCAAGATAGGCTGGACTGGCGTAGGGCCACAGCGCGATGTCGCCGAGCTTGCGCGCGATCAGGTCGGAGTCCGGGAGCGCGCCGATGCGGATCGCGATGTCCACCTCCTCGCGCACGAGATCGACGATGCGATTCTCGGTATCAAGCACGACGCGCACGTCCGGGTAGCGCGCGAGAGCAGGATCGGCTTTGCGAGGCTGACAACACGGACCGAAGGCGGTCAGCTTGTACCCAGCATGTCGCCCGACGTCGCAGCCATCGCAGCCATCGCGGCGATTTCGCCGACCCCGCGCGCCTTGCGGCACGACGGCGGGACTCTCTACGGCGCGGCAACACTGCTGCTGCACAATAATCACGCCAACGCACAGGGCTTTTTCTCACCCGCTGCGTTGGGCTCGAAGTGATATTGGCATCCTCGGCTCGAAGCAGGGAAAGTGGTGATGGCAGCGCAGTTGACGGTGCGGCGGTCTGTTGTGGTGATCAGCGACTTCGTCGAGGGTGCTGACGGCCCCCTCCCCGCCGAACGCATGCCTTCGACGCCAGCGCATGCGAACGACCCCAAGAGCTTCCCCTGGATTGGCAACATCGACAAAACATGTAAGGTCGAAGTAACCGGCGGGTACCTTGAGCGGCTGCCGTTGGCGCTGATCGCAGCCGGGATCGTTGAGCAGGCTGAAATCTGGCATCATTACCGTGGCACTGGCGAACCATCCTTTCACCGTGAGAGCCCGGAAATGGCAAGGCGCGCTTTCCGTCCGGACAGCGAGACCCCGCCTTTTGCATCTGCCGAGATGGAAGACTTTGTGCGATCCTTCGGCGCACCGCATATTCTCGTCGTGCTCGGGCTCGGTGTCTCGCGCGAACTTCTGACGCTCTGCGCCCATAGCGTCATCATCTACAATTCAATCGATGCGCCCGCATTGCGCGTACCGCACGAAATCAGCGCCTGCTTCGATCTCGTTCTGACCGGCGCTCAGTGGCAGTCCGACGTGGTAGAAGCCGAGCATCCCGGTATGCGGACCGCGATCCTGCCGATCGGTCCTGAATTCGCCGCGGTTGACCAGTTCCGCCCGCTTGGGACCGACAAGGATGTGGACCTGATCTACGTCGCGGCAGCGCAACCCTATAAGCGCCACGACATCCTGTTCGACGCACTGGCAACTTTGCCCCGCGACGTACGGGCGCTTTGCGTGTTCGGCTATGGTGAAGATAGCGATATGCTGCGCCGACGCGCGGCCGACCAGAAGCTATCGATCGAGTTCGTTGGACCGCCCGGGGTGCCTGTCGACGAAGTCAATCGACTCATGAACCGTGCGAAGTTCGGCGTAGTCTGCGGTGTCGACGACGGAGCGCCGGCGATCCTTACCGAATATATGCTCGCCGGTCTGCCGGTACTGGCGAATGCCGAATTGCGATGCGGACTGCAGTTCATCTTGCCCGAGACGGGAAGGACGGCGCTGGCAGAACGGTTTGCCGAAGCGATCCTAGACATGCGCATGAACGCGTCGCTGTATGCCCCACGCTCCGTCGTGCTGGAACGCTGGACATGGCCCCATAGCGTTGCGCGCCTTTGCGCACTTATCAAGCCAATTTCTAATTCAAAGCAATCAAAATTGGATGGCGGGGTTGCTTGAGACTGCATAGGTTCGGTTAACGGGGCAGGTTATCCCCACGTTCATGGAGTGGAAGTGCGTGCACGGCAGCGGACCTGATTACGACCTTTCGAACTCACCGAACTCCCATCCGCCGCTGATATGTTTCTCGCATCTCCGCTGGGATTTCGTGACACAGCGTCCGCAGCATCTGATGAAGCGGTTTGCGCAGAAGCAGACCGTGTTCTTCTGGGAAGAGCACATCCCGTGCGATCATCCGCTGCCGTATCTCGAACATCATCCGTTCCCGGGGGACCGCATCGTCTCGCTTCGTCCGCGCCTGCCGCACTGGTGGAACGCGGAACAGGTCGAGACGGGGTTGCGCGAGTTGCTCGACATGTTTGTCGCGACGAGCGTTCGCTCGGAGCCTCTGCTATGGTTCTACACGC
>Ga0160428_1001895_pt1 | contig 14074 bp, 6 predicted proteins | sample SolpanmetagenomM_FD_108198 | JGI IMG/M metagenome (GOLD analysis project Ga0160428, IMG submission 108198) | Solar panel surface microbial communities from Lawrence Berkeley National Laboratory, California, USA - M | ecosystem: Engineered > Built environment > Solar panel > Unclassified ... | reverse complement strand
GCACCAGACGGTGCACATTTAAAGTCGAGGGGATCCTGTCGCGCTACTAGGTCTGCGTTGTAAGCTACGGCGAGACTAGCCAACGAGACCGCAGCCGTGGCGAGGGATGTGAAAGAGAACATCTTGTCAGATGAGAACGAATGAATAGTGAGGTGAAAACTCTATTGAACGACGACAATACTGAGAGAGAAAGAGGGAAGAGGAATAAGGAAGCGGGAAAGAGTGGGTTCTCAGCCTTGAGTTATAAATAATGTGACGTGAAAAGAAAAAACAAACCCTACACGCGCCAGGACTGAACAAAAACCTTGCATCGTGGCTTATACGAACGCACGTCAGTCAAAAGCAAAAGTCCTCGTCAAAGTTTTTACGGATGAGATCATGCTAGAGTGACGAAAACAATAACAACAAAGCCTATATCGAAAACAAGAGTGATCTGCGTGCTGTACCGCTTCTTTCAATAAGCTTGGCATTGAATCCATGGTCGGAAAGCGAGACAATAGCGCGGTAAATGTGGTTCACAAAAAGCTTGGTCAGGAATTGCGACGAGCTATTGAGAAAGCTACCAGAGAACGAACGTTGGTGATTCTCGTTTCTCCGAAACGATGCGTTCGCGTTCAAATGCCGAGCCGTTTTGTTTGTGTTGTTTGCAAACACTAAACCCAATCGGGAAAACGCCCCGCAATTGATGTTTCGGATACGATTTGGTGTAAAACCAAGTTTTCTCATGTAGAAACGTTTCGCACTGGATCCAGAAGAGGATGTTTCAGAATATCTACAATACAAATGTGAGAGTCCACAACCGTCATTCCGACGATCTTACGATAGAAGTATGAGAAATCAACAAATAAGAGCATCATCCGGCCGACGCTTGATGATCTCGAATCATCTGATCCCAAAATGACCAATCAGCTCCGTCCAGCGCATCATCACTACCATTTGTAAAATTCATATCACTTCCTGTAGTATTGAGTTCACCATTGAAAAGTTCCAAGCTATCATTTGTAGAAAATTGTGCCCATAAAGTGTTTTGTCCATTGACGTCAGGACTGAAATCCGATTTTATTGAGAGATTGGTGTTTGAATTTGTTGTTACACTTGCCCCGACTTCACCATCTGTGGTCATGGAAGAAGTGGCCGTTTTACCCTTTTTCCGCCTATCTCGTAATTTGATAATGTATCGTGGTTCGACAGTGTCACTGGGGGGGTTCTTCTCCCAAGTACGAAGAACCAATCTTCCCAACGCAATCTGTAATGGTTTACGTGCAAGCATTAATTCATCGTGATTTTCGTACACATTGGTAATCTTTTGCCAAGCATCATTTTTATTTTGATATAAAACGTCATGGCCACTGTGCACCGGGGAGGTGACTCGGCATATATCCAAAGAGGGCAAAATCGTAAGTAGATAAATGAGCGAATCCCACAATCCAACGATCCAAAAACCCTTTATAAACCATCCGAACCTCTTCAGGAGGCCTTCATGTTCAAATGCAGCTCGATCAGTGTCCAGTATCTTAAGACACATGACCCACATATCTCGCTTATCACCCTCGGTCCAGCCCGAGATCATTGACCCTTGGGCGTCTTTCTGGCGTTTGTTCAGTATAGCACGTATTCTGAAACTAGTAATCGCTGAACGGGCTGTACCAAGAGTCAAGAGATGCAGTGGATCGTTGAAGCTTAGATGACGTAGATATTGAGATTCTACGTCCGATTCAGCAACAGCGATCATTGACTCAAGCTGAGCAGGAGACATTCCTGGAGGTGGGCCCGGTGTGGCTTGCTTTTCATCGGCAGCAGGTGACTGTGTGGGATCATTAATCTTAGATTGTGGAGCTAAGCGATCGTTCATCCAGCTTGCTTTGACAATGACAGACATGACGCATATTCTTGCTCGACAAAAGATCATTTCTGTAGCACGGCCAGTTTGCTCAATAGGCTCTAGCGTCATCCCAGGCCATATTTGAATGTCGTCGATGTTGGCGGGCTGAAGTGTATCCCACGAATCAAACTTTAATGTTATGCCTGTACCTGCCATTTGACATGCTGCTCCATCCAGAGGCATAACTTGGAAGAAAAGTCTACGCCGCATTTGGACATCAAATGGATCAAGTCCCAACTTTGCGCCGTCGCGATGAAGGCCTATTCGTTGAGCAATTCTGACGAGCGTGCCAGTAAGGATCCAATAGGTATGTGCATCATAAAAGTGCTTAGTTGGCATAAGGAATAATGTAAGAGCTTGCAAAACTATCAATGCTGCTGTCTTTAAGAAAGAAGCATTGACTAATGCTTGTCGAGTTGCAAATCGATATCTCTGTAATAATGTCGGCCGAGCAATGCCAAATTGTTGAAGACAATCCTCGTCGGAAAGTGAATAGACCGCAAAGTGATAGATGGCAAAAACAAGGCATTCTTCATCTTTTGTAGCGAGTGTCGGGCTTACAGATACGCGTTCCATCATCTGTGTTGTAGTTGGGATATGTAGCACTTTACATAAAGGTTCTACATTTTCTGTATGAATTTTGAACATAGTCATAGCGTGCATTCTTGAAGGATGGAAAACTTCCAGATTTTGGGATGTCGACCCAATGAATGCTGCGCTAAAAGGATCAAGTGTACTATCATCTGCTCGTGACTGCTCCGACGGTGACTGAATCCGACCGTGTTCGGACGCATCCCATTCATCTTTGACTTCTTCGGCATCTTCCTCGTCACCTTCTGCATCAAACAACTCGTCATCATCTAAACTTCTCCAAAAATTCGCATCAACATAGTTGGATTTTCCTGGTCCGCCCAGAAGTCGACCAATACGTGATGTCTCTGGTTCTGTAAATCGAATGGAAGTCTCGACTGGTGCAGAGTCCACGACTGTCGAGGACTGCGTAGAATCATGGTTTGGCAATAGCCCGTTTTGCGACAGAATCCTCTCATACCAGGCGAGCTTCACTCGCAACTCTATTGTGGGATCTAAAGGTATAGAATCGCTTAATTGCCTCTTACGCCGTCTCGGAGCTGGTGTCAAGTATTGACAGTCAATAGCAGTTCGCTGACAATTTGAACATTTGGGAAAGGTCTTGTCGCACTTGACTTTTCTCCTTGCGCATGTTTGACACGAATAGGGCATCAAAGATGCGGTTGAAGCAGAATTACTCGACATCTCTTGTTACTGTTGATCTATCAACGCAATTGAACGGACGCATTACAATATTAAATGTCAACAAGAAAATCAATCCCAGCTAACACGCCTTGCGAGGTCATATGAGGTTTTACGAGTGTGCCAGGGTCGTGGTACCCAACTATATTCCTTCCGAGAGAAATAAGTAGGCTTTTTGTATACAATCATTTTAAATTAGATTATTTTTTATGATGATGCTGCGTCAGTACAGCAGGCACACTTTCCCAGTCGAGTTCATGATATACAAGTCACAGTCTTTCACTTATAGTATTCATTGGTCATGATCATAACATCTATATTTATTGATTTACATTGAATATTCAAACCAGGGTATCTCTTCGTTATATGCGCCAAAGACATAAACATTAATCATAACTTTCATCATCATTTATCATAAAATCAAGACCATGTCATCAAAATGGCCAATCAAATGATTATTCATTGTGATCCACTATTGTTTGACTGGACTTGATCGATATAGGCTTCATCGGCCCAACAGCGGTCAATATTCCATATCCATTCTCCTTTCTCTCTGTCGCCTCTCGCTGCAAAGATCCATGTCCTGTATTTGCTGCATAGAGCCCATTCACTCATTCCAGGTCTTTTCTCCTTCAAAAGGCTCTCGCTCAGGGATGGTGCAGTGTCGATACGGAGATCTGTCATATTGATTGCACTAAGCTCGTCACCTGTAGTACTCGAGTAAATATGCAAATATGGAGGTCGAAGCTCGACAAAGCGTCTTTCCCAGCGAGTGGAGTCTACACTTGTCATGTATACAGGCCCGGCTTTGAGGAGAAGTCCATTTTTAACGATAGACTTGGCAGTCGCTAGTAAAGTGTCTGGCCTGGAGACTTCGATTGATTTATTGGACGACTTATGGGTACATTCGCCGTCAACACCAGTTAATAAAGAAAGAGAACTATCAGGATACCGTTGCCAGAGGCCAAGGCAGCGATGCAGTAGGGCCTCTCCTGCAAACGAATGGTTGTCGTGTGAGATACTTCCAGATGGAGCTTCTATGCCAAGTGAGTTATTGTTTCTGTATGTGTGAGGAATGGCCGCCAGCTCTGCAGCTCTTTGTCGCTTATTCCGCATAGTAATGTAGCCACGGATTAAGGACAATCCTCGAGGCGACCAATCACCGAGGGTTTCCTCAAAGGCCACATGATCATCATATTCCTCCCTTGGATGAGTATGTTCAATCCTTCTGGACGCACACGGCCTGACGTACATGGCATAAACACCGGTGACAGATCGAGGCAACTTTTCTGAAGACCAAAGTTGTGATAACAAGGATTGCGGCTTGACGTATGAACGTGGTCGCATCTGTACATGAATTTCAAGAGATAATGGTAAACTGACTACAAGTTTGATTGATTTCATGTGCCACAGTATACTCATCTTGACTCTCATTCCCTCAGCAGTCGGACGATGCAAGGCTGATAATGCACGCGCCCCAGCATCCCATTGCGTAACAATCTTTGCACTAGTCGTGTAGTCACGATTGGTGCGGAAAATGGGCTCGCCCAGCACCGTCAACACCACGTTTTCTTGTATGTCAGCCTCACCCGTTGACTTACCATCGGCATCAACCAATTGCATGCATCCAATTTTTACAGATCCAATATCCGTCCAAGGTACAGTTGCACCGGATGTGCTGGTCAAATCGATGACAAGACGACGTTGCAAGCCGTGTCTTAGCTGGAAAGTGCCACTATCGAGGCTGTCCGTCTTGTGAACTTCGACAGCACGATAAGTTTCGTCTTGGGTGATTTCTTGGATCTGTGTTCGTGCAAAGATATCATGTCGGTCATACTTTATCGCTTGACAACAATCATTCGCAGAGTGATTTTGGTGCTCCGCGTTATGCCGTACACGATCCTGCATGTTGTCCCAGCTCAGAAGCTTATCAAGGTGCATAGCCCGTACTTTGGCAAAAATTGCGATCCGCAGACAGATATTGGGCGAGTTACGCATCGATACACTTAATGTATGCACACTTTCGAATTTAATTGGACCTTCGTCGAATCCTGAGACCATTTGTGTCGTTGTCACGCCATGATCTGTGTCGAGAGCATCGGGGAAGAATAGCATTGCATGCACATTACTACCTTCCCGTTCTGCAAAACCAGCAAGATCATGCATAACAACATTGAATTTAAGCATTGAGGGATGCGCTTCCGCAGACGAAGGTTCAAGAGATAGTCTAAGGAGACCTACAATCATGTACGTATAAGGACAATAAACATCCAGCACAAAATCTCGCATTCTACACTCGAGCACTGCAGCAAGTGGTATATCCGCGTCGCCAATCCGCGTATATTCGGGTCTAAACGCTTCCGTAAAAGGATTGTCAGTTTTAAAGTGTTGTAAATACTCTGGTCGATCCAAATATTGATAGACTTGCTTCATCATCCGTACTTTTTGGTGAAACTTATCGATCGACCAAAGTTGTACGACACAGTGTTTGAAATCCATAACGCGAACAACTATACAAGGCTTTCGACGTTGTATAAAGGCATAATCACTATCCGTAGTGTCGTTATCAAGCACTAGATCATAAGTGGAACCATGTATATGTCCCGCATCAGCGACCGCAAATTGGAATGTGACATTTCTATTCAGCGCTCGCGCCATTATCTGAGCTTCTTTCAGTAGCTTTGAATTTTGCAGCATTGTTATGGCCATTGCGACGGTGGTATGTCGGCGCCATTTTGACCAGTACTTGTGCATCAGATTTTTCTGCCGGGCTTGATGATCGACTACATCTTTATCAACCTTGGTATGTTGTAGGCCACCACCGACATTTTCAATGGCCGAAGACAAAGAAACCTCATTCTGTCGAGTTTTTTGCATCTGTTTCATATATTCCATTTCTTCTCGCATGGCTTTCAAGCTTGCCTCGACAACAATTTTCTCTGCTCTAATCTGCTCAAGCTCCGCGTTCTCTATTTCGACATTGCCGCTAACTTGATTCATACTGTCCACGTCAAATTCATGTTTTTGGGTTTCAAGCTCGTTCTCCATATTCACTATCTTAGTGGGACTTTGTGGATTCTGTGGTGTAGATGGCATGGTGAGTGCCGTATCCAAGGAAAATGCATCAAGTGTCCCGTTAGAAAAGTACTTTTCTCTCGAACGAAACGAAGTTACCGAGTCCGTCTCATCATCCGGAGATGCAGTCAATAGCCTACTGCCAGCTTGGCCACTTCGAGCAGCTCGAATGCGTTGAAGGTCTTCAAGAAGATTGTTAAGCTCATCGTCAGTCATCTCGGTCATCTTGGATTCAGAATCTATAATAGTTGAAACAGCTTCACGCCGTGCAAAGTTCCAATCACTTTCTCGGGTTGTACGTGGAAAAGGAATCGGGGACGTGGCCATAGATCGATCGCGTTCAATGTCGGAATCAGGTCGACTTATGTTACTAGGATGTCTGATATGGTTTGGTCGCAAAGATGGAGAGTCGACATCTTCGGCCGTCATGAAATGTTTAAGTCGACTACCTTCATCGCGTTCGGCTCGAGCTTCCTGAGGATGATTGAATCTGAAAATATGAAAATCACCAAGTATCACTCGATAACCAGTCCGAAGTCTTTTGGCTTGTTCTGTCCTGACTCCATTTATCATGACTGCTGCATTTGTAAACGGTATGATTGTGACGACGCCATCTACGTTTTCAAAAGCACAATGATCATGGAGAATCTTGGAACCAGTCAAACGGATATCGGCTGTTTGCGACGTATCAACATTCCCGACTGTGGTTGTTCCAGGCTTAAGGTTGTATATTAGACATCCAGCGAGCAATGGATCATCACTCAAATTGACAAGATGCGGCATACGCTTGGGTGTTGAAAGGCCTACGAATCCCTTTTCAATACTAATTCCGAGTTCTTCTAGAGCTGCTTCTCGTTCCTTGTGTACCATTTCTGTCTTTTGTAACTTTTGCTCCCAGGTTTGGTTGAGATCTTGATATAGCTTCTCAGATTGACTCAGCTGATCTGCAATTTCCGCTTTGGACACTTTTTTGCTGGAACCATCAGCCTGAACAATACTTACGAATTGTTGATCGAGTGGCGTGCCTGGTGGATACTGTTCTTGAGCACTGCCACCGTCAACTGGAGCACCGCCTAACTTTGATCGTAATTGTGCTAATTCTTCCTTTAGCTCCCGTATCATCCTTGCATTTGGATCCTCATTCACTACAGCGTGATTCTGAATGCGTTTCGCAGAATCAGCATAACGTAGTGTGGATAGAGTTTCTTCAAAGTTTATGTCGGCAGGAGAAATTGCTGCGATCATGGCAGTCATACTGTTCCCACCAAGTGAGTCCTTCAGAAGCCATGTCAATACAGAATCTCGATACGGCACAATTGTTCCCGATTTCTTTTTGCCGGTCGACAAATCGGCAAGAGCTGCAATCACACGTCCAAGAGTCGACAACGATCGATTAATCTCAGCACCCTCTTTTAGTCTTGCGCCCGTCGCACCTGTAGAATTTGCACGTTCAGAACCAGCAAGATCCACAAGACTGATTTTGGCGACCTTTTCGGAATCCATATTTGTTTCTATGTCATGCCGCTTTTGTGTAAGTGTAAGAGTGAACACTGCATGCGATCTACTGCTTGTTTCATTCATATTTGTAGCAGCAACTGTTCTAGCTTTGTTACCTTCGTCCATGAGATTCTCAATTTCGGCAAATGACCTCACAACTAAGGTAGCTAGATCTTCTACATACGGACCTGTAGACGGATGTTCTCTTACACGGAGATTCCCTTTTGTTGTCGGATTCAAGAGATCTCTGACACGCTCGTTATAAATCTCCAAGTAAGACACCTCCACAGTGCATGATAAACTCGAGTCCTGCTGTATCCTGTCAATTCTTTCAAATAGATCTCTGCATATCTTTGGAATGACCCCTTCTTCTGGACCATAGCCCATCATGGAATACGACTTTCCTGAGCCCGTTTGACCATATGCGAATATACAGTTATTATACCCTTGAAAAGCATTGTCCAAAAGCGGTTTGCCCAGATCTTCAAATAAATTATCTTGGCCGGCGTAGTGCGAATCGTTCCGATTGAAAGACCAATAGCTTCGATCGAATGCAAATGCTTTTGTATATTCGGCGACGGCCTTGCTGTTTTTGTTTTTCGAATCGCTGGTCGTTACCGGGTTTAGAATAGTCTGAGAACCTTGCATCTGGACGATACATTTTGCTTTGCGATCCAATTCTGTGATATATGCATGAGGAAGCGTCCTGAAGTATAGAATTGCCTGACAAACCTCGACTATTGAATGGCCGAACTCGAACCACCACTTTGATATTCCCTCCCCCTCCTCCCCCTCCTCCACCGCTTGCACTTGGTCCAAGGCCAGCCATTATGTATTATATATATTTCTGAAAGAGGTCGTCAAGTCTGATATCTCCATTCGATTGGGGAGTCGTGTCTTGTGCCCACACGAACTGCTAAATCACTTCTACTCCTGCCCCAGTTGTTCCTCGATAGGTACCCTCGAGGACAGTTAAAGGTCCTTTGTAGGGCCTGGTCCAAACGCGAATGACGCGTTATCAATCAATCTGTTGACATGTCGCATTGAAATGTTTGGTACACCGTAGACGGACCATTTCATCAAATGTGGAATATATTTCCTATCTCTTGACACGAGGTTCATACCTTGAAAGATGTTTGTACATGGACGGAAAGGGATATAAACTTACAATACAGAATCAAGCTCAATTGGTCCACAAACTTAGGTAAATTCATAGTCAGAACAGTAAATGTACTGTAGAATTTAACATAAGTCAAAGTAATTAGCATAAGGTTATCAACTTCAGCTTTGGTATGACAGAGATGTCGACGAATCTGCTCTGTTCAGCTTGTCGAGTTCATTCCCATCGTCGTCCTTTACGCTTACATGTCATTGCTGTAAACACCCATTTGCGCTCCCCATATCTTGTGTGAAGCATTTCAAACCTTAAAATCATATGCAAGGCACATGACAATCGTTGTCCATAGCTCGGGGGGATTGTAGCACACGATAATTTACTCTCTGATACAATGTAATATACCATGATGCAAGCGTAGTCAATATTGAATCATTCTCGTAATAGCACGTCTAATATGAAAGATGGAAATATAAAAAGTTCATAAGCGTATAATTGTTCTCACCTTTACCTACAAGTCATCAGAAAAGTTCTGGATACAAATCCCAACAGCCAAGGATTATGGATCCAGTAGTAACATCTCCTGTCGATACTTCACATGCCTTGAGTCACTATTACATATCTAGCAGTCACAATACCTATCTATCAGGTCATCAACTATACGGTAAAGCAAGTGCAGAAGCATATAAAGAGGTTAGTTCAACATTCAAATACGTAAGTGATCATACCTGAACGTGAACTTCTCAGGTCCTCGAGAACGGATGTCGTTGTGTAGAAATTGATGTCTGGGATGGAGAAGATAGTCCCCTTTCTGCAACATCCATCGAAGATGTTGCAAGATTCCAGCGATTAGGCTTGACGGATAGGAGTGACGGTAATGAAGGATCTCCGTACTCCTCGCGAAGAGCTGAGCCTTGTGTCATGCATGGATATACTGCTACCAAAAATTGTTCCTTTCGAAGCATTATCAGGGAAATTGGACAGCATGCCTTTGTCTTTTCGTAAGCTGGACCCACTGATCGTGTAGCAGTATAGCTCAAGCTGATACAGCTCAGTGACGCCCCGCTTATTATAAGTCTTGAAGTACATACAAGCCGTGAACAGCAAATGATCATGGTAGAGATTCTACATCAATATCTAGGACAGTATCTTGTCGATCAGAAAATACCCTGGTCGGAAGATATGCCTCTACCAAAATTGAGTGACTTGACGAACAAGATACTAATCAAAGTCAAATACTCTGCACCTCACGTCAAGCCCAAGACCAAGAAAGAGTCAGACAGCGATACGAGTTCGTCGTCAGAGGATGAATCACAAGTAGAATCTGTCAAAAAAGGCAAGATTATTCCTGAACTAGGACAAATGGGATATTTCACTCGATCTTTTCGTTTCTCCAGCCTTGAACAACCAGAGGCGTGTTATCCAACACATGTATTCTCCATGTCTGAAGGGAAATTGAATAACTTACAAGCAAAACATCACGATGAGTTATTCGAGCACAACAAGGTATTTTGTTTCCTTTTTCCACTCTGCTCTCTTTTTGATCTCCCTTTTAATATCTTGCCGTCGTAGTCTTTCTTCGTCCGTGCCTTTCCTCGCGCAACACGTATCTCCTCCACCAACCTCGATCCCACAGCTCTATGGCGTCTAGGCATCCAAATGGTCGCTCTGAACTGGCAACGCCTCGACGCGGCAATGATGTTGAACCACGCCATGTTCTCCAACACCAACGGCTACGTTCTCAAACCCGCCGGCTACCGTCCTGCTTCTGGCTCTATACGACGCGAAACTCTCTGTTTGAAGGTAGATTTCCTCTCGGGGACTAATCTGGTAGGAAACCGAAAGGGGAAACTACGAGCGTACGTCAAGGTGGAATTACACGTCGAAACCAGCTCGGAAAGAAGAGAAGATGGATTGCCGAAATATGGAAAGGTCAGAGAAGGGGACTATAAAGCTCGTACAAACACTTATTCGTGCAAAGAGGTCGCTGGAGGGGATCTTGTGGAATTTCACGGCCAGCAGGTTATTTTCGATAATGTCAGGGATGTAGTGCCCGAGTTAACTTTTGTAAGATTCAAAGTCATGGACGACGAAAGGGCTGCGAGAGATGAATTGGTGGGTTGGAATTGTTTCAGATTAGATAGATTACCAATCGGAAAATGGAAGATGGATGTATTGGATGAAAAGGCAAAGGCTACAGATGGAAAGATTATTCTGAACGTTGAAAAGAATTATACACCGAATTGAAGTGGATTGCATTAATGTGGAATATATTAATAATGTCGTTGTCTCGTTAATTACTGTCCTGGGACGAAAAGGTCTAATCTATTATACATTATTAACAAGAAAAAGAATGTTTATTGTTCGTCGTGTTATTTTGGAACTCCGCCATTACCACCGGATTGTATCGTAGCGTCATTATCAATAACTCGTCCTCTATCGATCCCTTCTGTACCTTCTATACCTTCACTATGCCAAGCGGCATCACTGACGAGTCCCGTTCTAGGATCAAGTTTCTGTTCATGTTTAAGAGGAGACCCTACACCAATGACAGAAGTAGTAGATCCTTTCCGCAAGCTCACTCCACTACCAGAATTCTCAGCCGTAGAAGAAGTATTGATTCCAAGTACAGGCTTGTCGCCTCCCTCCGGAACGCCATGACTAAGTTGATCGCCTTTGATAAATCCACCTTCAGCAGTAAACGTCCCGCTGTGCGCTGGAGATACGCCTCGTGATTCGGAAGCAGAACCGTTTCCCTCTGGCACATCAGCTAGACCAGATTCCATCAACAATTCATCTCTGACAGTGGAAGAAGTAGACGTATTACTTCTGAATCTTCCAAAGAAGCGATTCTTATGTGTCGTGGTATTAGTGTGACTTGAACCGGTCTGATTTTGAGGCGAATTACTGGAAATAGAAGGAGTTATACTTGTACTTCGTTGCGTATCTGCCGTTGAACGTCGCAAGAGTCCTCCGCCAAGAATACCACCATTAAGCTGAGGAGAAGCATGATAGGTGTGACTGTTGGACCGAGATGTGGTACTACTGAATGATCGACCGGTTGCGCGAATCGCAGTTTCCACACTATTCATCCGCTCTAAAGATTCTCGCTGACGAGAAGATGAGCTATCTCTTACATCGGGACCCATTCTACCCGTCGTTCTAGAGACAAGGTCTGAGGAACTGGCGGGGCCATCATCATAGATATCAGCCATCATGTTACCAGACACTGTATCACGTGCTCCAAGTGAAAAATCGACTCGGCGTCCCATGGCCGACAGTGATTCACGTCTGTCGCGCCGATTAGGTGCACGGAAGCTAGTTGCTCGGGTGAATTGTTCAGAGTTTGTTGTTGGTGTAGATGTGTTGCCAGCATGTAAAGACCCTGGACGTCCAACATCTTCAGGCACACTTTGCAAGTCATTGTGTTCGAGATTTTGAGGTTGGAAACCTTTAGGGTCATCTGGATGACCACCATGTCCCATTCCAGGAGTACCAATGTGAGGTATACCTTGTAGATAGACTGGAAATGATTCTTTCATGCCCGGATATCTCATTCTTGGACCTTCGATCTTCAGATCCTGCATCGTAACCATAAGCGCACATATAAACTTATTGCGACGTGATAGACGTAAACCTTCATTCTGCCAATTGGATTTGTAAAAGAATATGACATTCAAAGTCAAAGAATGAGCTTCATTTACCGATTTTAATTCTGTAAGAATGCTAGCCTGATACTCACGCTTTTCTGCAGTCACAAATTCAAGCAGTCGAGCTCGTAAAGCTTCCATCTGTTCCAAAGTTGTTCCAAACTTGATTATAATAGGAACTGCTTCTGCTAGGCCACCTGATCTACGCTGGTTGAGTATGAAAAGAGTGTTGAGATATGAGTTTGGTGCTTGTACAATATGGCCTTCCATCTTCTTAAATTCGGTGTACAGCAATGATATTTCCTTGACAAAGTAGTCATCACCTTGCCCAATAAGTCCTTGATTACCAAAGACCTTGACACGATCGCCAACATCAAAAGGATGCTTGACAAAAACAAATATGATGGATTGTAGAAATTCTTGTGCAGTTGCGGAGAAGAGCCATGACAACGCAAGAATAGTAGAACCAGCTGAAGTCAATGCCCCCGCAGCAGAAGTACTTATCAAGGAAACAAACACAAGTACGGTGATTACCAGTACAATGAAAGAAAAGACGTTATCTAATTTACTCACGACCGAGTCTAGATCTTTCAATGAGGCCATGATGGATTTGCGTTCGCGGCCAATCTCCACGCATACGGCTTCTAATTCTTCCATACTAATATCGCCATTCATATCCTTGTCAAACATGGAAAATGCAGCTGCTGTCTCTTCTTCGTTAGAAAAGGCATCTGCCAACTCGGCTTCGTGTATTGTCTGAGTTTCCTCTCGATAAAAGGTCCTATATAATCTACGTGCCAAGACTTGAGATCCAGAAGTACTGTTCAACAACGCAAGTACAACTTGCTGTGGATGAGTAGATTTGATGACTTTCTTTCCAGTGAAATCTCCAGCAATCTTCCCTGCTACATCCCCTACCTTATTTGCTGCTACTCGCGTGTGCTTTGTTGCCTCATTCATCCATTGACCGGGAGTTCTCGTACCTGAAGGCGGCCCTCCACTGTTGTCCTCGAATTCTCGATCTTCCATCCTCAATTCTTTCTTTGAATATTCATATAATTTTGTGAGACTACCTAGTTGAAATTTATTGATCTCAATTCTGTCCTGGTAAGTCCGGAGATGAAAGCGCATCGCAATGAGTTGTATGATAATCTTTTCAACAAAGTTTAGAATAGTGCCAACAAAGATGCTGACAAGCACTTTATTCATAGTTTTCATCCACGGTTGTGTCACGCGAATATCGTCTAATTGTCGATTAATCATTGTCGGTAGAAATGATATTTCTATAGCCAACCACCAAAAGAATAAAGTCGCGGGAAGTTCGAGTTGTTTACCCATGTCTCGCCATTTCTTGCTGTTATTTGTAAAGATACTGCTGATAATCCCGATAGGAACAGGTAAGCATTTGGCTATGATCCTGCCAGCCCAGAGTGTAAGCCATACTATCATTAACCATATCATAAACCATACAAGTTGAACTCCTCCAACAGATGCTCGTTTAAAAACAAAGGCTCCAAGTAATAAGGGAATCAGGAGTATCAAGACGACTGGGGTGATATATACAAAATATCGAATCAGGTAACT
>Ga0160428_1001894_pt1 | contig 14080 bp, 14 predicted proteins | sample SolpanmetagenomM_FD_108198 | JGI IMG/M metagenome (GOLD analysis project Ga0160428, IMG submission 108198) | Solar panel surface microbial communities from Lawrence Berkeley National Laboratory, California, USA - M | ecosystem: Engineered > Built environment > Solar panel > Unclassified ... | reverse complement strand
TTCATCCACTGGGGGCTCTACGCCGAGCCCGCCGGCTTCTGGAAGGGCAAGCCGGTTCCCGGCATCGGGGAGTGGATCATGAACACGGGCAAGATCCCGGTCGACGACTACGCCGCCCTCGCGCCGACCTTCAACCCCGTCCGGTTCGACGCCGATCGCTGGGTGGCGGTCGCCAAGGCGGCCGGAATGCGCTACGTCGTGATGACCGCGAAGCACCACGAGGGTTTCGCGATGTTTCCCTCGACCGATCCGTTCAACATCCGGGACGCGACGCCGTTCGAGCGCGATCCGATCGCCGAGATGGCGGCGGCCTGCAAGAAGGCGGGCCTAAAGTTCGGCGTGTACTACTCCCAGGCCCAGGACTGGCACCATTCGGGCGGCGGAGCCTACGGCGGCCATTGGGACCCGAAGCAGGACGGGGACCTACACGCCTACGTGCGGAACGTGGCCGCTCCGCAAATGCGTGAGCTGATGCGTTACAAGCCCGCCGTGCTCTGGTGGGACACCCCGGTCGAGATGTCGAAGGAGGACATCGACCTCCTTACCGCCCCCCTGCCGAAGTCGATCATCATGAACAACCGCCTAGGCAACGGCGTCCCCGGCGACACCGAGACGCCCGAGCAGACGATCCCGCCGACCGGCTTCCCGGGACGCGACTGGGAGACGTGCATGACGATCAACGACACCTGGGGCTTCAAGTCGAACGATACGAACTTCAAGTCGACGACCATCCTCCTGCGCAACCTGATCGACATCGCCTCGAAGGGCGGCAACTACCTGTTGAACGTCGGCCCCGACGCGCAGGGCGTGATCCCGGAACCGGAGATCGCGCGTCTGGCCCAGATCGGCGAGTGGTTGAAACGCAACGGCCGGAGCGTGTACGGCACGAGCGCCTCGCCCTATCGCCGGTTGCCGTTCAACGGACGGGCGACGGTGAAAGGCGACTCGCTTTTCCTGAACGTCTTCGAGTGGCCCGCTGGCGGCGTGACTCTGCCCGGCCTGAAGACGCGGGTCCGGGAGGTTCGGGAAGTCGCGACGGGCGCGAAGGTTCCGTTCGCCCAGAGTCCGGACGGCACGGTAACGGTCCAAGGGAGTTCGCGCGACCCCATCTCGACCGCCTACGAACTGAAGCTCGACGGCAAGCCGGTCGTCGTCCAGTCGGAGACGAGCCTCACCCTCGGGGCCGCGGGACGCGCGTTGGGCGCGGACGACGCGGAGGTCACGGGCGGCCTTCAGGTCGAGCACGATCCCGCGAACGTGGGATACTGGACGGGTCAGGACGGAACCGTCGCCTGGAAGGTCGAGGCGAACGAGGCGTTCCGGGGCAAGGTGAGTCTGGAGTACGCGTGCGACGCCGGGTCGGCGGGAAGCGAGATCGTCCTCCAAGTCGACGGCCAGGACACGGGCGTTCGCTGGGCGGTGGAGAGCACAGGATCGTGGGACGCCTACCGCACGGTGATCCTACCGGGCGAGGTGACGATCCCGACGGGCAAGCATGTGCTGAAGATCGTGGCAAGGTCGATGCCGCACGGGGCGGTGATGAACCTGCGCCGCCTGAACCTCGCTCCCTAGCCTTTTACCGAAGCCACGCCGCGATTCTCGCCCGGCAAAGGGGGCAGAAGTCCGTGCCGATCCGGGCGAGCCGACCGTCCGCGTCCCGCATCGTACAGCCGGGCGTAGGGCAGTGGGGAAGGCCCAGGGTGTGCCCGACCTCGTGGACGGCCACGTCGGCGAGGCGGGGAAGGGAGCCTTTCGTGCGGAAGCTCGAGACCACCGCCGACCGGCCGCCGAGGCAAGCGAGTCCCGCGACACCCCAATCCTTACGACCGCGAGCGGTCGTGGAGACGTCGGCGCTCGTCACGCCGAGGACGCGCCAACCCTCGTCGCCCTTGGCGAGCCACGCGATCAGGTGGTCCGCCCGGTAGCGGCCCCGGGGAGGATAGTAGGTGGCCTTCGGAAGCGCGCGGCGCGGTCCGACCTCGACTTCGAAGCGGTAGGTGCGTTCGAGCGCGCGTCGGACGGCGGCGACCTCCCGCTCCTTGACCCGCCCCAGGGGAACGATCAGCAAGGTCTTCGTATCGACGTCGGGCAGCACGAGGAAAGCATAATCGCTTCTCTATGCGCGCGATCGTCCAGCGGGTCGGAATGGCGTCGGTTTCCGTCGGGGGGAGGGAAGTGGGGCGGTGCGGTCCGGGGCTTCTTCTTCTCGTCGGGGTCCACCGGGACGATACGGAGGCCGACGCCCGCAAACTCGCCGACCGGATCCTTGGGACGCGGATCTTCAACGATCCCCAAGGGAAGATGAACCTGGCGATCCGCGACTTTCCCCAGCCGGAGGGCGGCTACGAGCTGGAGGTCCTCGCGGTCAGCAACTTCACCGTCTACGGCGACCCGAAGAGCCGCCGCCCCAGCTTCACCCTCTCGGCGGGCTACGAGCAGGGCCGGGCGCTCTTCGATCGCTTCGTGTTCGAGCTTCGCTCGCTCGGCGCCAGCGTTCAGACCGGCGAGTTCGGCGCCGACATGCGGGTCAGCCTTGTGAACGACGGTCCGGTCACCCTCGTCGTCGAATCGTGAATCGGTCCAAAAGTACCAGGAATCAGCCGCTCAGGAGCCTATACGGGCGTAACGCTTAAACGTCTTGAGCGTCCGAAAAGGCAGAGGTCCCAAGAAGGATGATTGGAATCGGGGTAGAACGAGGGGCGGTGAGGCTTGAAGCGTCCGCAGGGCGGATGGAACTGGAGAGCGATGCCGTCCTGGTGCGCCAGGCGAGAGACGGCGAGTATCGGGCGTTCGAACTGCTGTTCGAGCGGCACCGCCTTCTCGTCTACCGCTTCGCCTATCAGATGACGAACAGCCGCGACGACGCGGAGGACGTGGTACAGGAGGCCTTCGTGCGGGCGTATCAAAACCTACACCGCTACCGCGACGAAGCGAAGTTCACCACCTGGATCCTGCGTATCGTGACCAACCTCTGCACCGACCGCGCCCGCAGCGGCAACCGCCGCACCGCCCTTGAGCAACAGGAGGCGACGCGCGGCCTCGATTGGATGACCATCGGCAACACGGAGGATCCCATCGAGAACCTTGAAGGCGACCGGCGGGTCGACGCGATCAAGCGCGCCCTCGCCGCCCTGCCGACGCACCACCGGTCGGTGATCGTCCTGCGCGACCTCGAAGGGCGCGAGTATCCTGAGATCGCCCAGGTGCTCAACTGCACCGTCGGTGGCGCGAAGCTTCGCGTTCTGAGAGCCCGTCGCGCCCTGCGCGATCGGGTCGCCCCGTTTTTGGAGGAGGCCTCCGCATGAAAAGAAAAGACGACGACCTGCTGAGACTCGCCTTCGGCGAGCTGGCCGCCGATAGCGCCCGTGCCGTGGAGGCCCGGACGGTCGGCGACGCCTCTGCCCAGGCCGACCTGGAGGCGATGCGCGAGCTGCGCGCGGGACTCCAGCGCCTGCCGCCGCCGCCGCCCGACACCCTGTCGGCGGAACGGCTCCGCGCGGCGATCCTCGACCGCGAGCTGCGTTCGCGCCGCCCCGTGCCGTTCTTCGCCTGGGCCTGGGCTCCCGTCGCGGTCGCCGCGCTCGCCGCCGTCCTGGTCGTTTCCCGCCCGGCGCTCAAGGGCGATCCCCAGGTGGTCGCCAATCCGAGCGTGCTGGCCTTCAACCGAGGGGAGGAGGCGTTCGCCGCGCCCTCCTTCGATCCTATCGAAGAGCCGATCGTAAGCTCGCAGGCCGCGCCGTCCGAGGCGACGCGAAGCCGTGCGACCGTCGTCAGAGCGTCCGAGCCCGCCGCGCCGGCGCGACGGCGATCCGCGCCGCGTCGACGGCGGTCCCGTGCCGTCGACGCGACGCGGATCCAGGTACCGACGGGCGATCTCTTCGCGATCGAGCCGCGGACCCAAAACGGCGACCCCGCATCGGCCTTTACCGTCGCCGCCAAGGAGCCTGACGTGATGGCCGCGCCGACCTCTTCGGTCGTCGAGGGCGGACCGTACTCTGGCGGCCCCGAGTCGGTCGTGATCGTGTCGTCCAAGCGCGATCTGGACACGGGCGCCCGTGCCGCGACGGAGACGGAGGCGAGCAATGTCTTTGTGGGTGGTTGAGAGCCTCGCGCAGGCGCAGACGGTGGCGGTGCAGACGCTTCTGGATCGCCTTCGCCCCTCCGTCGCCGTCCTTGGCAGCGCGCAACGTCCGACCGGATCGGCGACTCTCCTCGATGCGGACCGGGGGCTGTTTCTCGCCCATGCCGATGCGATCCAGGGCGACACCGTTCAAGCCCGCATCGGTAGCCTAGGACGCTTCCGGCTGAAGGTCGTCGCGCGGGACGAGCGGACGAATCTCGTGCTGCTCGGCCCGGGGGACGACCTGCCGCGTCTAACCGGTCCGACGATCAACGTCGCCGACGCCTCGCCCGTTCCGAACACCCCCATCGTCGTTCTGCTCGCGGACGGGGGCATCGGCGGCAGTTTCGTCGGCGGTCAGTCCCTGCTCGTACAGAGCGAAAGCCGTCGGGCCGTGCCGGCAAGCGAACTCCGCTTCGAAACCCCTCTCCAACTCGTGGCCGGCGCCTTGGTCCTCACCTTGGACGGACGGCTTGTGGGCACGATGGGCGCCACCATCGCCCGCGCCGGCAACGTGGCGCCGGTCACCCCGGGGGCTCTCGCCGACGTGAGGAGCATGGTGCAGGGGCAATCGAGAGGAGCGCTCGGATCTCCCTTCTTGCGGAAAGGAGCCTCGTACGGCCCCCAAGGAATGACCGTCGCCTACACCCCGAACCTAACGGCGATCCAGCGCACGATCGCGGGCTTTCTTTCGCGCGATCATCAGCCGGAGTACGCGGGGCTGGGACTTCAGGTGGCAGAGTCGCCCATCGGTCTCGTCGTCGTCCGCGTCTTTCCGGAAAGCCCCGCGAGTCGGATCAAGATCCAGGTCGGCGACACTCTCCTATCGATGGACGGCCGGTCCGTGCAGCGACAGTACGATTTCCTCCAGGTTTTGCTCGTGGCACGTCCGGGCGACCACATGACGATCCGCCTGCGCCACGAGGGGACCGAGATCACGCGCGAAGCCGTGCTGGCGAAGACGAAGCGGTAGCCGCCTCTCTACCGGACGGGTATCCGCAGGCCGACCAACAGCTCATGGGCGACGCGTGGGAGAAACGCGTCGTCCTTGGCGGAGTTCTCGCCGAAGATCGAAAGGATCACCTCGCGCCCGCCGGGCGCCTTGATCCAGGCGAGGTCGCACCGGACCGTACTCGTCCAGCCAGCCTTCGACCAGATCTCGCAGTCCCTTCCGATCTGGGAGCCGGAGAAGCCGACCACCTGCTCGTCGTCCGGCCTCGTTCGGTAGAGAAGCCCTCGCATGTGGGCGCAAGCCGATGGGCTTACGATCCGATCAAGCATGATCTCCGAGAGAAGCCGCATCCCGGCGAGGGGCGACATCGCGTTCCTGAGTTCGTACTTCGGACCGTATCCCTGCCGCTCCCGACCGTAAGGCCCTTCGTTCCAGGTCTTCTGGCACACGTTGACGCCCGTATAACCCAGAGAGGCGAACCAGCGGTTCGCCGCCTGTCGTCGATCCATCCATCGCTTCAGGTCCCGTGCGGGTAGCTCGGGACCGCCCGTCGTCTCCGTCGTGGCGTCGACTACCTGGGCGGTGGCGTCATTGACCGAGTCGACGACCATGTCCTTGAGGGCGCGATCCAACTCGGGGGTCCGTTTGAGCTTGCCGTCCGCGATGCGGCGCTCGGCGAACGCGAGCCAGAACAGCTTGATCGTGCTCGCCGGATAGTGGACGTTGCCCTCGTTGAACCCGCCCCACCGGACCGTGCCCGAAGGGCGGTCGACCACTCCGACCGCGATTCCGACGTCCTGCGCCTTGACCGGGGATGTGACGGCGGCCATCGCGCTCTCCGCGGCTTTCCGGGAGAGATCGTTGAGCACGGGGTCGGAGAGAGGAAGGAGGACCGAGAGCATCCGATTGGGTGTACCCTCCTGAATGCGATGGCGGCGATCAGGATCGAGGTTGAAGGCAGGGTTCAGGGAGTCGGCTTCCGCATGTTCGTGTGTCGCCGCGCCGCCTTGTTCGGGGTCGCGGGACAGGTCTGGAACCGATCGGACGGCGCCGTGGAGGCCCTGGCGATCCATCCTGAGACCGGCACCCTCGAAGCGTTCGCGAACGCCTTGGAAACCGGTCCCGGCAAGGTGCGTGCGGTGCGGCACGAGCCCCTTCCAGAGCCAGAGATCGAGCCGATGGGCTTTAGCATCGCGCCCAGTCGGTAGGCGTCCTTAGGCGGAGGGTAGCCGCACGCTCCGTCCTCGCGCCGCCGATTCGTAGATCGCCTCGATGATCCGGATGTCGCGAAGACCCTCTTCGCCAGGAGCGAGGAAGGGTCGACCGCCGCTCACCGCCTCCGAGAAGGCGTCCAGCTCGCCCGCAAACTGATCCGGCGCGTTGGGATCGATCGTCACGGGGCCCGAGAACCGGTGGCCGGAGTAGGGCGTCGCCGGGTTGGCGACGATCTTGTCCCGGTCGCCGAGGACCTCGTAGCGGTTTTCTCCCGATCGCCACGAGTAGCCGCTGGTACCGGTGCCGAGGAGGCCCGAAGGGAAGCGGAGGGTGAAGTGGACGGTGTCCTCGACCTCCTTGAATCGAGGATCGCCCTTCGGGTTCGAGATGTGGGCGCTTACTTCAGTGGGCTCTTCACCCGAAAGGTAGCGCAACGCGTTCAGGGAGTAGATGCCGATGTCCATCATGGAGCCGCCCCCCGACAGTTTTCGCTGGGTTCGCCACAGTCCCGTGCCGATGTTGAAGCCGTGGTCGCTGGTCAGGCTCCTTAGGGCCCCGAGCTTTCCTTCGCGAATCGCGCGGATCGCGGCGACGTTGTTGGGTTCGTAACGAGAGCGGTAGCCGATTCCTAGTTTCCGGCCTGCTTTTCGACAGGCGTCGATCATGGCGCGGCAATCGGCTTCGGTCGGGGCCATCGGTTTCTCGCAGAACACGTGTTTCCCGGCGGCGGCCATCGCCTCGACGAACCGCCGGTGCGTTCCCGGAGGGGTCACGACGTAGACCACCTGGATGCGAGGGTCGTCCTTGATCCTTTCCATCGTTTCGTACGTGTAGATGGCCTTAGGGTCGATGCCGTATCTCGTTCCGACCTCCGCCGCCTTTTCGGGCGATCCGCTGATCAGACCGAGAAGCCGGGACCGCTTGCAGCGAGCGAAGGCGGGAAGCATCTGTCCCTGGGCGTAGCCCCCAAGCCCCAGGACGGCCCATCCAACCCGGGGGTCGGCCTGGAAACCGAGGGTGGCCGCTCCGGCGGCTTGTAGCAGATGGCGACGAGTGAGGTCCATTCTTGAGGATGGCGCCAATCGGATAGACCGAGTTTCGTTTGAAACTGCTCTAAGGCGATGGTGTACGAGAATTTAGTCAAAAAATGCCGCTCCGTCCGCAAGAAGGGCTAACTTCGTACGTATTTTCGCGTTATTGTTATGAAGAGCGCGTAGGGCGACGATGGCCTGGGTGCACACCACAGTGTGAAAAGATGGCAGTTACGCTTCGCGATATCGCTAAGAGCCTGAACCTCTCCCACGCGACGGTGTCGTTCGTTCTGAACGAACGACACGACGTGGCGATTCCCGACACGACGCGCCAGCGGGTGTTCGTCGCCGCCCGCGAGATGGGCTACCGGCCGAATCGCGCCGCTCGCGCCCTGGTGATGGGCCGGACGCAGATGATCGCGCTCGCCTCGCCGAGCGTCCATCGGGCGCCGTACGGCGAGCTGTTCGAGCGCTTCGTCGCCGCCGCCCGCCTCTCCGGCTACGAGACGCTCCTGATGGATCTCGGCCAGCCGATCGAGTGGGCGGTCGACGCCGTTCTGCAGATCGATGCGCCGCGCGACCTTCCGCGTGCCGAAGGGCTGACCACCCTCCGCCTCGACCTTACCGGGGTCGATCCCGACGCCGACGTTCGCTTCGATTCCGCCGACGCCGGTCGCCGCGCGACGGATCACCTCCAGGAGCAGGGTTCTCGGCGCATCGTCATTCTGGCTTCCCACGTCGCTCTCAACGCTCCGGACGGAGCGGCGAAAGGCTACCACGACACCATCCAGGGCGAACCGCTGACCGTCGCCTCCGGCGACGATGGCCCCGCCCCCTACGTCGAAGCCCTCGCCCGCGCGTTGCGCGGTGGCCTCAAGCCGGACGGGATCGTCGCGGTGGGGACGGACGCGGCGATCGGCGCGATCCGTGCCCTCGCCGACTCCGGTCGTCGCGTTCCCCACGACTGTCGCCTCGCGGCGGTGGACGGCGACGGCGTTCTCGGTTGCCTGGTGCCGTCGGTGACCGCCGTCGAGGCCCCCTTGGCCGACCTCGCGGTCGACGCCGCCGAGACTCTCTTCACCTCTCTGCGTCCCAAGGCCACCGGCATGATCGGGCCCCGGGTTAGGGAAGGGAAGCTGGTCGTGCGCGAGTCGAGCCAGTAGGGCGCATCTTCGGCGGAACCGGACGCCTTCCATCTCGCTCACCTAGACGAGATGGAAGGCGTCCGGACGGAAGTCGCGCGATCGTGGTCGCACCTCTGTGAGCTGCTTTTTCGGGATTCGTGGCAACCCGAGTTGGGCCGCCATCGAAGTCCGTTCGCCTACAAAGGGCTGAGCGACGCGAACTACGACGTGGTGTCGAGCCTGCTTCGCCTGGGCGGCGACCCACGTCGGTCGGAGCGCCACCTCCTGCGTAATTTCCGCAAGTACGCGATCCAGAGCGTTCAGCGTCCCCCTGAGGGGCATCTCTGGAACTGGCTCGCCCTCGCCCAGCACCACGGACTTCCCACCCGGCTCGTCGACTGGAGCTATTCGCCCTTCGTGGCCCTGCACTTCGCCACCGTCGGGCGGACTCCTCGGAACGAGGATGCGATGGTCGTTGCGGTGAACTTCGTCGAGGTTCACCGCCGGATGCCTGAGGGTCTCAAACGGGCGCTGGACGAGGAGGGTGGCGACGTGTGGACCGCCGATCTGCTCGAGCGTGAGTTGCCCACCCTCGACGCGCTGGAAGCGACCGGAGACGGGGAGCCGATCCTCATGTTCTTCGAGCCGCCCGCCATCGATCAGCGCATCCTTAACCAGTACGCGCTTTTCGGCGTGCTGAGCGACGCCCGGGCCTCCATGCAGGAATACCTCAGGGCGCACCCGGAACTCGCCTATCGGATCGTCATTCCGAGCGAGATGCGCCAGGAGGCGCGCGATAAGCTCGATCAGGCGAACGTGAACGAACGGGTGCTGTTTCCCGGCCTGGACGGCCTGAGCCGATGGCTCGCGCGGCACTACACCCCTGGCGAAAACGTCGCCCCGGAGCCGGAGAACCAGGCTCCGGTGATCCGGGCGAAGGAGGGCGAGCCGTAGCTACTCGCCCGTGGCTTTCGGGAACTTGACCTCGGCGACCGTCCAGCCGAGGTCGTTGCGCATCGAGAACCGCCCACCCAGCGCGCGGGCGAGGTTGTCGACGATCTTGAGCCCCAGGTGGGAGGCGACGGTCGGATCGAAGCCCTCGGGGAGCGGGTCGCCGCTGTTGCTCACCCAGAGCGAAACCTCCGATTCCGGCGCCTCGATGGTGATGTGGACCTCGCCGTGGGTGGTCTCTTTGAAGCCGTGCTCCACAGAGTTGAGGATCAGCTCGTTGACGACGAGGGCCATCTGCGTCGCCTGGTTCATGCTGAGAGTCACATCGTCGCCCCGGACACGGAAGGAGACCTTCCGATCGGGCAGGAGCAGGGAAGACTGCTGATGGTGGACGAGCGTCTCCGCGATAGAGACGAGGCCGACATGGTCCAGGTCCTCGCGCGAGAGAAGGTCGTGGACGCTCGCGATGGCGAGGATGCGCGACAGGGTGTCGTTCAAAGCCTCCTCCAGCGTCGTGTACCGGCTCATCCGCATCTGGAGCCGGAGCAGGGAAGCGACCTGCTGCAGGTTGTTCTTCACCCGGTGGTGCATCTCCTGCATGAGGGTCGTCCGAACCTGGAGCTTGGCGTTCTCGATGGAGAACGCGGCCTGTTTGGCGAGCGTCTCCAAGGCCTTGATCTCGTCCGGAAGAAACTCGCGGATCTCGGTCGTGTAGCAGCTCAGGACGCCGATCGGGCGGTCCTGCATCATCATGGGGACGCAGATCATCGATCGCAGACCCTGCTCGGCGGCGAGATCGTGGCCGATGTAGTCGGCCTCGGTCTGTACGTCCCGCACGATCTGGGGCTTGTTCTGGTCGAGGGCCCGTCCCGCGATCGACTCTCCGAGCTTGATCGCCCGCTTGCGCTGGTACGCCTTGGCCGGGGCCTGGGTGGCCCGCAAGACCAGCTCGCCCCGCGTCTCGTCGAGCAGACGGACGGTGCAGACCTTGAAGTTGAACTGCTGGGCGGTGAGATTGACCAGGAGCTGGAGGATCTCTTCCAGATAGGGGCTCTGGGTGATCGTCCGGGTCACCTCGTTCAGCGCCCCGAGACGGTTGCTGCGGTTACCGGCGCGGAACGCGTGGTCGTAGCCCGCGATCAGCGCGCCCGCCACGTCGGCCATCGTCTCGAGCTCCTCGCGCTCGTCCGCCGAGATCGGCCACGCCTCGCCCTTCCGCAGGAGCAGGACGCCCGAAGGCCCCGCGTTCTCGCTGCAGAGCGGCAGCACCGCGACCGCCTCACAGGCGGGATACTCATAGCCCGGATAGCGGGCGAAGCGGGAGTCCTCCTGCGCGTTCTGCTCGAGGTAGACGCCTTTCGAGGTCGCCATCGCCGCTCCGCACAGCCCGACGCCTTTGCCCAGCTTGACCCGCCCGACGAGATCCGGCACGACCGTGCTGGCACGCAGGGCGAGTCGCTCGTCCCCTTCTTTGAGGAGGAGGTCGCACGAGTCGACCTGAGTCAGTCGGCAGACCGCATGGACCACCTCGATCATCATGTCCTCGGGGCGGTTCGCACGACCAAGGAGCCGGGCGAGTTCGAGGGCTTTGTTCATTCGGCCTCTTCCGCGTTCTCGTCGTCCGCGAACTCGCCGAAAGGGCCGATCGCGGTCGTGCTGATCCGGTCCTCCGGGAGGATGCGTCCTGCGAGAGTCAGGATTCGTTCGTTCGTCACCGCGTCGATCTTGGCGAGCGTCTCGTCCAGGCTGATCTCGCGACCGTGGTTCAGCTCGTTCCGGCTCATTCGCATCATGCGTCCGCTCATACCTTCAAGGCCGAGAACGAGGTTGCCGCTGATGTTGCGCTTGGTTCGCGCCAGTTCGTCCGGATCGAGGCCGCTCTGGACCACCTTGTCGAACTCCGTCCGTACCAGCTCCTGAACGAGGGGCCATTGTTCCGCGCTCGTTCCGCCGTATACGGTGTAGGCGCCGCCGGCGCCGTAGCTCAGTTGGTAGGAGCCGACGGAGTAGGCGAGGCCGCGCCTCTCGCGGATCTCCTGGAAGATGCGCGACGACATCGAGCCGCCGAGGGCGGCGTCCATCACGATCAGCGGATAGAGCTCGTCGTCGTAGATCGAGCATCCGTCGGCGCCGATGCAGAAGTGGACCTGCTCCACGTCCTTGCCGATCTCCTCCGTACGAACCGTTCCGACCGGTCGCTCGGGTTGGGAGTCGTGCGCGCCGGAGGGAATCTTGCCGAGGGCCTTCTCCGCCGCTTTGAGGACGGTCTCGGGATCGACGTTGCCCGCCACGGCGAGCAATACGTTCTCCGCGCGGTAGCGGCGCGCGAGGTAGGCCTGGATGTCGTCGCGTTCGAACCCGGCGACCGACTCAGGCGTTCCGATGATCGGCTTTCCGAGCGGGTGGTCGCCCCAGCGATACTGGAGGTGCAGCTCGTGGACGTGGTCGCCCGGCTCGTCCTCGCTGCGCTTGATCTCCTCGAGCACGACGCCTTCTTCCCGCTTGAGCTCCTCGGGGTCGATGAGGGAGTGGAGCATCATGTCGGTGAGAACGTCGATGCCGTTCTCCGCGTCGTCGGCGAGGACGCGGCAGTAGTAGCAGGTCGCCTCCTTGTCGGTGAAGGCGTTGAGCTGGCCGCCGCGCCCTTCGATCGCCTCGGCGATCTCCTTGGCGCTCCGGGAGGTGGTCCCCTTGAACAGCATGTGCTCGATCAGGTGGGTGATCCCGGCCTCGGCGTCCGTCTCATGGCGCGAGCCGGTTTTACACCAGAGGCCGATCGCGGCGGACTTGACGTGGCCGACCGGCTCCACGAGGACGCGAACGCCGTTGTCGAGGACGAATTTGCGGAGGTTGCTCATTCAGTGGAAACCTTGAGGGAGATCGCGCCGAGGTTCTCGACGGAGACGGTGACCTCGTCGCCATGCTCTAGGCGCAGGTCTTCGGGGGCGTCGCAGAGCGGGCCGAGGGCGAGCACGTCGCCCTCGCGCAGGGTGCAGGAGCGGGATGCGGCGGCGACCGCCTCGGCGATCGTGAAGGGCAGCTCGTCCGCGTTGCCGCGCGCCCGCTCGACGGCGTTGACGCGGGCGGTCGCGCCGAGCTTGTACTGTTTGCCGTACTCCTGGCTGGCGAGAAAGTCGTCCAACTCGTCGGGCGTCGTGACCACGGGCCCGAGCGCGATGCCCAGGTCGTGCGAACGGCCGAACGTGCCGTCCGACCGCATCGCGGCCCGGTCCACGAGGGCGAGGGCGATGGTCAGTCCGAGCAGGTGTTCGTCGGCCTCATCGACGGGGATGTCGTAGCCCCCGGCGACCACGACCGCCGCGAGGTAGGCCTCGAAGCCGAGGTCGACGACGTAGGGCGGAACGTTGACGATGGTGCTGGCCCCGACGAGGGCGGCGGGGTTGCCGTAGAAGAACGCGGGGTCTCGGTCGTCGCCGAGCGGCTGGCTCTGCGTTCGGAAGATGCGGAGCGCGCCCGGTTGGGGGACGGGGGAGAGCGGACGGACGTCGTCGGCCTCGTGCATGCCGACCGCCTGTGCGCCGTCGGTCTCGTAGATGCGGCCGTTGAAGACCATTCCCGATCGGGCTGGCCCCGGTTCGGCCTTGAGCTCGAAGCGAAACAGCTTCACTGCTTGGAGTTTACCCCTGCGTTCAACGGGCCTTTCGGCCCACGATCTCGTGCCGTTCGCCGTCGACCACGATCGCCTCGCCGTCGTGTAGAGCGCGGAAGAGAACGTGATCGTCCACGAAGCGCCGCACCAGTCGCTCGACCGCCTCCGACTCGGGATGGTCCGAGCGGTAGTGGGGCGCGACGGCATAGAGCAGGAGGCCAAGCCCTTCCCACACGGGAGTCGGATCGTAGCCCGATGGGACCACCCCAGGATCGTCCACCGTTTCCAGGCCGCGCATCGACGGCGCCATCACGCAGGCGCCCGCGCTGAAGCCGTCGTAGACGAGTGTATTCCGTGCCAGGAGTTCCGGGAGGACCCTGTCCAGCCCGCTCTGCCGCACGGCTCTCCGCAGCACGAACGCGTTGCCGCCGCGCACCCAGAGAAGAGGGATAAAAACGACCCATCACCTAGTACCGAGCGAACTCCAAGCAGGTATCCTATAGGTTCCGCTCGGAACGTCCCTTTACCCCATGCTGCCCAAGCCCGATATCCTGAACGACTTCCCGCACGGCAAGTTCGTTCTCTCGAACCTCGCCGCCAAGCGCGCCAAGCAGCTCAAGGAGGGCGCGCCGCCCCTCGTGCAGGTGGACTCGATCCATCCCCTGACCATCGCGTTGGCGGAGATCGCGGCGGGCAAGATCAAGCCGATCCTGACGGGACGGGGCGAGGCCCTTGAGGCGCCCGAGATGCCCACCCTCATGGTGGACGACACCCTGCCGGCGGAACTCGGCATGCTCCTGCCCGCGATCGACGACACGGAAGCCGCGCTCATCTCCACGATCGAGAACGAGGGCGACGACGAGGGCGTCGACGGCGAAGACCTGATCTCCCTCTCCGACCTCGTGGACGAGGAAGAGTCGGACGAGGACGCCGCGACGAGCGGCGGCGACGAGGACACCCTCTCGCTGACCGACATCGCGGAGGCGGAGACGGTCGACGAAGAAGGCGAAGACGAGGACTGACGATATGGCGCGACGCGACCCTTACGAAGTGCTGGGCGTGTCGCGAGGGGCGGCG
>Ga0160428_1001893_pt1 | contig 14089 bp, 14 predicted proteins | sample SolpanmetagenomM_FD_108198 | JGI IMG/M metagenome (GOLD analysis project Ga0160428, IMG submission 108198) | Solar panel surface microbial communities from Lawrence Berkeley National Laboratory, California, USA - M | ecosystem: Engineered > Built environment > Solar panel > Unclassified ... | reverse complement strand
TGTTGTTGGCGTGCGATACGTTGTTGCCTACGCGGGTACGCTTGCCGGTCAAATCACAAACTCGGGCCATGATATCGAAGGGTTAGATGATGCTATTCCGAAACGGGCCGCAAATATCGGCAATTTTCAGCCAATTACCAAATCGTAAAGCGATTGAGCATGCGTGCTGAGGAAATTAGCTGGGCGGCTAGCCCAGGCTAGCCCCGTTTTTTTGCGCGCTTTTCGGGCTGCTATTTTTTCTTCCAAGGGCAGTGGCGGCAGCCGTTGCCGCAGCAAAAGCCCCGGCGGCGGTGGTATTGCTCGGTGAATACCAGATAGCCTTCGGGCGTGTAGTAGAAGTCGCCGGGTTGCAGCGGCAGGGCGGCGAAGGCGGCGAGGCGGGGGTCGGGAGCAGGCATACGTAAGGCACTCAGCATTAGCGACCCAGCGCGCCTCGCAGCAACTGAACGGGCAGCGGCTCGGTCCAGGGGGCGGACAGGGTACGCTTGCGAAATTCTTCGGGCAGATTTTGGTAGAGGTCGTAAGGCGGGCCAGCTTTGGCGCCCGTTAGGTCGCGGCGCGGGGCTAGCGACTCGGCGGCGGACGGGCTGGCAGTTGGCGTAACCAGTGGTGCGTAGGCTGCCGCGGCCCACCGCGTGGGAGCCAGCGGGGCGGCGGGGGCCACCTCTGCCAGGCCATTCAACAACGTCGGGGCCGGCACCGCATAGCGTGGCTGGCTCGTCGAAAAGCCAGGAAAATGCGCCGGGCCGGGGGCTTGCTGCGATAGGGTCACTGACCAGGAAAGCGTGAATAAAGTGGCTAGCAACGAGCGGTAACGGCGCATGACGCAAGATAGAACCGCCAGCCGCAAGCCCGCGTTGGTAACGTAAATTTACCCCGCGTTTCGTTCCTAGCCCACCCACCCCATGACCACCACCCACGCCCCCGCCACCTCGCGCGCCGAAGAGTTGATGCAGCTCGAAGACCAGTACGGTGCCCACAACTACCACCCGCTGCCCGTGGTGCTGAGCCGGGGCCAGGGCGTGCACCTCTGGGACGTGGCCGGCAAGCAATATTTCGACTTTCTCTCGGCCTACTCGGCTGTTAATCAAGGCCATTGCCACCCGCGCATCATCGGGGCGCTGACGGAGCAAGCGCAGAAGCTGACGCTGACTTCGCGCGCGTTTTTCAACGACCGGCTGGGCGCGGCCGAAAAGCAGCTCTGCGAGTTGTTCGGCTACGACAAGGCCTTATTAATGAACTCGGGCGCCGAGGCCGTCGAAACGGCCATTAAGCTGGCCCGCAAGTGGGGCTACCAGGAAAAGGGGATTGCCCCCAACCAGGCGCGCATCGTGGTAGCCGAGCACAATTTCCACGGCCGCACCACGGGCATCATTTCCTTCAGCACCGATGGCGACAGCACGGGCGGCTTCGGGCCCTTCGTGCCGGGCTACCAGGTGGTGCCTTATGATGACTTGGAGGCCCTGGCCGAGGCCCTGGCCGACCCGCACGTGTGCGGCTTTTTGGTGGAGCCCATTCAGGGCGAGGCGGGCGTGGTGGTGCCCAGCGAGGGCTACCTAGCGGGTGCGGCCTCGCTGTGCCGCCAGCACAAAGTACTGCTGCTCACCGATGAGATACAGACTGGCCTGGGCCGCACCGGCAAGCGGCTGGCCACCGACTACGAGGGCGTGCGCGGCGATATTCTCATCCTGGGCAAGGCCCTGAGCGGCGGCGTGCTGCCCGCGTCGGCGGTGCTGGCCGATGACGAGATTATGCTCACCATTCAGCCAGGGCAGCACGGCTCCACCTTCGGCGGCAACCCGCTGGCCTGCGCCGTGATGCAGGCCGCGCTCGACGTGCTGCTCGATGAAAAGCTGGCCGACAACGCCTTCCGCCTGGGCGAAATCTTCCGCGATGAAATGCGCCAGGTGCAGCGCGAATGCCCCGATACCGTGGAGCTGGTGCGCGGCCGGGGCCTGCTCAACGCCGTGGTTATCAAGCCCAGCGCCGATGGTCGCACCGCCTGGGACGTGTGCGTGAGCCTGATGGAGCGCGGCCTGCTGGCCAAGCCTACGCACGGCGACATCATCCGCTTTGCGCCGCCGCTGGTCATTACCGAAAGCGAATTGCGCGAAGCCTGCGTGCTCATTGCCGACGTTATTCGCGCTTTTTGAGTATAAGGCTGCATGAAAAAACCTCTATGGCTGGTGCCCGCCCTGCTGCTGGCCAGCTGCCGCAGCGAGCAAGTCGCGTTTCAGTTTCAGCCGGCCCCGGCTTCGTCGCACGCAGCCGGGGCACCGCTGGCCAGCAGCCCGCCGGCGCTGGCTGCCGCGCCCGCCAGCGCGGCGCCGCAGCCAGCGCCGGCCAATAAGGGGGCACGCGCCCTGCGGCCGCACCCCCTAGCCGCTGCCCTGCACACCCTGCCGCCGGCCTCCTTAGCCGCCCTGGCGGCCCCTACCCGGGCGGCGCTGCGGCTGCCGCAGCACCTGCACCGCCGCCACGCTACCGAGGGCGCCGCCGAAAGTGGGCTGGGCCGGGTGGCCCTGTTTTTTATTGGCGTGGTGCTGGCCGTGCTGGCGGGCCTGGCGGCGCTGGTCAACCTGATTTTCAGCGTGGGCTTCTTCACCGCGCTGGGCTACACGGCGGCCGGGCTGGTGGTGCTGGCCCTGCTGTATATGTTGCTGAGCGGCGGCAAGAAGAAAAAGGCGTAGCGCAAGCGGCCCGGTGCCGTGGGCGGCGGCACTGGGCGGGCGGTGGGGCCCGGCCCAGACTATTTTTGTAATGGGCCGGGCACACAAATGGCGCGGCTGGCTGTTCTCTTTGCTATGATTCCAACTCACCGCCCCCGCCGCAATCGTAAGTCGCAGGTTATCCGCGACATGGTGCAGGAAACGCGCCTCACGGCCCACGATTTTATTTACCCGGTTTTTGTAGTTGAAGGCCAGAACCAGCGCCTCGAAGTGAAGTCGATGCCAGGCGTGTACCGCTACTCGGCCGACCGCATTATCGACGAAATCGGGGCGGCCGTGGAGTTGGGCATCCATTCGTTTGCGCCGTTTCCGGGGCTTTCCGATGCCGTGAAAGACCCGCTGGCCCGCGAGTCAACCAACATGGACGGCCTTTACCTGAAAGTGGTGGCCGACATCAAGCGCCAGTTTCCGGACGTGGTTATTATGACCGACGTGGCGATGGACCCCTACTCCAGCGACGGCCACGACGGCGTGGTAAACCAGGAAACCGGCGAAATCCTCAACGATGCCAGCCTCGAAGTGCTGGGCCAGATGGCCCTGGCCCAGGCCCGCGCCGGCGCCGACATCATCGGGCCCAGCGACATGATGGACGGCCGCGTGGCCTGGATTCGGGACGTGCTCGACCGCAACGCGTTCAGCCACGTCAGCATCATGAGCTACACGGCCAAATATGCGTCGGCGTTCTACGGCCCCTTCCGCGACGCGCTCGACTCGGCGCCCAAGAAGGGCGATAAGAAAAGCTACCAGATGAACCCCGCTAACCGCCTCGAAGCCCTGCGTGAGCTTCAGCTCGATGAGGGCGAAGGTGCTGATATGGTGATGATTAAGCCCGCCCTGAGCTACCTTGACATCATTCGGGAGGTGAAAAACAACACCAACCTGCCCGTGACGGCCTATAACGTGAGCGGCGAGTACGCGCTGATAAAAGCGGCCGCCCAAAATGGCTGGGTCGATGGCGAGAAGACCATGATGGAGGTGCTGCTGAGCATCAAGCGCGCCGGCGCCGATGCGATTTTGACCTACTTCGCCAAGGACGCGGCCGAGGTACTGCGCCGTGGCTAGGCCGAGGTTATCTGCCATAACGTAAATCGTATGTCATTGCGAACCTGCGAAGCAATCGCCCTGGAACGATAGCCGAACGACCCTAGCCAGACGAACGTCGCAGGTGCGATTGCTTCGCAGGCTCGCAATAACATACGATATTAGTCGACTACTTACACGTTTATGACCCACGACCTCACCCTGCGTCGCGCCACGGCGGCCGATTTGCCAGCTGTCATGGCGCTCGTCCGGGCCGTGGTTCCACTCATGAATGCCAGCGGCAACATGCAGTGGACCAGCGAATACCCAAACGAAGGCGTTTTTCAGAAAGATATTGCCAAGCAGCAACTCTGGGTGGCCGAGCGCCTGGGCGACCTCGAAGGCATCGCCGCCCTCACCCAGGACCAGGACCCCGAATACGCCGATGCCGACTGGGATGCCGCTGAGCCGGCCCTCGTGACGCACCGGCTGGCCGTGGCTCCCGCCGCGCAGGGCCGGGGCGTGGCCGCCGCGCTACTGCGCCAGGCCGAGCACGAGGCTACCGAACTGAGCCTGCGCACCCTGCGCGTAGATACCAACTCGGAAAATGCGGCTACGCAGCGGCTTTTCCCGAAGCTGGGCTACCGCTTTGCGGGCGAGATAAAGCTGGCCTTCCGGCCAGGGCTGCGGTTCTTTTGCTACGAGAAGCGGTTGGGGTGATGGGAGCGGGCCAGCCGCTACGCCGGACGGGCTAGCGCCGGGTGGCCCCGTACTTTGGCGCCATGACTGACTTTTACTCGCTTGGCCTGGTGGTGGCGCTCCTCGGCCTGGGCATGGTGTACAGCGTACGGGCGGGCAAACTGACCGTGGCCGCCGCCTGGACGGGCGGCGGGCTGGGGCTGCTCCTTGCGCTGGGCAGCGGCTTGGGCGGGCTGGCGCTGCTGGCCCTGTTTTTTGGCCTGGGCACGGCCGCCTCGGGCTGGCGCGTGGCCGACAAGCGCCGCCTGGGGCTGGCTGAGGAAAACAAGGGTCGCCGTACCACCGGCCAGGTACTAGCCAATGCCGGCATAGCGGGCCTACTGGGCCTGCTGGCCTGGCGGTGGCCGCCCGCCGCGCCGCTGGCCCACCTCATGCTGGCCGGCAGCTTCGCCGCCGCTACCGCTGACACCCTGGCCTCGGAGCTGGGCAACGTGTACGGTCGCCGCTACTATAACGTATTGACGCTAAGGCCCGATGTACGCGGCCTCAACGGCGTTGTCAGCCTGGAGGGCACGGCCCTGGGGCTGGCCGGCACCGCCGCCCTGGCGGCCGCCTACTGTCTGGGCGCGGGCTGGGGGCCGGCCTTCGGGTACCTGCTGGTGGCGGGCACGGCCGGCAACCTCGCCGACTCGGTGCTGGGGGCTACGGTGGAGCGGCGCGGCATTATCGGCAACAACGCGGTGAATTTTCTCAATACCCTGACCGGGGCGCTGGTGGCCGGCGGGCTGGGGCACTGGCTGGGCTAGGCCCGGCCCGGCTGCCGGCCGGGCGGCGGCTAGCTACCGGGCGCGGCAAACGGCCACTTGGCCTCGCGGCGGCTCCACAGTAGAAAAGCAACCGTACCCAACGCCATCATGCCCACGGCGGCCAGCTGGAAGTAGAGCTTGAAATGTAACCCGCCCCAGTTGACCTCAGCCGGCGCGATGCCCGCAAACACGGCCAGCCACACCAGCACCGCCACGATAACGGGCAGCGGGTAGAGCGGCATCTTAAACGGCAGCGCCGCCGTGCCACGCCGCCGGCGCAGTAGCACCAGCCCCACGGCCTGCCCCACAAACTGCACCAAGATGCGCATGGCCAGGATGGCCGAAATCACCTCGCCCAGCCGAAACAGCAGGCTGAATACGAAGCCCACGCCGCCCAGCAGCAGCAGCGACACGTAGGGAAACTGTTTGGTGGGGTGCAGCTTGCCAAACACGGGCAGGAACTCGCCATCGGCCGCCGCCGCGTACGGAATGCGTGAGTAGCCCAGTAGCACCGCGAAGAGCGACGCGAACGCCACCAGCAGCACCAGCCCGGTGGCCGCCTGCGCCGCCGCCGGCCCATACAGCCGCTCCATAAAGACGCTGATGATGAACTGCGACTTGTCGCCGGCGCCGGCTTGCCAGCCCTGAACTTCTTCCCACGGGATGACGGTGCCCACGCTCCAGTTGAGCAGCAGGTAGAGCGCCGCAATGCCCAGAATGCTCAGAAAAATGCTGCGCGGGATGACGCGCTCGGGCCGGATAATCTCGGCCCCGAGGTGGCACACGTTGTAGTAGCCAAGGTAGGAATACACGGTTTTGACGGCCGCCTGGCCCATCGCCGCCGACAGGAGCAGGCCCGTCAGGTGCCCATCTTGCCACGATAGCAAGGCGCCCGCGCCGCCGGCCGGCAGCCAGGCCACCGGGTGGTTGGGGTGGGTGAGGCCGCCAAAAATCAGCCAGCCCATGAGGCTCAGCACGCCCACCCACAGCGCCACGCCGAGCTTGCCGATATCCTCGATGCGGCGGTAGAGCAGCGCAATTAGCAGCAGCACCACCGAGCCGGCCACCAGCTTGGGCTGCCACCACAGCGGCAGCGGCACGAGGTAGCTGAAATATTGGGCGAAGCCGATGGCCCCCGAGGCCAGCACCAGCGGCGACTGGATGAGCGTTTGCCAGACGTAGAGAAACGACATGTAGCGGCCCCACTTCTGCTCGCCGTAGGCCAGCTTGAGGAAGCGGTACGAGCCGCCCGCCTCGGGGTGGGCCGCGCCCAGCTCGCTCCAGATGAGGCCATCGACGGCGGCCAGCGCCGCGCCCACCAGCCAGGCCAGCAAGAAGTTGGGGCCCATAAAGCCCATCACGAGCGGCAACGTCACGAAGGGCCCGATGCCCACCATGTCAATCATATTCAAGGCCGTGGCTTGCACCAGGCCCAGGCGGCGTTGTAGCGTAGGTTGCGACATAGGCGGCGAAGGTAGTTGTCGGTGGTCCCGGCTGGCCCCGGGCGGGATGCGCTGCCGGCCTCTTTGCGGGAAGTTACCGCGGAGGTGCGCGGTGGGTTTCGCGGAGGTTCGCGGAGTTCGGGCAGGCTTTAGGTAGCTTGGCTGGCCCGCCACACAGCCCACCCCAGCAGCGGCTGCAACGGCAGGCGCGCCCACAGCACCCACGCCGGGATGTGCAGCGCGCTGGCCAGCCCTACCATGTGCACATTGGCCGGAAACACGGCCACCAGCAGCGCCAGCAGGCCCCAGCCGGCGAGGCGCCGGGTGGCGGGCAGCAGCAATCCCAGGCCGCCGGCCAGCTCGGCCGCGCCGCTCAGCAGCACCAGCAGCCGGGGCGCGGGCAGCGCGGGCGGCATGATGCGCAGGTAAGTTTCAGGCTTTAGAAAATGGAGCGCGCCCGCGCCCACGAAAAGCAGCGCCAGCCCGTAGCGCAGCCAGCGGCGGCCGGCCGGCTCGGCAGTGGTGGCCACGGCTAGCGGCGGCCGGCGCGCATGGCCGCCAAGCCACCATCGAGGAAGCGCACGAAGTTGTCGGGGTCGTAGTTGGCGCCCTGCGGCGTGGCCAGCACCTTTTCGGTGGTGGGGTCGAGCTGCACGTAGAAGGGCTGCGAATTGGCGTTGTAGCGGCTGGCCTGAAACTCGCTCCACTTGTTGCCGATGGTGCGCAGGGTTTTGCCCGGGCGCAGCTTCGAGGGCACCTGCTCGGCGGCGGGCAGGTCGGTTTTGTCATCCACGTACAGCTGCACCAGCACGAAGTCGTTGCGCAGGCGCTGGAGCACGCGCGGGTCGGGCCACACGGTGGCTTCCATCTTGCGGCAGTTCACGCAAGCATTGCCAGTGAAGTCGATGAGAATCGGCTTACCCACCTGCTGGGCGTAGGCGCGGGCCTCGTCGTAGTCAAAATACGCATCAAGGCCCAGCGGCGCGTGAAATAAGTCGCCGTACTTGTGCTGCGCGTGGGGCTGGGCGGCCGGGCCGGTGGCGGCGCTGCCGCCCAGCGTGGGCGTATAGAGGTCAAAGTCCTGGGTGTGCTGCGGGGGCAGGAAGCCCGACACGGCTTGCAGCGGCGCGCCCCACAGGCCGGGCACCAGGTAGGTGGTGAAGGCCAGCACGAGGATGGCCAGAAAGAGCCGGGGCAGCGACACGTACTCCAGCGGGCTGTCGTGCGAGAACCGGATTTTGCCCAGCAGGTAAAAGCCCAGCAGGGCGAAGATGATAATCCAGAGCGCCAGGAATACCTCGCGGTCAAACCACTGCCAGTGGTAGGCCAGGTCTACGTTGGACAAAAATTTCAGGGCCAGGGCCAGCTCCAGAAAGCCCAGCACCACCTTCACCGAGTTCAGCCAGCCGCCAGACTTGGGCAAGGACTTGAGCAGCGCCGGGAAGGCCGCGAACACCGTGAACGGCAGCGCCAGCGCCAGCGAGAAGCCAAACATGCCCAGCGCCGGCGACAGCAGGTGCCCGGTGCTGGCCGCCTGCACCAGCAAGGTGCCAATGATGGGCCCGGTGCACGAAAACGACACCAGCGACAGCGTAGCCGCCATAAAGAAGATGCCCAGCAGCCCGCCCTTGTCGGCCTGGGTGTCGGTTTTGGCAATCCAGGAGTTGGGCAGCGTCAGCTCAAACGCGCCCAGGAACGAGGCGGCAAACACCACGAGCAAGGCAAAAAACACGAGGTTGAAGAGCCCGTTGGTGGCCAGGTTGTTGAGCGCATCGGCCCCGAACACGACCGTCACGAGCAAGCCCAGCGCTACGTAAATGATGATGATGCTCAGCCCATAAAACGCCGCCCGGCCCACCGAGCCCGCCTTCGAATACTCGCCCTTGGTGAAGTAGCTGACCGTGAAGGGCAGCAGCGGGAAGATGCACGGCATGAGCAGCGCCGCCAGCCCGCCCACGAAACCCGCCAGAAAAATCGCCCACAGCGACTGCTCGGCGGCCGGCGCGCCCACGGCCTGGGCCGTGGTAGCCGCCACCGCCGCGCTACCTGAGTCGGCCGCCGCCGGGGCCAGCGTTGGGGCCGCGCCCGCCTCGGGGCGGAAGGCCACGGTATCGGGCGGGGCCGGCGTGCTGGCCGCGGCCGGCGCGGCCGCTGCGGCAGAAGCCGCCGGGGTAGCGGCTGCGACAGGGGCCGCGGCTGCGGCGGGCGCCGCAATAACCGCCTTGGCCGGGGTAGCGGGCGTGGCGGCGGCAGCCTTGGCTGGGGCAGCGGCCGGGGCCGCCCCTTGCACGTCGATGCTAAAGTCGAGGTCGTCGGGGGGCAGGCACTTCTCGTCGTTGCAGACCATGAAGGTGAGCGTACCCTTCACGGTAGTTTTGGCGGCTTTGAGGCGAATTTTCTGGCTGAACACCGCCCGCTTGGGGAAGTAGGCAATGTTCATATTGAACGCCTTCTCGAAGGCCTTTACCGGCTCGGGGCTTTCCGTGACCTTGCCCACCAGCTCGTAGTCGGGCGAGGGTGTGAATTTGAAGCTCGTGGGCTCGGGGCCGCCTTCGGCAATAAACTGCGAGTAGATGTGCCAGTTGCCGGCAATGGCCGCCGTGAAGGTGAGCGTGGCCTCGCCCGCCGCGCCCGGCTGGGCGGCAAACTTCCAGGTGACGGGGCGCTCTATCTGCGCCTGCGCTAGCTGGCTCAAGCCCAGCAGCAGTACCAACAGCCAGCCCAGCCGCAGGGCGGCCGGGCGGCGAACACTCATTTCTACCATAAAAAGCAGCCGCCCACGGGCCGGCAAGAAAGTACGAAGCCCCAAAGGTCGGGCCCGGTGGCCTCAGTAACAGCACCAGCGGGCCGGCAGTTTGCCGCGTCTGCTACCTACCTGAAAGAAAGAGCGTCCTCCTCAGCTGCCCGGTGTGGCCGTCAGCCGAGGAGGACGCTCTTTTATAGCGTGAGGCCGGCGGCCTTAGCGGCCGAAGTCGTCCTGCACCCGCACGATATCGTCCTCATCCGAGGGCCGGGCGGCGTCGGTATGCTGCCAGATTTCGGCAATGACGCCCCAGCCAGCCAGGCCCACGAGGCGGTGGCGCTCGCCCTGGCGCAGGGTGATGCGCTCGCCGGGCTGGTAGGCCTTCACCTCCGTTTGCTCGTCGGTGTCGCTGATGGCCACGCCCACCGGGCCCTCCACCACCTGCCAGATTTCGGCGCGGCGGTGGTGGTACTGCCAGCTCAGGCGCTGGTGCGGGGCCACGAGCAGAATCTTGGGGCTGAGTTGGCCCGAGATGCGCAGCTTCTCGACCTCCAGGCCGTTGAAATACAAATCGGCAAACTGCTGGGCCTGGCTTTCATCGAGCACAAAGAAGCCGCCCCAGGGCCGGCTGGGGTCGTGGCGGTCCACGCGCAGGCCCTGCGCGTGCAGGCGCTCGGCGATGGCGTCAAAAAGCTGCTGCTTTGAGGAGTCAACGGAGGTCATAAAGAGGGGGGTTAGGGGCAGCGGCAGGCGCGCCGCACAAAGCTACTCGCTGGCCGCACCGCTTTGCCCACGCGCGGGCCGCTGCCCCACGGCCGGGCTGGGGCCGGACATTATTTTGTGAAAATAATTTTTTTTATGTCCGGCGCCGGGGGTAGGGCCAGGACATCATTTTGTAAAAATAATTTTTTTTATGTCCGGTGGGGTCTGCTCCTCGGCTTCCGGTGCGCACGCCGCGCCGGTTTTACCTTTGCCGCATAGCCTATGATACTCCGCGCCGAGCACCTCGTCAAGCAATACAAAGCCCGCACCGTCGTCAACGACATGTCGCTCAGCGTGGCGCAGGGCGAAATAGTGGGCCTGCTGGGCCCCAACGGCGCCGGCAAAACCACCTGCTTCTACATGATGGTGGGCATGGTGAAGCCCAACGGTGGCCGCATTTTTCTCGATGACGAGGAAGTGACGCGCCTGCCCATCTACCAGCGGGCGCGGCGCGGCATGGGCTACCTGGCCCAGGAAGCCAGCGTATTCCGCGACCTGAGCGTAGAGGAAAACATCCTGGCCGTGCTCGAAATGACGGACATGCCCAAAAAAGCGCAGCTCGACAAGGTAGAGGAGCTGCTAGACGAGTTCAGCCTGGGCCACGTGCGCAAAAACCTGGGCAAGGTGCTGAGCGGCGGCGAGCGCCGCCGCACCGAGATAGCCCGCGCCCTGGCCGTAGACCCCAAATTTGTGCTGCTCGACGAGCCCTTCGCGGGCGTGGACCCCATCGCGACCGAGGAAATCCAGGGCATCGTGGCCAAGCTCAAGCACCGCAACATCGGCATCCTCATCACTGACCACGACGTGAACTCGACCCTCAGCATCGTGGACCGCGCCTATTTGCTCTTTGAAGGCAAGCTGCTGAAAGCCGGCACCGCCGAGGAGCTGGCCGCCGACGAAACCGTGCGCCGCGTGTACCTGGGCCGCAACTTCGAGTTCAAGCGCAAGACGTTTTAATTAATTATGAATTGTAAATTATGAATTATGAATTGGCTCTTGGCGCCTCCCGGCCAGCAGCGCCGTCGTGATTCATAGTGCCTTGAGTGACAAAGGCCCCAATTTCTAATTCATCATTCCTAATTAAACCGAAGTGCTCGACCAGCTCCTTGCCCGCGCCGTTCAACTGGGCAGCCTGCCCCGGCTGGCGCGGGTGCGGCGCGAGCCGCTGGCCGCGCAGGCGGCCGTGCTGCGCTACCTGCTGGGCCGGGCGCAGGGCACGGCCTGGGGCCGGCGCTACGGCTATGCGCCGGGGTTGAGTACCAGTCAGTTTGCCGAGCGCGTGCCCGTGAGCACCTACGAGCAGCTGTACCCCGAACTGGAAAAAGTGCTGCGCGGCCAGCCCGACGTGTTGTGGCCCGGCGCGGCCCCGCAGTGGCAGGCCCGCAGCAGCGGCACCACCAACGCCCGCAGCAAGTATATCCCCCTCACCCGCGAGGCACTGCACGACAACCACTACCGCGCCGGGCGCGACATGCTGGCCCTGGCCACCCACCTCTACCCCAGCCAGCGCGTCATCGGGGGTAAAACGCTGAGCCTGGGCGGCAGCCTCGGGGACAGCCCGTTTGGCGGGGGAGCAGTGGCCGGCGACGTCTCGGCACTCATCATGCAGAGCCTGCCGGGCTGGGCCCAAACGCTGCGCACCCCGCCCCTGCCGCTGGCTTTGCTGGATGAGTGGGAGGAGAAAATCGAACGCATTGCCCGGCACGTGCTGCGCCAGGATGTGCGCGTGCTGGCCGGCGTGCCCACCTGGATGCTCGTGCTGCTGCGCCGCGTGCTGGCCCTGGCCGGCGCCGCTGACTTGCGCCAGGTGTGGCCCCGGCTGGGGCTGTTTTTGCACGGCGCGGTGGCCTTCGGGCCCTACCAGGGGCTATTTGAGGAGCTAATGCCGGGCGGTCAGCTGCGCTACCTGGAGATTTACAATGCCTCGGAAGGCTACTTCGCCTTGCAGGATGAGCCCGGCAGCGCCGACTTGCTGCTACTGCTGGAGCACGGCATTTACTACGAGTTTTTGCCCGCCGACCAGTTCGACAGCCCCGACCCGCGCCCCGTGCCGCTGGAGGCCGTGGCCATCGGGCCCAGCTACGCGCTCGTCATCAGCAGCAGTGCCGGGCTGTGGCGCTACGTAGTGGGCGACACCGTGCGCTTTACCTCGCTACGGCCCTACCGGGTGCGCATCACGGGCCGCACCAAGCACTTTCTCAATGCCTTTGGCGAAGAAGTAGTGGTGGAAAACGCCGAGGCGGCCATTGCGGCGGCGGCCCGGGCTACGGGCTGCGCCGTGCGCGACTTCACGGCGGCGCCCATCTACTTCGCGGCGGGCACCGGCACCTCGCGCGGCGGCCACGAGTGGGCCGTGGAGCTGAGCGGCCCGCCGCCCGCCGATGCCGCTCGCTTTGGCGAGCTGCTCGACAGCGAGCTGCGAAAGCTTAATTCAGACTACGACGCCAAGCGCCACCGCGACCTGGCGCTGGCTCCGCCACAGGTGCACTTTGTACCGGCCGGCACCTTCGAGGCCTGGCTGCGCCACCGGGGCCGGCTGGGCGGCCAGCGCAAGGTGCCCCGCCTGGCCAACTCGCGCCAGGTCCTGGAAGAAGTGCTGGCCCTGAGCCAGTAGGGCCGCCGGCGCGGCGCTCTACAGCGCCCGGCCCTGCCGGGCCAGCACGGCCAGGGTTTCGCGGTGGCGCTTCTCGGCCAGGTCTTGCTGGTAGGACGCCACCGCCCAGATGGCCGCCGGAATCCAGCCAATCAGCGTCAGGTGCAGCACGCCGCACAGGATACCTTTCAAAATGTGCCCCCGAAAAATCATGGAGATACCGGGCAGCAGAATGGCGAACAGCATAGCGCAGGGGAAATAAGAGCCGCCGCAAACGTAGTGGCTTTAAGCGAGATGTCTACGCCAGGGCTACGGATTAGTTTATAAAAAATGCCCTTCCGAATAGCTCGAAAGGGCATTTTATGTGGGCAGTATCGTGCTCAAGCATTTGCCGGACGGTGCCGAAGCTTGCCGGCAAAAGTGCCGTTCTGCGCTGCTGAGTGGGGTTAGCCGATAAGCTAGCCGCAGGATTCGGCACCGTTCTACTCAGAAACCGGGGGCAACTTTCACTTTTGCCCCCGGTTGGTAAGCAAGCTAATTAGGCCGCCTCCTGTAAATTCAGCACCACGTCCGCGGGCACACCAAGGCGCAGGTGAATACGGCGAGCAAAATCCAGGTTCATGGCCCGCTTGCCGCGCAGTATTTCGCTCAAGCGCGTTTCGGGCACATCCAGCAACTCGGCCAGCCCGCGCTGGCGCAGCTTGCGTTTGAACATTTCGACCTCCAGCAGCCCGGCCACCGTTTGGGGCGGCGCGGGCTCGTGGCCGGCCCGCCGCTCGTAGGCGTCGATGGCATCGCGCAGGCCCAGCACGTAGGCGTCGGGCTCTGCGTCGGAGTGTTCGATGGCTGCCGCGAGCGGGTAAAATTCTTCAATGGCGCGGGCTAGCTCATCGTCATTGGTGATTACGGGAATGGGGCGGGGAGTCATTACTGAGGGTTGGGGTTGGGGCGGTGTGATAGCGAGCCGGGTACTACTCACCCCCTAGAGGGTAAGTAATTGGTGATTCGTGAGGCGGTCGTATTCGCGGTGGGTATAGATTCCTCTTATCAGGATAGTTCTTAGGTTGGGTATAAGCAAACAGCCCCGGGCTACCCAGGCCGGGGCTGTTTGCTGGTGGGTAAACCAGGCCTGCTTAATCAGTCACGCTGAGGCGCAAGGCGGTGGCGCCCACGCGCACCAGGTACACCCCCTGGGCTAGCCCGAGCGGTAACCGCAGGGCCGCCGTGCCCGCCGCATCAGCCGTGGCCGCCAGGACGAGGCGGCCCACCGCATCGTAGACCTGCACCCGTGCCCA
>Ga0160428_1001891_pt1 | contig 14104 bp, 15 predicted proteins | sample SolpanmetagenomM_FD_108198 | JGI IMG/M metagenome (GOLD analysis project Ga0160428, IMG submission 108198) | Solar panel surface microbial communities from Lawrence Berkeley National Laboratory, California, USA - M | ecosystem: Engineered > Built environment > Solar panel > Unclassified ... | reverse complement strand
CAGCCGGCGCGAGGTGCGGTGGAACAGCGACTGGTTGAGGTGCGCCTCCAGCCGCGTGATCGCCTTCGATACCGTCGCCTTGGACACGCCGATCGCGTCCGCCGCGCCGCTGAACGACCGGTGCTCGACGACTTGCGCGAAGATCGCCCAGGCTTCGAAATCAGGCAGGCGCATTCCCGGGCTCCTTCGTCGGACACTCAAGCGTACGATACATAATGAAACGATCGGTTTCCAGCGTTTCCATTTACGACATGATCGCGATGCCTATCTTGGCGACACACATTCACTCCACGAATGGGAGACAGACCATGATCGACAAACGTCCCTTCGAAACGCTCGGCCATGCAGACCACGGCTGGCTGAACGCCCGCCACCATTTCTCCTTTGCCAACTATTACGATCCGGCCCGCATGGGCTGGGGCGCGATCCGCGTCTGGAACGATGACGAGATCGGCCCGAACAGCGGCTTTCCGGCGCATCCGCACCGCGACATGGAAATCGTGACCTACGTCCGCAAAGGCGCGATCACGCATCAGGACTCGCTCGGCAACAAGGGGCGCACCGGCGCCGGCGACGTACAGGTGATGAGTGCCGGCACTGGTGTCCGCCACGCCGAATACAATCTGGAAGGCGAGACGACGACCTTGTTCCAGATCTGGATCGAGCCCACCCGCAAGGGCGGTTCGCCGAGCTGGGGCGCAAAGCCGTTTCCCAAGGATGCGCGCGACGGGCGGTTCGCGGTACTCGCCAGCGGGTTCGCCGAGGACACGGACGCCCTGCCGATCCGCGCCGACGCGCGGGTCCTGGGCGCGACGGTCAAGGCCGGCGAAAGCCTGTCTCACACCGTCGGCGAGGGGCGTCACGCCTATCTCGTCGCCGCGACCGGCAGCATCGAGATCGACGGGGTGCCGTTCGCCGCACGCGACGGGGCTGCGCTGGACGGAGGGAACACCTACGCCATCCGTGCGCTGGACGATGCGGAGATCGTTCTGGTCGACAGCGAGTAACCGAATACCAATCTAGCCGGGCGCCTCCGGACCAGACGGCAGGGCAGGCGCAGCGCCTGTCCTGCCCCTCCGGATCGCGCCCGGACGACGCCTCGTTCCACGCTGGGAGATAGCAAATGACCAAAGTTCTCGTGCTGTATTACTCGTCCTACGGCCATATCGAGCAGATGGCCGACGCCGTCGCGGAAGGCGCCCGCTCCGCCGGTGCGGAAGTCGACATCCGCCGCGTTCCCGAAACCGCGCCGGCCGAAGTCGCCAAGGCCGCGGGGTTCAAGACCGATACCGCGCACGAGCAGATCGGCGACGTGAACGAACTGGCGAATTACGATGCGATCGTGCTTGGCGCGCCGACGCGGTTCGGCCGCGTGCCGAGCCAGCTCGCATCGTTCCTCGACCAGGCCGGTGGTCTGTGGGCGCGCGGCGCGCTGAACGGCCAGGTCGGCGGCGCCTTCACCTCGACCGCGTCGCAGCATGGCGGTCAGGAGACGACGTTGTTCTCGATGATCACCAACCTGCTGCACTTCGGCATGACGATCGTCGGTCTGGACTACGGTTTCCAGGGCCAGATGGGCGTGGACGAGGTCAAGGGCGGATCGCCCTACGGCGCGACGACGATCGCGCATGGCGATGGCAGCCGGCAGCCGAGCGCGACCGAGCTGGACGGCGCGCGCTATCAGGGCAAGCGCATCGCGGAAGTCGCGGCCAAACTGGCCGCCTGACCGGTCGATCCCCCCGGCACCATGCCCGGGGGGATCGGTTATCCTAGAGCGAGATGACTTTACCTGGACCCGCTCGTGCCTAGCGTGTCGAAGCACCTGCCCCACATTCCCGCCCTTCGACAGGCTCAGCAACCCTTATCGATGATGGACCATTTTGTTCCGCGCTGGAGGACGGTGGTGGCGAAGATCAGGAGTTTTCCGGCGCACGCGGTGAGAGCCTGTTTGTGGTTTTTGCCGTTGGTGCGCAGGCGTCGATACGTTTCGACCAACCCCGCCTCGCGTCGCGCCGTCGCCACACGGCGTTCGTACCCGCCCGACGCCTCCAGGCCGATCCGCCCGGCATGCTGCGCCGCCAGCTAGCGGATCAGCGCCTCATGGCCCGCCGCCATATCGTCCACCCGCATCGCCAGGCCCGAGGGGTGGCTCGGCGCTATGTCATACTGGTCTAAACCCTGTTTCTCGACTTCGCTCGAAACGAACGGTCGGAGGGGGTGTGAACGCCGCGGCGCCGGTCATCGGTTCGAGCGTAAGTTCACTGTAAGGTCACACCAGGGTCACACTATACCCGGCCTTCCGCGGCGTGGCGTGTGCCGCCGGTCATCAGCAATGCGAAAGAGCCGACCCGACCGATAGCCGAGTCCGCCCCTGTAGGACAGAGTCGCGGATACGACCGGGGCGCGACGATGGTCGGCGCCGCTCGGTCGTACCGAATTCAGCGGATCGGCGAGTTCGGATCGAGCCGCATATCCAGATACTTGTCCACGCTGCCCATCAGTTCGGGCATTTCGTGTTCGAAGAAGTGGTTCGCCTTCGGGATCGTATCGTGGTGGATCGTGATGTGCTTCTGCGTCCGCAGCTTGTCGACCAGCTTCTGCGTGGCGAGCGGCGGGGACACTTCGTCATTCTCGCCCTGGATGATGATGCCGCTGGCCGGGCAGGGCGCGAGGAAGGTGAAGTCGTACATGTTGGCGGGCGGTGCGACCGAGATGAAGCCGCGAATCTCCGGGCGGCGCATCAGCAACTGCATCCCGATCCACGCACCGAAGCTGAAACCGGCGATCCAGGTGGTCGATGCTTCCGGATGGAAGCTCTGCACCCAATCCAGCGCGGAGGCCGCATCGGACAGTTCGCCGATGCCGTTGTCGAACGTCCCCTGGCTCTTGCCGACGCCGCGGAAGTTGAAGCGCAGCGTCGCGAAACCGCGGCGCTGGAAGGTCTTGTACAATTGCTGCACGATGGCGTTGTTCATCGTGCCGCCGGCGGTTGGGTGCGGATGAAGGATCATCGCGACGGGTGCGCGCGGGCGCGGACCGGGGGAGAAGCGGCCTTCGAGACGGCCTTCTGGACCGGGGAAAATGACTTCTGGCATGGCGGAACCTGACTAATCTGGACGCGCAACTTGGGCGCTGGAATGTGGGCGCTATATAAGAGCCGCACATCTTTTCGCAATTGGAACGACTGCTGACCGGAACCACGCCCCCGAAGCCGCTGCAGCACGCGGCGCCCCGCACCTATCTGGATCACGCGGCGACGACGGCGATGCTGCCCGAAGCGATCGAGGCGGTGCAGGCGGGGATGCGGCGCTGGGCGAATCCCTCGTCGCCGCATGCCGAGGGCCGTGCGGCGAAGGCGGCGCTCGAGGCGGCCCGGTCGCAGATCGCGGCGGCCTATGGCTGGACCGGCGAGACATTGTTCACCAGCGGCGCGAGCGATTCGCTGGCGATCGTCGCCGCTCGGGCGGCGGCCGAACGGCGGATCGTCACGGCGGTCGAGCATGATGCGGTGATGCGCTGGGTCACGCCCGAGACGATCGTCCTGCCGGTGGGCCCGGATGGCGTGCTGGCGCTCGACGCGCTGGAACGGGCCCTGGGCGTCACGACTTCCGGCGCCGGGCGCGCGGTGGTGACGGTGCAATGGGCCAATAGCGAGACGGGGGTGCGCCAGCCGATCGCCGGGATCGCGCGGTGCGTTCACGCGCAAGGCGGGCTGCTGCTCGTCGATGCGGCACAACTGCCGGCCGGGGCGGATGGCGATGTCGCGGAGCATGCCGATTTCGTCGCGCTGTCGGCGCACAAACGCGGCGGACCGCCGGGGATCGGCGCGCTGCTGGTGCGCGATCTCGGGACTCTGACGCCGACCGGCGGGCAGGAGCGCGGCTATCGGCCCGGGACCGAGAACCTGCCGGCGGTGTTGGGCTATGCCGCCGCCCTGTCGGTTGCGGAACCGGTCGAGGACCATGCGCGGTTGCGCGCGATGCTGGACGACGCGGTGCGGCGATCGGGCGGCGACGTGATCGCCGGCGGTTCGCCGCGCCACCCGGCGATCGGTGCCTATCGCATGGCCGGGGTGCCGAGCTTCGTGCAGTTGATCGACTTCGACGCGTCCGGCTTCGCGGTGTCGGCCGGCAGCGCGTGCGCGTCGGGCAGCATGAAGCCGAGCCACGTGCTCGCGGCGATCGGCCTGTCCGAGGCGGCCGGCCGGGAAGTGGTGCGGGCGAGCTTCGGCCGGTCGACCGGCGAGGACGAGGTTCGCGCGTTCATCGATGCGTGGCGCCGGATCGCGCGTGCCAAGCAGCGGTTCGTGGCGTGATCTATCTGGATTATCAGGCGACCACTCCGCTCGCGCCGGAAGCGTTCGAGGCTATGCTGCCGTGGCTGAAGGACGGATTCGCCAACCCGCATTCGCCGCACGCCGCCGGGCGCCGGGCCAAGGCAGCGGTCGAGGTGGCGCGCGAGCAGGTCGCGGCGCTGCTGCCGGCGGGCGGGCAGGTGAGCTTCACCAGCGGGGCGACCGAAGCGCTGAACTGGGCGATCAAGGGTGTCGGACCGGGGCGTATCGTGACGCTGGCGAGCGAGCACGCCGCGGTGCTGGATAGCGTCGCGGCGCTGGACCGAGCGGGGCGGGAGGTCATCGTGCTGTCGGTCGGGCCGGAGGGGCTGGTCGATCCGGCGGTCGCACGCGAGGCGATTTGCCCCGGAACGGCGCTGGTCGCGGCGATGCTGGTCAATAACGAGATCGGCGTCGTGCAGCCGATCGCGGAACTGGCCGAGATCGCGCATGCCGCCGGGGCGTTGCTGCTGTGCGATGCGGTGCAGGGCTGCGGGCGGGTCGCCATTCCCGGCGGATGCGACATGATCGCGGTCTCGGCGCACAAGCTGCATGGTCCGAAGGGAATCGGGGCGTTGTGGGTGCGCGACGGGGTCGATCTGGAACCGCTGCTGCATGGCGGCGGGCAGGAGCATGGCGGACGTTCGGGAACGCTGTCGCCGGCCTTGTGCGCCGGGTTCGGTGTCGCGGCGGGGCTGATGACGGACCTGTGCGAGGCGGATGCGGCGCATGTCGCGCAATTGTGGCGGATCGCCGTCGAGCGGCTGAGCCTCGACACTCCCCTCCCTGAAAGGAAGGGGCTGAGCCTCGACACTCCCCTCCCTGAAAGGGAGGGGCTGGGGGTGGGTTGGCCTGAGGCGGGTTCGGCGGTCCCACGAGACCGACCCACCCCCGACCCCTCCCTTCCAGGGAGGGGAGTGATGGAATGGCGGCTGAACGGAACCTCCGAGCGTCGCTATCGCGGCAATCTCAACGTGCGGCGCGACAGGTTGGATGTCGCGCGGTTGATGTCCGATCTGCGCGACGTGGCGTTCTCGGCCGGATCGGCCTGTGCCAGCGGATCGGGCCGGTCGAGCCATGTGCTGCGCGCGATCGGCCTGTCCGAGGCCGAGGCGCGGTCCAGCATCCGGATCGGTTTCGGCCGCTACACCCGCGAAGACGAACTGGCACAGGCGCTCGACCGGATCGCTGCGGCCGCCGATGCGCAGCGGGTGACGGCATGACGCGGGTGCGGTTCATCGGCGCAGACGGCACGGTGCGCGACGTTTCCGGGTCGCCGGGCGACCGGTTGCTCGATCTCGCGCAGGCGGATGGCCAGCCGCTGGAGGGCACGTGCGAGGGGCAAATGGCCTGTTCGACCTGCCACGTGATCGTCGCGCCGGACGATTTCGCGCGACTGCCCAAGGCGAGCGAGAATGAGGAGGACATGCTGGATCTTGCGATGGGCGCGACGCGGACCAGCCGGCTGGCGTGCCAGATCTGGATCGAGGCGGGCTGGGACGCTTTGACGGTACGGATTCCGGGCGAAGCGCGGAACATGGACGGAAGGTGACCGTTTCGATGCCGTGCCGAAACGGGCACGGAGGAGAAAAACTATGAAACTTCTGGGATTGATCGCCGCCGGTTTGCTCGGTGCGGTGACGCTGACGCCGGCTACGGCGAGCGCTGCACCGGTTGCCGCGGGCTCGTCCGCGCTGGTCGCGGCCGGTCTGGTCGTCGCGCCGCAGGCCGTCGTGGTGCGCGAGCGGACCGTCGTTCGTCGTGGTCCGGGCTATCGCAACGACCGCCGCAATCGCTGGGGCTCGCGGCGCGTGTGCACCAATCGCTGGCGCGGCAATCGCAAGATCCGTACCTGCCGCCAGGTGCGCTATCGCCGCTGATATAAACCGTTGATCGTTCCGCCCGACTTCCCTATCTGAGCCGCGGAAGTCGGGCGGACGTGGTCGTCGCCAACCTGGTCAGATCCGGAAGGAAGCAGCCACAACGATTTCGCCACGGGTCGTTCCGGCTTCCACCGCGAGCCGCAGCCAAGCTGCGGTGAGCGCGGCCGGCGGGCATAGCCCGTCCGACGATGCGGCTTTGCCGCAGCGCGTATTCCGAAAGTAAGGCTCCTTCCCGATCGGCGGCACGATGCCCTGACGCCGCGCCGCAAGGACGGCGACAAAGCGGATCGCATCTCCTACATAGGAGGCGATGTCCGACTCCCCTGATCTATCCGGCGCTCTGCCCGCCTTCGACCCCCTGTTCGACCTTGGCGAACCCGTCCAGCCGGCCAAGCTGGAGGCGTACCGGGTGCTGGCCCGCAAATACCGCCCGCAGACCTTTGCCGAACTGATCGGGCAGGATGCGATGGTCACGACGCTCGGCAATGCGATCAAGCGCGGCCGGCTGGCGCATGCCTTCCTGCTGACCGGGGTACGCGGCGTCGGCAAGACCTCGACTGCGCGGCTGATCGCCAAGGCGCTGAACTGTATCGGCCCGGATGGCGAGGGCGGCCCGACGATCGACCCGTGCGGCGTTTGCGAACCGTGCCGTGCGATCGCCGAGGGCCGGCATATCGACGTGATCGAGATGGACGCCGCCAGCCATACCGGCGTGGACGACGTGCGCGAGATCATCGACGCGTCGCGCTACGCCGCGGTCTCGGCGCGCTACAAGATCTACATCATCGACGAAGTCCACATGCTGTCGAAGAACGCGTTCAACGCGTTGCTGAAGACGCTGGAGGAGCCGCCGGCGCACGTGAAGTTCCTGTTCGCGACGACGGAAGTAAACAAGGTGCCGGTGACGGTGCTGTCGCGGTGCCAGCGGTTCGATTTGCGGCGTATCTCCGCCGAGCAACTGGCGGCGCATTTCGCGTTCGTATCGCAGGCCGAGCAGGTCGAGGCGGAGCCCGAAGCGCTGGCGATGATCGCGCGCGCGGCGGAGGGATCGGCGCGCGACGGATTGTCGATCCTCGACCAGGCGATCGCGCATGCCGGGATCGAGGGCGGCGGCGTCAAGGCGGCGGCGGTGCGCGACATGCTCGGCCTGTCGGATCGCGGTGCGGTGCGCGACCTGCTCGGGCTGCTGCTCGTCGGCGACGGACTGGCTGCGCTGGGTGCGCTGCGGCGGCAATATGATCTGGGGGTCGATCCGCAGGCCGTGCTCCGGGCCTTGCTCGAGACGGTACACAAGGTGACTTTGGTCAAGCTCGGGACGCCACCGGAGACTGGTCAGGCGAACGAGGAACGCGAGGCGCAGGAGGCTTGGGCGACGGCGATGTCGTTCGCCGCGTTGCACCGGCTGTGGCAATTGCTGCTGAAGGGGCATGACGAGGTCGCGCGTGCCGCCCTGCCGATCGAGGCGTGCGAGATGGCGTTGCTGCGCGTCGTCCATGCCTCGCAGATGCCCGACCCGGGCGAGCTGGCACGGCAATTGGCGGTGGCTGGCGGACCCGTTCCGAGCGCTGCCGCTGCGGTGACGGCTCCAACCCCTGCGCCGGCTGCGCCGGCGGAAGCGGCGTTGCCGGACACGATCGAGGGGATCATCGCGGTGCTGGGAACGCATGGCGAATACGGCCTCGCGGTGAAACTGGAACGCAGCGCGAGCGTGATCCGGATCGCGCCGCCCGAGTTGGTGCTGAGTTCGCTTCGCCCGTTGCCGGCGGATATGGTGCGCGATCTCGTCGCCGAACTGAAGCGCTGCACCGGGCGGGCGTGGAAGGTGACGACGGAGGATGCGCCGGGCGCAGCGACGATCCGCGAGCGGCATCTGGAAACGAAGGAAGTGATCCGCGCGGAAATTTTGTCGAGTCCGGTGGTCAAGGCGGCGTTCGATGCGTTTCCGGATGCGGTATTGCCCGAGGACGAAGTGGATCGGCTGGTAGCCGCCAAGAGAAACGAACGGTCATGAGGAGCGAACAGGCGTGAAGAGCATCGAAGACATCATGGCGATGGCGCAGAACGTGCAGAACGAACTGACCAAGGCGCAGGCGAACCTCGACACGATCGAGGTCGAGGGCGCGTCGGGTGGCGGTCTGGTCAAGGTGACCGCGTCGGCCAAGGGCCGGATCATCGCGATCGCGATCGACGATTCGCTGATCGTGCCGGCGGAAAAGCAGATGCTGGAAGACCTGATCGTCGCCGCGTTCAACGATGCCCGGTCGAAAGCCGATTCCGCATCCAACGAGGAGATGGGCAAGCTGACCAGCGGCATGCCGTTGCCGCCCGGGTTCAAGCTGCCGTTCTAAGCGAACGGTTTCGCCGGGCGGGCTCCGCGGCCCGGCGTTATTCCGCCCGTGGCTTCCCCGCCGGCCAGGCCGATAGGTCGATCGCGCACATCGCGCCGAGCCGGGCATGCGGCCCGCACCAGACGCCGGCGAAGCGGAGTTCGGGCGAGAAGAGCGTCCGGCGATGTCCGCGGCCGGGCACGCCGTCATCGACGACCAGTTGCCGCACCACGCCGGCAGCGTCGGTCGCGCCATAGCTGACCGCCTCCGACGCATAGATATCGCCCCCGGCGGCCTGGAGTCGCTCGCCCGGCGTCGCGGCGCCGGCGGTGCGGTGTCCGACCGCACCGGTAACCGCCTGCTCGTCGGCGAGGGTCCGCGCGGCACGCTGCAGGATCGCGTCGGCTCGAAGCGGCGCGACCGGGCTCAGGCGGTCGAGCGCGGCGATCGCCTCGTCGACGGCGATCGTTCCATCGAGTGACCGGCGCGGTCGCGCTTCTCCAGGCAAGGTGTACAGGAGCGACGTCGAGCTTTCGAACGACCGGCGATACGTCCGCAACGACTGTGCGTAGCCGGTGGGATCCGTCCGCAGGCGGTTCAGTTCGGAAACGATCTCGGCGGCACTCGGATAGCCGGGCGCGGACGCAGGCAGCACGACGATCGCCGCGACCAGCACCGCGGTGCGCGCCGCCGCCGCCAGATCAGCGCAGGCAGGCATCCAGCCCGTCGTTGCGGACCACGCCGACCCGGCGCGTGATCGCATTGCCGTGACGCCGGGTGAAGCCGCGCGGCGCCTTTGCCGCTCGTTTCTTCGGCAAGGGCAGGATCGCGGCGAGCCGTCCGGCTTCGCCTGGCGACATATGGTCGGCGCCGTGACCGAAATAGCGGATCGATCCCGCCTCGACGCCGTATGTGCCGATCCCCGTCTCGGCGACGTTGAGATAGACTTCCATGATGCGGCGCTTGCCCCACAGCGTTTCTATCAGGACGGTGAAATAGGCTTCCAGCGCCTTCCGCGCATAGCCGCCGCTTTGGATCAGGAAGACGTTCTTGGCGGTCTGCTGGCTGATCGTCGATCCGCCGCGGATGCGCCCGCCCTGCGCATTGCGCGCGGCGGCGATCGCGATGGCGTTGAAATCGAAGCCGTGGTGGCGGCAGAATCGCGCATCCTCGCCGGCGATCGCCGCACGCGGCATGTTGGGGTCGATCTGCGACAGCGGCGTCCATTCCTTGGTCACGCCGTTGCCACGGACAAGGTCGCCGATCATCGTGAAGGTGATCGGCGGCGGGACGAAGCGGAACAGGATCACGAGCAGGATCGACCCGAGCAGGAACCACAGCATCGCCTTGACGATCCAGCCGAACACGCGCCGCACCGGGGAGCGCTGACCACGCAGCTTGCGCGAACGGCTTGCTTTCAGACTGACGGGGCGGGCGGCGCTCATGCCGGAACAGGTGCCGGATTCGCGGCGGCGAGGGAAGGGGTTTGCTTGAGGCGGGCATATTCTATGCGGGGATAGATCGCGCGCGCGACCTGGCGCCGGGCAGGGCCGCTAGCTCTTACGATCCATTGGCATCGAACGCCGTAGACTCAAAAAAAAGGCCGGCGGTTTCACCCGTCGGCCTTCAAAGCTCGATTGCCTTGCCCATACAGCGAGATGACCTAACCCAGACCCGTTCGTGCTGAGCCTGTCGGAGCACCTGTCCCCTGTTCACGTCCTTCGAGAAGCTCAGGACGAACGGTGGGGGTGGATCGACGCTATGTCGTCTCAGTCTAAACCTCGGTCCAGACCGAGGCGAGCATGCGTCCTTCGAGAGAGTCGGGACGAACGATGAGGGTAGACCGACGCGCTGTTGCCCCCGCCTAAGCCTCGGTCCGAACCTCCGATCAGACCGCGGCGAGCATGCGACGATCGCCGGCGAGGCGCATCATCGCCTTTTGCAGCTTTTCGAACGCCCGGACCTCGATCTGACGGACGCGTTCGCGGCTGACGCCGTACACCTGCGACAGTTCCTCGAGCGTCTTCGGATCGTCGGTCAGACGACGCTCGGTCAGGATATGCTGTTCGCGCTCGTTCAGATCGTCCATCGCGCTGGTCAGCATCTCGTGACGAACGTCCGCTTCCTGCGCCTCGGCCACTACGGTGTCCTGCAAGGGTGCGTCGTCCTGCAGCCAATCCTGCCACTGGCCATCGCCATCCTCGCGCATCGGCACGTTGAGCGAGGTATCCCCGCCCATCGCCATGCGGCGGTTCATGCTGGTCACTTCCGCCTCGGTCACGCCGAGATCGGTGGCGATTTTGCTGAGATGCTCTGGCGAAAGGTCGCCGTCCTCGAACGCGTCGAGCTTGGACTTCATGCGGCGCAGGTTGAAGAACAGCTTCTTCTGCGCGGCGGTCGTGCCCATCTTCACGAGGCTCCAAGAGCGCAGGATATATTCCTGGATCGAGGCGCGAATCCACCACATCGCATAGGTCGCGAGCCGGAAGCCGCGATCGGCCTCGAACTTCTTCACGCCCTGCATGAGGCCGATATTGCCTTCGGAAATCAGTTCCGACGTGGGCAGGCCGTACCCGCGATAGCCCATCGCGATCTTCGCCACGAGACGAAGGTGCGAGGTGACCAGCTGCGCCGCCGCATCCGTATCGCCATGTTCCTCGAAGCGCTTGGCGAGCATGTATTCCTGCTCAGGCGCGAGGATGGGGAATTTCTTGATTTCCGACAGATAGCGGTTGAGGCTGGCCTCTCCGCCAAGAGCGGGGACCGTGGCTGGCACGTTGCTTTTAGCCATGACTTGATCTCCCTTTGAACCGGGTATGCCGCACTGCGGCGAGACCCACTACCTATACGTTAAGATGACTGAACAGTTCCTGCATATCCGCAGGCATTTCGCTATCGAACGCCAAAGCTGCACTATTGATCGGGTGGATGAACCCCAAATGCGCCGCATGCAACGCCTGGCGCCGGAAATTCAGGGTTTCCAAAAGCGCCCGATGAGCTTGTTTTGTTCTACCATAAACCGGGTCTCCCAACAAGGGGTGGCCGATCGACGTCATGTGCACGCGGACCTGATGCGTGCGCCCCGTTTCCAGCCGGCATTCGACCAGCGCCGCCTTGTGCAACGGCCTGATCGTGCGGAAATGCGTCACCGCCCGCTTGCCGCCCTGGACGATCGCGACCTTCTTGCGGTCGGTCGCCGACCGGGCGAGCGGGGCATCGACCTTGCCGCTGGCGGGCATCGGGATGCCGGCGACGATCGCCTTGTAGCGCCGGTCGATACTGTGATCGTGGAACTGCCGCGCGAGCCCCTCATGCGCGCGGTCCGTCTTCGCCGCGACCATCAGGCCGGACGTATCCTTGTCGATCCGGTGGACGATGCCCGGCCGTGCGACTCCGCCGATCCCGGACAGGCTGCCGCCGCAATGGTGCAGCAAGGCATTGACCAGCGTGCCGTCGAGATTGCCCGCAGCGGGATGCACGACGAGCCCGGCCTGCTTGTCGATCACGATCAGGTGCTCGTCCTCATAGGCGATCGACAGCGCGATATCCTGCGGCACGTTATGCGCCGGGATCGGATCGGGCACCGCGACGGTGAACACGCTGCCCGCCGCCGCCTTGCGGGAAGGGTCGCGCGACAGGTCGCCCGCCGCGTCGCTGACCGCGCCGCTGTTGATCAGCACCTTCAGCCTTTCGCGCGACAGGGTCGGCACCGCATCGGCCAGCGCACGATCCAGACGCCAGCCGTCGGCCGTGTCGGAAATCGTTGCGGCGATGATGGAAACCCCCCGGTTCATGGCTAAGGATGTGGGCATGAGGTTGGAGATTTCAAGCACTCTGATGGCGCGACTGCTAGGCGAAGCAGGGGGATCGCCGGAGCGCGAGATATGCGGGCTGCTGTTCGGCTCGGCGCGGGCGATCGACGCGACCGAGCGCTGCGCGAACGTGGCTGCGGACCCGGCGCGGCGTTTCGAGATCGATCCCGCGGCCCTGTTCGCGGCGCATCGTCGCGCGCGGGCCGGCGGGGCAACCGTGCTCGGCTGTTATCACTCCCATCCTACGGGGCGGCCGGAGCCGTCGGCGACCGATGCGGCGAGCGCCATGGGGGACGGGGCGGTGTGGATCATTCTCGGCGGGGGCGAGGCGCGGGCGTGGCGGAGCGTGGTTCCGGGGGCGTTCGAGGCGGTAGAGCTGGTGGCGCTTTCCTAGCTACCCTCCGGTTTGGGGCTGGTGGTGCGTCCTAGCTCCCCCCTCTCAGGGAGGGGTTGGGGGTGGGTGGCGTCCGGGCGTACCTTGGCCGGTCGGCGTGGTGCTGCCGTATCGCGGTCATCCACCCACCCCCGGCCCCTCCCTGAGAGGGAGGGGAGTAGAAGAGGGCTCCCATCCAACCTAAGCCAATACCCGGACTGCTCCACCGCAGATACCGCGCGGTTCGTGGCCCCAGGCGTGACGTCATGCCGCCTTGGACTTGCACCTTAGCCGTAGCATCGTCAGAAGAGCCTCCACATCATTTTGCCGAAGCGGACTTTTCCTTCATGACCATCAGCCCGGTCGATTTCGCCAGCCTGCTTTGTTCGCGGTTGTGCCACGATCTGCTTTCCCCCGTCGGTGCGCTCAACAACGGGCTCGAATTGCTTGCCGACGAGCATGATCCAGAGATGCGGCAGCGCTGTCTTGAACTGCTTAACGAGAGCGCGCGCGCGTCCGCCAACAAGCTGAAATTCTTCCGGCTGGCGTTCGGCGCGGCGGGCGGGTTCGGCGAGATGGTGGATTCGCGCGAGGCGCGGGCGGCGATCGAGGGGCTGTTCGGCGACAATCACCGCGTCAAGCTGGGCTGGCTGATCGAGGATAGCACCTTGCCCAAGCCGGCGATCAAGGTGCTGTTGAACCTTGCGCTGATCGCCGGGGACGCGCTGATCCGCGGTGGCCAGCTGGATGTCGGCGCCGAAAGCGTCGATGGCGCGGTCGAGATCGTCGTGCGCGCGGATGGGCCGCGCATCGTGCTCGATCAGGAAATGCGCGCCGCGCTGACCGGCGCGAACCCGGAAGCAGTGATAACCCCGCGCGCCGCGGCGGCGTATCTCGTCAACGCGCTGGTGAAGGATGGCGGCGGGCAGGTGCAGGTGTCCGATCCGGGCGAGGCCGTGCTGCTGTTCGGCGCGTCGTTCCAGGCGGCGTGAAGCGTGAGGCTGGTCGGCCCGAACTAACGCGTCCTTAACCACTGTCGGACCATGGTCCCGGTCTACCACCGGGGGCCTATGGACGATCTGCTTCAGGAATTCATTGCCGAAACCCGGGAGACGCTCGAGGCGCTTTCCGGCGAGATCGTCGCGTGGGAAAGCGACCCGTCGGATCGCCAGCGGCTGGATGCGATCTTCCGCTTCGTACACACCGTCAAGGGCAGTTGCGGCTTTCTCGACCTGCCGCGGCTCGCGCGGCTGAGCCATGCGGCGGAGGACGTGCTTGCGGCGGTGCGTGACGGATCGCGCCTGCCGGACACCAAATTGGTCAATGCCGTGCTCGCGATCGTCGACCGGATCGGCGAGATCGTCGAGGCGATCGAT
>Ga0160428_1001890_pt1 | contig 14110 bp, 14 predicted proteins | sample SolpanmetagenomM_FD_108198 | JGI IMG/M metagenome (GOLD analysis project Ga0160428, IMG submission 108198) | Solar panel surface microbial communities from Lawrence Berkeley National Laboratory, California, USA - M | ecosystem: Engineered > Built environment > Solar panel > Unclassified ... | reverse complement strand
GGCAGATTCCTGGGTAAAGATACATTAGGATGCGCATCTATAGATGGTCTCGCGCCTGCCGCAAGGCAGCAGGCGCCACGGCGGCGGGATCGAGCCGAAGCAGACGCTTGGGGCGCGCCTGTGGGCGGATTGCAACACTCCGACATAAAGCGACTCCGGTGGTGGCGACGGGGGATCGAAACGTGTTAGGCGCCGTTCGGGACAATGTGACGGAAATGCCGTCGCATCGAGGAATGTGTCGTGATCGTTGGTCGCACGATTGCCGGGATTGCTTTGGGGGTGCTGGTCGCCGCCGGCATCGCCGTGGCACCGGCGATCGGGGCGCCCGAAAACGGGAATCGCGTGGAAAAGCGCTTGTCTCTGACGCGCAGCGGCGGATCCTTCACGCCGGCATCGGCCGACCCGCGGTTGGCTGCGGTGTTCGCCCGTGGCGGGCTGGATACCGCCGGCTTCAGCTTCACCCCGTCCGAGTCGCGCCGGGCCGGCAGCCGCGCCGTGACTGTCGCGGTGCGCGCGCGCTCGACGCGCAGCGCACTGAATGCGGAACGCAATTCGGCCAATGCCAGCGTCGCGGCGCCGCAGGTCAACCTCGTACCGATCGCGTATAATCTCGGTGTTGCCGTCGGCTGGAAGCGTTTCGCTGTATCCAGCGATGTCGCCCGCGTCGACATGGCCGGACTGCCCGGCAGCCGCGAACGGATGGACGTAGGGTTGAGCTATACCGGCAAGCGGTTCAGCGGGCAGGTCAAGGCGATCGCCGACCGGCCATTGCCGGGTGCGCCGAAGCTGGTCGAGGAAGCCCCGGCCTATGCGCTGGATGTCGGCGGCTCCTATTCGCTGACGCGCAATCTCGATGTCACCGCCGGCGTCCGCTACAAGAGCGAGCGTGACCGGCTGGAGCGTCTGAAGGACGACAACCGCGTCGATAGCCAGGCCGTGTATATCGGAACCGCATTCCGCTTCTAGACTCGGCGCGGGTCGAACCGGCAGGCTGCGGCGTCGCATAGCGATACGCTGCGTTTGAGAGCGGCCGGTCTATCGCTCGCCATCCGGTTCAAGCCACGCATCGATTGCCGCCCAGCCGTAAAAGCCGAACGGCCTGACGCGCCTGAACCGGCGCGCAGTCATCCCGCCCAGCGCGATCACCGGGACCGGAAGGCCCCGGATACGATTTGCGGCAACGATCGGGCCGGTGGAGCGCGTGCCGGGATGTGACCGCGTGGCGAAGATCGGCGAAACGAACAGCAGGTCCGCCCCCGCCCGCACCCCCGCCATCGCCTCGCTGCGGGAATGCGCCGGCCAGGTGCGAAGTCCTGTGCCTCCGTGCGCCCTGAAGCGGCCATGCATGCCGTCCTCGCGACCCAGTTTGCGCGGGCCGGCGCGGACGAGAATCAATCGTCGCGCGCGCGCCACCCGTGCCACGCGGGCGTAGAGCGTGCGGCGTTCGGCCGGCGGTGTCGCATAATGGCGGAAGACCACCCCCGAACCCCGCGGCAGCGCATCGAGTGCATGCCACAGCCCCTCCCCCATCCGCTCGTCGGTCATCAGCCAGATACGCGGCAGCATGGGGTGGCGGGGCAACACGCCGCTGCCTATAGCATGCGGATGCCAGCACACGATCCCGCAGCGGCGCCGGGCCACGGCCCTGCCCCTGCCGCCGCCCCCACCCCCGCGCCCACGAACTCCGCCACGATCGCTCCGGAGGCGAAACTCGACTCCGTTCGTCAAGCGATCGCCCATGCGGCCGGCCTGGCCGGGCGCAAGGCGCAGGATGTGACGCTCATCGCCGTGTCCAAGACGCAGGATGCCGAGGCGATCCGGCCGCTGCTCGCCGCCGGACAGCGCGATTTCGGCGAGAATCGCGTACAGGAGGCGGAGGCCAAATGGCCTGCGTTGCGGGCGGACTATCCCGACGCGATCCTGCACCTGATCGGGCAGTTGCAATCGAACAAGGCGGACGAGGCGGTCGCTCTGTTCGACGTGATCCACTCGGTCGATCGCCCGTCGCTCGTCACCGCGCTGGCCAAGGCGATCGCCAAGACCGGCAAGCGACCGGTGTGCTTCGTCCAGGTCAATATCGGCGAGGAGGACCAGAAAGGCGGCTGCGCGATCGCCGACGTGCCGGCGCTGCTCGCCGCCGCGCGGGATGCCGGCCTGCAGATCGCCGGGCTGATGGCGATCCCGCCTGCGGACACCGAAGCCGCGCCGTATTTCGCGCTGCTGGCGAAGCATGCGCGCGCGCATGGCCTGTCCGGGCTGAGCATGGGCATGTCGGGCGATTTCGAAACCGCGGTGATGATCGGCGCGACGCACGTGCGGGTCGGATCCGCGCTGTTCGGAGCGCGCTCGTGAAATTCGCCGCGCTTATCTTTGATTTCGACGGCGTGCTGATCGAAAGCGAACTGGTCGGCAATCGCCAGATCGCCGCGTATTTGACCGGCATCGGCCATCCGACGACGACCGAACAGTCGATGGCGAACTTCATGGGGCTCGCCGGCGCGGACTTTCTCGGCGCGGTCGAAGCGTGGATCGGTCGCGCCCTCCCGGACGATTTCCATACCGCACGCAAGGCGGAGGACGATCGCGTAATGGCGGCCGGGATCGACGCCGTCGCAGGCGCGGTGGCCTTCGTCCGCAGCCTGCCGGCGGACCTGCCGATCGCGATCGCGTCGTCCAGTTCGACCGCGTGGATCGAACGTCATCTCGACCATATCGAGCTGCGCGAGCGGTTCGGCACGATGATCTTCTCGGGGCGCGAGCATGTGACGCGCGGCAAGCCGGCCCCCGATCTCTATCTTCACGCGGCGCAGGCGCTCGGCGTCGATATCGCGAGTTGCGCGATCATCGAGGATTCGCCGGTCGGCGCCACCGGCGCGGTGGCGTCCGGCGGGCATGTGATCGGCTTCGTCGGCGGGACGCATTGTGCGCCCGACCATGCCGATCGGCTGCGCGCGATCGGCGTGCAGGATATCGCCGGCAGCTTCGACGAGATCGCGCTGCTGCTCGCCTAGACCAAGATGACATGGCGTCGAGCCACCCCCCGCTCATCCTGAGCGTGTCGAAGGGCGCGAATGCGGGACAGGTGCTTCGACACGCTCGGCACGAACGGGCGGGGCGCCGTCACCCTGTTTTTAGAATTGGTGCCCGGTACGGTCGCGCTTCGTGGCGAGATATTTCTCGTTATGCGGATTGGCCGGGAGGATGTGCGGCACGCGCTCGACGACCTCGATCCCGGCGCCGGCGAGTTGCGCGACCTTTTCAGGATTGTTGGTCAGCAGCCGCACGGCGCGCTGGCCGAGCAGGTCGAGCATCCGCGCGGCGACGCGGAAGTTGCGCGAATCGACCGCGAAACCCAGCCGTGTATTGGCATCGACCGTGTCGAAGCCCTGATCCTGCAAGGCATAGGCGCGCAGCTTGTTGATCAGCCCGATCCCGCGCCCCTCCTGCCGCAGATACAGCAGGATGCCCCAGCCGCTTTCGGCGATCGCCGCGATCGCCGCGTCGAGCTGCGGGCCGCAATCGCATTTCAGGCTGCCGAGCATGTCGCCGGTCAGGCATTCGCTGTGCAGGCGGACCAGAGGCGGCGCGCCATTCGGTGTGCCGATCAGCAGCGCGATATGCTCGCCGGGCATTTCCGGCGTGCGGAAGGCGACGATCTCGGCATCCTCCGCCCGCCCGATCGGCAGCCGTGCTCGCGTCGCGATCGACAGGCGCGCTGCATCCTCGTGCGATTCGATGTCGTCGATGCGCACGGTCGGTTCGGCGGACCCGCCGGGGATCGCGAAGAAGGCCGGCAGCATCCCGCCGATTCGTGCCAGCCGCAGCGCCGCCGTTCCGACATCCCGCTCGGCCAGGGCGATCGCGCGGAACGGTCCTTTCAGCGGCGTTTGCAGGTCGAGTTGCGGATCGGCGAGCGCTGTCGCGGTGGCGAAATCCAGCCAGGCCGCGCGTTCGACCAGCACCGGCGAATCGGGCACAGCGGCCTCGATCTGGTTGGCGAGCTTCAGCGTGAAGGCGCGCCCGGCGGACAGCAGGACCGGCGCGGCGCCGGCGGGGTCGAACGCGGCGAGGCGCACCGGATCGGCGGTCTCGATCGGCAGCAGCGCCAGCGTGCCGTCCGCACCCGCGATCGCGATCGGCCAGCCGCGCCGCAGCGCATCGATTGCCAGCGCGGCCTGATGCGCGTCGCTCAAAACGCGAACTCGGTCATGATCGGGATATGATCGGACGGCTTCAGCCAAGATCGGCACGCCTCGAACACGGTGTGCGACACCGCCTGCGCCGCGACCTCGGCCGTGGCCCACATATGATCCAGCCGCCGCCCGCGATCGTTGGCGGTGTAATCGGGCGAACGGTAGCTCCACCAGGTGTGCAGGCGGGCCGGCGCTGGATGGAAGTGGCGACCGAGATCGACCCAGGTATTCGAGCGTATCAGCCGGTCCAGCGCGTCGATCTCGACCGCGGTGTGGCTGACCGTATTGAGCAATTGCCTGTGGCTCCACACGTCGCATTCGAGCGGGGCGATATTGAAATCGCCGGTGATGATCGTCGGCGTGGTCAGTGCGGCGGACCAGTCCGTCATGCGCGCGACGAAATCGAGCTTCTGGCCGAATTTAGGGTTCACCGCGCGATCCGGCACGTCGCCGCCGGCGGGCACGTAGACATTGTCGAGCCGCACGCCGTTCGGCAACCGCACGCCCAAGTGGCGCGCCTCCATGTTCGCCTGCCAGTCGTAACGATCGTCCTCGACCAGCGGGATGCGCGACAGGATCGCGACGCCGTGATGCATCTTCTGGCCGTGCAGCAGGACCTGATCATAGCCGAGCGCGCGGAACGGCGCGGCGGGAAAGTCGCTGTCGACGACCTTCGTCTCCTGCAGGCAGAGGATGTCCGGCGCGACATCGCGCAGGAAGCGTTCGACGATGTCGATGCGGAATCGCACCGAGTTTATGTTCCAGGAAACGATCTTCAGCGGCTGCGCCATGGCGGCCATGTAGCCATGACATGGGTCAAGCACCAGTGCGCCGCGCCGGATCGACCTGCGCTGAGGGGGTGAAAGGGGAGGAAATGGAAAGGCCCTCACTCCGGGGGCATGGAGCGAGGGCCGACCTGGCGTTCGTCACGCAGGCAGGATGGGAGCCTTAATCCGAGCAACAGGGGGAAAATCCCGAACCGCCCCGCATCCGCACGAACGCCTTTAGTGCAGCGAACCTGTCGCCAATATGAATGGATTAGCGGCGCGGGCCAGAATTCCGCTGCGGGTCGGTCCAGCGAAACGCACTGTCGGCGACGGGCGCGTTGAACTTCTGGTTGGTCAGTCGCAGCGTGGTGCGATTGTTCTGCGCATCCAGCGCGACCCAGCCCTGCAGCATCAGCCCGCCGGGCGCTGCGGCGTTGCGCACGAACACCAGCGTGATGCGGCCATATTCGGGATGCTTCGGATCGGCCGCGTCGACCGAGATGATCCGCGGATCGTTACCGGGAACGACCCGTGCGACCTTGGTCATGTCCCGCGTCGGATCCAGCAGAACGCCGAGCGGGGAATTGCCGATCGGCCAGCGTTGTTTCTGCCCGACCGAATAATCCAGGAACCACAACGCCTTGCCGTCCCCGACGATCAGGATCGGGACGCCTTTCTCATATTGGAAGCGGATCTTGCCCGGCTTCTTCAGCGTCAGCGTTCCGTTCAGCACCTTGCCGTTGCGGTCGGTCTGCGTGAAACTGGCGGTCATGCTCTGCACCGCCTGGAGGTGCGACTGGACGAGGCCGAGATCGCCCGGTGCGGTCGCGGCAACCAGAACGGGCGCGACGGCGAGGGCGGAGATAAGGCGGAAATTCACGAAATTCTCCTGGAAATGCAGTGCACGCTATGAGCAGCCGGCGTTGAACCCGTTCTGAACGCTTTGCTTCGAGCGGTTCATAACTCGCACGCCTGCGCTTCGTTTCGCGCCGGTCCGATCGGGACGGGGACTAGAGCGGATTGCCGTCGCGGTCGCGCAGCACCTCGCGGCGGCCGACATGGTCCGGACGGCCGACGATGCCGTCCTTTTCCATCCGCTCGATCAGCCGCGCCGCACTGTTGTAGCCGACCCGCAACTGGCGCTGCAGCCAGCTGGTCGAGGCCTTCTGGCTTTCGACCACCAGCTGGATCGCGCTGCGATATTGCTGGTCCTCGGCGGAATCCTCGCCGTCAGGCGCGCCGTCCAGGGCGAAGCCGTCCTCGGGTTCCTCGGTGACCGACTGGATGTAATCGGGCTTGCCCTGCCCGCGCCAGTGATCCGCCACCGCGCGCACTTCGTCGTCGCTGACGAAGGGGCCATGCACGCGCACCGTGCCCTTGCCGCCGGGCATGTACAGCATGTCGCCCTTGCCGAGCAGTTGTTCGGCGCCCTGTTCGCCGAGGATGGTGCGCGAATCGATCTTCGACGTGACGTGGAAGCTGATCCGGGTCGGCAGATTGGCCTTGATCACGCCGGTGATGACGTCGACCGACGGGCGCTGCGTCGCCATGATCAGGTGGATGCCGGCGGCGCGGGCCTTCTGCGCCAGGCGCTGGATGAGGAATTCGACTTCCTTGCCCGCGGTCATCATCAGATCGGCAAGCTCGTCGACGATCACCACGATCTGCGGCAAGGGCACGAAATCGAGCGTCTCCTCCTCGTAGATCGGCTGGCGCGTATCGGGGTCGTAACCGGTCTGCACCTTGCGGCCGAGCGGCTGGCCCTTCGCCTTCGCCGCCCGCACCTTGTCGTTGAAGCTGGCGAGACTGCGCACGCCGACCGAGGACATCTGGCGATAGCGGTCCTCCATCTGCTCGACCGCCCATTTCAACGCGCGCACCGACTTGGCCGGATCGGTAACGACCGGCGACAGCAGATGCGGGATATCGTCGTACATGCTGAGTTCGAGCATCTTCGGATCGATCATGATCATGCGGCACTGATCCGGCGTCAGCCGGTACAGCAGCGACAGGATCATGCAGTTCAGCCCGACCGACTTGCCCGAACCGGTGGTGCCTGCGACGAGCAGGTGCGGCATCGGTGCGAGATCGGCGATGACGGGATCGCCGGCGATGTTCTTGCCGAGCACCAGCGGCAGCGACGCGGACTGGTCCTCGAACGTCTGCGATGCGATCAATTCGTGCAGGCCGACCGTTTCGCGCCGCGTATTGGGCAATTCGATGCCGATCACGGTGCGCCCGGGGATCGTCGCGACGCGCGCGGAGATCGCCGACATGTTGCGCGCGATATCGTCGGCGAGCTGGATCACCCGGCTCGCCTTGATGCCGCTGGCGGGTTCGAGTTCGTACATCGTCACGACCGGGCCGGGGCGGACCTCGACGATCGATCCCTTGACGTGGAAGTCGTCCAGCACGGATTCGAGCAGCCGCGCATTGCGTTCCAGCGACGCCTTGTCGATCGCCATCCCCGGCGCGGGCGGTGCCGGTACGAGCAGGTCGATCGACGGCAGGCGGTAGTTGTTGTCGCGCAGGTCCAGCCGCTCCTGCGTGGCCTTGGGCTTCGCGATGGACGGGGCGAGGTTGCGATCGGCGATGACCGGGCCGGGGCGCGCATCGGGCATCGCCACGGCACGCGGCGCCGGAGTCGCTTTCCGCGCCGGTTCGGCGACGAAGGTTTCCGCCTCCGCCTCCGATGTACCGCCCTCCGTGATCAGGCGCGGCTCGGTGCGGAACCGCGGCAGGCTCGGCAAGCGCGGACGGGTCAGCGCGACCTGCAGGCTGCGCGCCCAGACGACGGCCCCGACCAGCCCGGCGAGCAGCCCGACGCTGCGTCCGGTCCAGGCGACGATCATCGGATCGCCGATGAAACCGGTCGCCCAGCGCAGGCCTTCCGCCAGACCCAGCCCGAACACCCCACCCCACCCGGCCGGCAGCGTCAGCACCGACGAGGCGGCGAAGAACGATACCGCAGTGCCGATCAGCACGGCGCCCAATATGCCGCCGCCCAGCATGCGCAGCCAGCGCCCGGCCGGCTCGTCGCGCCACAGCCGCAGCGCGACGATCGGCGCGATCGGCAGCAGCAGCACGATCGTCCAGCCGAACATCGACAGCGCGAGATCGGCGAACCACGCGCCGGGCAGGCCGAGCCAATTCTCCGCCGGTCCGCCGGCCGCGGTGTTGAGCGACGGATCGCCCGAATGATAGCTGGCGAGCGCGACGACCATGACGATCGTGGCGCAGAACAAGGCCAGCGCGCCGAGCAGCGCACTGCTGCGCACCGCCCCCGCTTTCACCGTCTCGCGCCACAGCGCTGGTCGAGCCCGGCTCGCCATGATCTTGTCCCCGTCTGTCCGCTGTTCGTTCCTGAAATCATCCGCTTTCGGGAGTCCGGCGTCAAGATGGCGCAGCTTTTGGCGCATCCGTCCGGACGGCGTTTGCGATGATGCCCGGCACCGCTGCGGATTGGCAGGGCGGGCGCAGCGGCCTAGGGTCCGGCGATGGAAAAAGCAGATGTCATCATTCTCGGCGGCGGACTGGTCGGCAGCGCGCTGGCCGTCGCGCTCGATACGCATGGATTGAGCGCGATCGTCGTCGATATCGCCGATCCGGAGGTGATCCTCGCCGCCGGGTTCGACGGCCGCGCCTCGGCGATCGCCAGCGCGCCGTACCGCATGCTCGGCGCGATCGGCGTGCTCGACCGGCTCGGCGACGCCGGCTGCCCGATCGCCGGTATCCGGGTCAGCGATGGGCTCGAACCGGGCGCGCTCGATTTCGAACCCGGCGCGGACGACGGCGCGCTCGGCCATATGTTCGAGAACCGGTTGCTGCGCGGTGCGCTATATGCGGCGGCGGTCGATGCGCCGCACGTCGATCTGCGGATGAAGACCCGCGCGGTGGCGGTGGAACGCGGCGCGCACGGCGTGGTCGCGACGGTCGATTCGGGCGCGACGATCACCGCGCCGCTGCTGATCGCGGCAGAGGGGCGCAATTCGCCGACGCGCGATGCGGCCGGCATCCGTACGGCGCGCTGGAGCTACGATCATGCCGCGATCGTCACGTCGCTGCACCACGAACATTCGCACGAGAATATCGCGTCCGAAATCTTCTATCCGCAGGGGCCGTTCGCGATCCTGCCGCTCAACGACGATGCCGCCGGCCATCGCTCGGCGATCGTCTGGTCGGTATCGCGCGCCGAAGCGCCGGGCATGCTCAAACTGTCCGAACGCGGCTTCCTTGCCGAAGCGGAGAAGAAGATGGGCGGGTTTCTCGGCCGCCTCGAATCGCTCGGTGCGCGCTCCAGCTACCCGCTCGGTTTCCATCACGCGGCGCAGATCGTGTCGAACCGGCTCGCCCTGGTCGGCGATGCTGCGCACGGTATCCATCCGATCGCCGGGCAGGGCGTCAATGTCGGGTTCCGCGACGTGGCGACACTGGTCGAGGTGCTGGTCGAGGGCAAAAGGCTCGGGCTCGATCTCGGCGATCCGGCCTTGCTCGCGCGTTATCAACGCTGGCGCAGCCTCGATACGTTGATGGTGTCGGTCGCGACGGATGGTTTGCAACGGCTGTTCGGCATCCCCGGCAAGGCCGCCAACGCCGCGCGCCGATTCGGCCTGTCCGCGGTGCAGAAGCTGCCCGCGTTGAAGGATCGCTTCATGGCGGAGGCGCGGGGCGAAAGCGGCGAGGTGCCGAAGCTGTTGCAGGGGATGAAGGTCTAGCGCCGACGTTTGGCGGAACGGCGTTCCTGGCTTGCTCCGTCACCCCGGACCCGTTCCGGGGGCCACCGCGCGGCGGACGACGTCGGTCGGGTCGTCAGCCGATATGCGTGCCGAATCGTGGTTCCCGGGATCATTTCGGGGTCACGGCCGGGGCGCGACAATCTCGAACCGATCGTGCTGAGCCTGTCGAAGCACCTTTCTGCTCCACCCGCCCTTCGACACACTCAGGACGAACGGGGTATGGTCGGTGCGAGTCCAGCCGCGCTACATCAGGCGCGGTGCCGACGCGAGCGGACGCCGCGCCGCCTCACCCCGTCACTGCAGCGTCACCGATTCCTCGCCGTCGTGGCGGCCGAAGAACTGCATCAACTGGATGATCAGTTCGGCGCGATCCTCGATCCCGCCGGCTTCCAGCAACGCCTGCTTCGCCGCGACGTCGAACGGCGCGATCTGCGCGATGCCGTTGACCAGCGCCTCGTCGTCGAGCCGCGTCACCGCTTCCCAATCCACCGCATAGCCCTGCGCATCGGCGAAGCGGCGCGACTCCATCTCCAGCGAGGAGCGGCGCGACAGCGACAGCGTGTCGTCCTCCGCGGCGACCGGCAGCAATTCCGCCTCGACCTGGCGGAATGCGGTGGTGACATCCAGTTCGCGCAGGATGCGGAACAGCGACACGCCCTCCAGGATCAGATTGTAGCGCCCGTCGTCCAGCGCCTCGAACTCCGCGATCTTGCCGACGCAGCCGATCTCGAACAAAGGCGGCGGCTCGTTCGGGGCATAGGCGCCGGGCCGTGGCTGGATCATGCCGATCCGACGGTCGCGCGCCATCGCATCGCTCATCATCGCGCGGTACCGTGGTTCGAAGATGTGCAGCGGCAGGTGCATGCCCGGGAACAGCAACGCGCCGGGCAGCGGAAAGACCGACAGGCGGGCGGTGCTGGCCACGGTCGCGGTCATCCGAACAGGATCGCGGAAAGCTTGCGGCGCTGCTGCGACACCCACGGATCTTCCAGCCCGACGACGTCGAACAGCTTGAGCAACTGCGTCCGCGCCGCCCCGTCGTTCCAGTCACGTTCGGCGGCGATGATCGCGAGCAGGGATTCGGCCGCCGCATCGCGGTCGCCCGCCGCCATCTGCCCGCCGGCGAGTTCGAAGCGCCTGGCATGATCCTCGGGATGCGCGGCGACCTCCGCGGCCAGGCCGGACAGGTCATCGACCGGCTTGGCATCGCGGGCGAGCGCCAGTGCCGATTTCGCGCGGTCGATTTCAGGCGCCTTGGCGATCGTATCCGGCAATGCGGCGATCGCCGCATCCGCTTCGTCGAGGCGATTCGCCGCGACCAATGCGCGGATCAGTCCGGATTGCACCGCGACGTGATCCGGCGCCATGTCGACGAGCTGCGCGAAGACCGACAGCGCGCGCTCCGCCTCGCCTTCGGCGAGCACCTGTTCGCCCATCGCGATCAACGGCGCGAGTTCCGCCTCGAGATCGGTCGCCGGGCTCTGGATCGGCAATTTCGCGAGGATCTGGTCGAGCATCGTCTTCAGCTGCGATTCGGTCCGCGCCGGAGTCAGGTCGGCGACCAGCTGGCCCTGGAACATCGCATAGACGGTCGGGATCGACTTGATCTGGAATTGCGCGGCGATGAACTGGTTCTTGTCGGTATCGACCTTGGCGAGGATCACGCCCTTGTCGGCATAGTCGGCCGCGACCTTCTCCAGCACCGGCGTCAGCGCCTTGCACGGGCCGCACCATTCCGCCCAGAAATCGATGATGACGAGGCTTTCCATCGACGGTTCGACGACGTCGCGGCGAAAGCCCTCGACCGCTTCGCGTTCCGCCGCGCTCATTCCCAAGGTGGCCAAGGTCAACTCCGTCCGTATGGTTCAATACCTTATGTGGGGCGCCGGGCGCGCACGCCAACCCTTTTCGTATCTTCCACATCGGGGCTTGCCGAGTCCGAAAGGCGCTGCTAATGGCCCCGCTCCCCGCCCGGTATCGCTACCGGGCACGGCGCCAGAGCGGGCGTAGCTCAGGGGTAGAGCACAACCTTGCCAAGGTTGGGGTCGAGGGTTCGAATCCCTTCGCCCGCTCCAGTTTCTACAGCAAAAACAAGCACTTAGAAGCTGGCCGTCAGGGCGGAGGGCAAACGTCTGTTGTCTGGGGTAACGCCGGGGTAACTCGGGGTGGTTTGCTAGGCTGGGGTTGAGCGCCTAACAATACCTATAGTGGGTCCGGTTTATCGGCACTGAAATTCCAACCGGGAGTTAATGGCTTAAGCGTGCACCCGACGGTTTGGCTGACGCTAAGCTGATTTTGGAAAGCGATGTTCGTTCCGTGCAGACGAGCGATTCCCGCCGGTGGAAGCTGGTGGAAACCTGCCCGTCACCGGCGCGCCGGATGCGTGGAGGCCGCCATGGTCAGTGCGCGGGTCCGTAAAGCAGCCGCCTATGAGCGCGCGGTGGCCGTCGCCCCCATGCTGCGCCAGTTGCTAGACGGAGCAGGCGGGAGCGTTCGCGTCGCCGCGACGGAACTGAATAAGCGCGGTGTTCCGTCGCCAACGGGCGGCGTGTGGTATGCGCAGCAGGTACGCCGTGCGCAGCAAACCTTAACGGCGGGAGCCGGACGATGCGTTGGCTAATGTTTGTAATAGCCGTTTTGACGGTAATGCATCTGATCGTCGGTTAGTCACCAGCGCTTTCGATGAGCGGCGCGACACGAACTCAATTCACCACCGTAGCAAATGCACACCTCCGTCAAAATTGAGCCGCCGGTCTTAGTACCGGCGGCTTTTTGATTGGGCCACATCGAGCATCATAAACTAAGATCGCAGGTGCCAGCACGATGGCGCGGTAACTACCGGCTCACCCCGCCAGAATGGACGGAGGCAAATGCCCTACCGTCCGTCTAAGCGCGTGCGTCAGGGCGAAAGCGCGAAAGAGTTATGGACGTTGAAGCTTTGCTGCTCGACCGGCAATAAGCTGTCGCTCCGACGCTCCCACCCTTACATCCAAATGGGCAAGCGGCGATTGCCGCTGCGCTGCATCGCGTCGCATTTGAACGGCGGGTTGGTAGCCAGGAGTATCGAAGTGCTGAACCGGGAAATCCGTAGCCAGGTCGATAAGCTGCGCGATCGGATGTGGTCTGGATCTCGCCCAACCCGCCTACCGGCCGCCTGGGCGAGATCCAGTCGCGCGAGGAGTCGAAGGCGCAGGCGCTCGGGCTTCCGCTCGCGCGCCGCATTTCCCCGAGGACGCCGACTGTCTCGCCACGCCCGGTTTCGCAAGAATTCCGACACCGGTGAGGGCGAGGACGGTTGCCCGTACGACCTGATGCGCTGGTCGCGCTTCAAGAACGAGAGGCCCTAGCGAACGGGAGTCATGTCAACATCTGTTCCGGACTCTAGCGAGCTTTGTGGTTCGGCTGTCGTCCTATTGAAACTATGCGAAGCGGCGACTATGCGCTCAACGCGAGCAATATCATAATTTCGCTGAAAACAGGCCAAGGGGCTTTTTTATATGAAGGTCCTTTTGCTGGCTGGCGGGCTCGGAACACGTTTGGCCGAAGAAACGGGGTCGCGGCCCAAGCCGATGGTAGAAATCGGCGGGCGGCCGATCTTGTGGCATATCATGCGGCTCTACTCGCATTACGGATTCAACGAGTTCGTTATCCTGACCGGCTACAAGGGTTTCTACATCAAGGAGTATTTCGCTAACTACTTTCTGCACATGAGTGACGTGACGATCGACCTCCGCAATGGGTCGATGGAAGTGCACAATAACGAGAGCGAACCCTGGAAGGTCACACTGCTCGATACTGGTCTCGAAACGATGACCGGGGGACGGATCAAGCGCGCGCAGTCTTTCATTGGCGATCAACCGTTCCTGTTGACCTACGGCGATGGCGTCGCGGACATCGACCTGACCTCGCTCGTCCGGTTCCACAAGAGCCACGGCAAAGCAATAACGATGACCTCCGCGCAGCCCGATGCGCGGTTCGGAGCTCTCGAGATCGGGGACAATATGCGGGTCGCCAGCTTTTCCGAAAAGCCGAAGAACGAAGGCGGTTGGATCAATGCCGGCTTCTTCGTTTGCGAGCCCGCCGTCTTCGACTATATAGCGGATGGCGACGCGACGATCTTCGAGCAGGATCCTCTACGAAATCTGGCGCGCGACGAAGAGCTCTACACTTGGCAGCACAATGGCTTTTGGCGCCCGATGGACACGCTGCGCGACAAGACCGTGCTCGAAGAACTCTGGCAGTCACAACGGGCACCGTGGAAGATTTGGTAAGATAGCTTCATGGAATTCCAGAAACTATCCATTCCCGGCGTCTATCGCCTCGATGCACGCTGGATCGGCGACCAGCGTGGCGGATTCACGCGTCTATTCTGCCAGCAAGAGTTCGAACCGTATCTCGGGCAGGGCTCGATCCG
>Ga0160428_1001889_pt1 | contig 14113 bp, 13 predicted proteins | sample SolpanmetagenomM_FD_108198 | JGI IMG/M metagenome (GOLD analysis project Ga0160428, IMG submission 108198) | Solar panel surface microbial communities from Lawrence Berkeley National Laboratory, California, USA - M | ecosystem: Engineered > Built environment > Solar panel > Unclassified ... | reverse complement strand
GCGCTCTAAAGAGCGTATAACACTTTGGAAAACACGACGTGTGAAGTTGAACCTTCTATTACTTCTATAACCTCTGAGATTACTATAGACGCTAAAAATAACACTTCAGACTCACAGCGACGCGTAGATCTTAAAGTAGTAGGACCAGAAGGCACACAACTTCTAGACGTTACTATTATCTCTCTAGTAGTAGAATCGGCACATATAGAGACTTTAGGAGCGTTAAAAAGATTGGAACTTAAAAAAGAAAACAAATACTAACATTTAGGATTAAGTTTCACGCCTTTTGTACTCTCATAAGGTGGAATAATAGGTTATAAGGCTGCTTAGATCTTTAAAAGGCTTCAAAAGGCCTTAAAACCATCACAAGTTAAATATTTTAACGACTATTTATCTACCTTACTTTTGAGAGTACGCGCAAGAGCTTAGACGGGTCAGAGGATTTAGCTAGCTAGAGAAATAATAGATAACATAATATAAAGAGATTTAAAAAACCTCTCTTTAAGATGTTTTAACTATATTTAACATATAGTTTCTATTTATTTTTAGGTTTTTCTTTAAAGATTACCTTTACGCATGTTTTGAGGATTTTGTTATGGTTTTTGTGGAATTTTCTAGGAGTTTTCAAGATCTGTTTTGAATTTTTGACTAATTGTTTTTGAATTTTGTAATTAATTGTTTTTGAATTTTTGCTTATATAGGCATTAGATAGACTAAAGAAATGTACTCTTTTCACCCTAACTCTTGTCTTAATGCTTAGTAGATACTGACCGGATATGCGTAAGATGAGGTCAGTGAGGTGAGGCGGTGATTGTGAATGTAGTAAAGTAACGTTATAGATACTATGATATTGCGTAGTTACATTTAGTTCCGTGATTGCTATTGCTATTAGTAAATCGAGACTCAAAAGTAGTTTATTGACTTTGTCGAGTGTTGGGGCATGAGGGGGTATGCTAGCTATTACACAAGTTATATTCTTATCTATTGAGTCACGGTTGTTTCTTCTAAAGAATCAAGTTGTGGTTCATTAAAAGTGTACTATATGAACGATAAGCTATAGCATATTGCATTTTAACTAAAGCTAGCCGCTGCTAAGAATGTGAGAATGTGAGTACTCATAGTAAATTCAACGATAATGAATCTGATATGGTATGCTAATATAAAATTCTAATAGTCTTGGCAGCAAATTTCTGTATATTCTAAATTGCCAAGTAGCCTAATAAATTACATAGATTCGTACTATATAACAGCAATTATTTAAACACCACCAACACCGCATTTTATTATAGCAGATTTTTTATGTATCTAATTAAGTATTAACATGTCAAATCAATCAATTCGGCTAATAATTTGACACTATTTTAGTTATGTCAAATATATAGTTGAATTCCCCAACAAACCAGAAGGTCCAGGTCATATCGCATCGCGCTATTTCCTTGAATAGAATACCGTTGCGTTATACTCTTAAGTAAAGCCCATGCAAGATATTTGCGTCGACGCAACGACATCACACCGCAAAGCTAAATAAGTATAGATCTACAAAGTAGAAGCTATAAGATAATTGGAAAAAGCTAATCATGTATACTTATTGACCCAATTTAGACATTGACCCCCCAAAGCGCAGTCTAGTATAAGTAAAAACTATCTATAGGCAATTATGTCTGTATTGAAGAATTACCCCAAGCCGGAAATTGTGCTACCTGGACATTTTGACATGGTGCAGACAGTATATGATTAGATAAGAAACTTTGGGTGAGCATTGTTGAAGTGTCGGAAGAGTTGACAACGGAGTAAGCGATTGGAGAGCCGTCTGGAGCATAGATGCCCAAAGAAATTGCACCGGCGCCACCTCTATTCATCCTGCAAGCATTAGTCAGCCGGTGTTTTACTTTCTCATTAGCACAGTTACTCACCAGCCAAGACGAACAGGAATCCAAGCACCCATTTGAGCATATATAGATAAGCCTGTGACAGGATTGATACCTCGACTTCCCCAATAATTAGCCATGTCATAATTCGACCTAGTCCAACCTAATGTTGCGTTTGAACCAACCCATAAAAGTGCAGCATCATCAGCATATGGCATGTAAAATGTATAATTCCCTGTACCTCGTCCAGCGTACACATAAAAGGTCATCTCCGCCGTAACATTCGCGGTATCCGATGGTCCTCGACCTAATTAGAATCAGTGAAATGTTATATATCATAGTTTAAAATCCTGACCTTGCATATTAACTGTGTCGACAGCATTGAGAGCTTGAAGTCCTATATATCCAGTGGGAGTAGCGGTAAAAGTTGGAGCAAGGGTTGAAAACACTTCCCAATTCCACTGAGCTGCACCGAGGAGACTGGCAGTGTAGGACGGATAAAAGGCCAAATTGTATCCTTTACTTGTAGTCCCACAAGCCGCAGTTGGATATACATATTGTATCGTGCCCGTCCCATTAGCATCTGGAGCGATAGTTGATGTTGCAACATAATTAGCAGTTCCACTATCAATCGCTGTAGTAATATACGTTGTCTGACCTAGATTTGAGGTTGTTGCTGGGGCTGGAATCATTGTTATGACGTACCCTGTTCCGGCAGAAAATGATGTCAAAGTCGCACTAGTAGTCGATGTCCATCCAGAAATGAGAGAAGAAAAGGGAACAGTCGCACTTAGATTCCAAGTATTAGCTTTATATGCAAAATCACTGTTTGAAGAATAAGTTAGTTGATAATATTGGGAACCTTGTCCAAGATTCTTGAACCAGCACGTTCCAGAAGAAAAGGTGAATGCTGTACAGCCTGTAAAGTTGTCACATAGAGCGAAACATGAGTAGAAATCTTTTGCAGGACTTGTTCCAATGTCTCCCATGTACAGCATATCTCTTGAACAAGATGTACGATATTGGATGCTATTGACATCAGTATACCACGTACTTTTGGAACTGATCCCTGAGCATGAAGCGGCACTATCGGTTGGAATATATGTCCATGTTGAGTTGACAATCCCGGAATCGAACGGGCTCAAGTAATTGCCCCACGATGATGTAACATTAGTGGTAACCAGAGTATTATTTATGACCAACGGTTCTGCCGTTAATAATGGCCTATTTTCTAGACCACTTGAATACAGTAGACAGTACCAACCGGCATAAGCGCCTTGATAAGAGGTAGTGACCATATGGGCAAAATTGCACGGCTTATAAGTAGTAGCATTAGCTGCAATCGCCGCAGCACGGGCACTTGCGGTGATTGCTTGACATTTGATGTTACAATTGTTATTACTTGCACCAGTGGCTTGATTAAATCCGGACCACACAAGTGTCGAATCTCTAAGAGGATATGCCCCAGCAAGAGCTATAGGTGTTGTGAAGCCCGGTGATTGTGCTGGAATTGGATTTTTGTTATATGCATTACTTCCAGTGATGACGACAAAGAAATTTTGATTATATTGACCATAATTCGTTGCCATAGTACTGTTTGTAGTGGCAGTTCCCCAAAGAGCACATGATATTGAGACTTGGGCGGGTGGGTCCGGACAATTTGCTGCAGGAATAACAGTTGGATCACGCTGATAATAGATATTGAAAGCAGCACATGATGAAACCGAGTTACAAAGAGCTGCGCAGGCTGTAAGATTATAATCTGGTAATTGGTAAAAACCTAGGTAGTTTGTGGTTGATATGGCTGCAAATTGTGAAACAAAGACTTGATAATATCCGGCTGGTGCAAGCCAGTTGTTTCCTGCAGTATTGAATAACGTGGAATCAAGCATGAACCCGGCTGCGGTACTGTTCTTCGGGATATAGGTATGTACCGAAGACGGTGCTGCTAGACATGAGGATGTTGATGTCGTTACAGCCTGTCTTGCCCGCAGTTTGCTTCTATCTACCGTCGTGGTCTTTGACAGGCTGACGGCTTTTGTGGTCGTCGTTTTCTTGGATGAACTCTTCTTTACACTTACGGGTTTTGTGGATGTCGTTTTTTTGGAAGAACTCTTCTTTACACTTCTTGTCGAAGAAGTTACTTTCTTCGTTGGAATCGGTGGTTTTGAACTTGTAACTTTAATAGCAGATGCAGAATTTTTTGTTGCTGAAGCTTGTAGACTTGCAAGAATTGACGACACTTTAGCATTTCTGTTTATAGACTGTGTAGTCGATTGTTTCGAAATGAAAGAAGCAGTTGGATAAGATCCAGGGACGATTTCGCTCATATCTGATAAGATAACTTTGGTAGCCGCCACGAATGGCAAGAGTAATATATAGGTTAACATGCTGATCGTAAAACAGACCATGGTCAAAAAGCAGATCACCCTCGACTAGGAGATGAAAAGAGATAGAGGGAGATATGACAAGATAATATTGAGTTTCTATAAGTTTCCCAACATCCAAATCGTTACTGCCGAGTTCTCGCACAAAATCATGGTAATTGATCATTTGCACCAGAATAATATGGAAACAGAAACATATAACGGTCGAAATTCAATTTTGTGGACGAAAAAACCGTTATATCATTGCTCTGCCCTGAGAGCAGGTTAAAGTTTACCCGTCATGCCGTTTGACTTGATGGAATAAAGCATAGAACGGTTTAAGTCTAACATTATTAATGACTTTAGAGCGAATCGGTAAGTTGAAATAGCCGATTATTTTATATCGAGTAGCTCCTTAATCCATTGGACCGTACATGACATTACACTTGCATGTGTACCATTCTCTATGATTGTCAACTTAGCGTTCTCATTAAGGCCATTTTGTATAAGTTCGCCCATTTCTTTTGGCGTATTATTATCTGATGAACCGTAATATAACCTGATATTTGGATGGTTGACATCCTCAAGCTCAAACGGCCAAGGTTTGGATAAAAGTCTTGCTTCATCAACATGCCAGTGTGCAAAGTCTTTTTGTCTGATAGCCTCTTGTATGTTACGAATGTTGTCCTTATACAACTCCTCTCCACCTTTAGTAAACACTTCACGGTTTTTGGCGCTTCCATATTTAGATAACGAACTATTCAGGACTTGATCATATGTAGAGTTACCAAACTTGGAGACAAGCCACGGAACTACGAGTCTGTAGAAAAACTCGTATAACCGAGGAAGTTTTACGGGCAAGGTAAAACCTATTTTGTTTAGCCAGAAAAGACGTTTCCAGACTGAGTTGTCCATCGCAAATTTATACGGGCCCATTCCTACAACCAAAAGTACACCAACTACACGGTCGACTGGGAAAGCATGAGCGCATGCAAGGGCATATGGTCCACCTCCACTTATCCCAGCTATAACAAATTTGTCTAGTTGTAGATGATCAACGATCGAACGAACTTCTTCAACATGATCTAGAATTGATCGTTCGTCAAACAATTTCAATTCGGGTGACGATAAACCAAACCCAGGTCTGTCTATAGCTATCATTTTTAGACCAGAGGCGAAAAGATCTTTTGAAAACATTGCAGCCTCGATACGTGTACCTGGATAACCATGTAAATATATTATTGTTGGAAATTTGCTTTTCTCGACACCATAGCGTGCATAGCCAATGATGCGTCCAGTGGATGATGTCAAGGAAAGATTCTCATCTCTATCAGAACGTGGATCCATTTTTGAAAAAATATAGCGCGATAAGAACAAACTACATCTTACAGCACGGCAGCTATTGGCGAGTGGAGGCCATTTTCTACCCCACAAAATAGAAAGGAAGCGTCCGTGGCGCATTATTGTTTGCCCCGCGAAATTAAAACTGGCGACGACCAATGCGGGTGGCTGGCTGTTGATAGCGAATGGTGCTGCTCTCAAACGTGACGATTGATCGATTTTTTCCAGCCAACAATACAAAAGATAGTACCCAGACTTTTCAGCGTCACTCAAATAGTGATCGAACAAGATCAATGGTTAGATGATGAAAATCTGTCGTTATTCTAAAATCGTCACTATTTATACCAATTTATGACTCATGGGCAACCGTACACATGACTCGTTAATACATGGATAATTCACACCACATAGATTCAGCAGCTTTACACATGCAATACAATATATACCCCTTCTATGACTACTAGTACTTCCTGTACTATTTATTGTTCTTTATGATATCCAACAAAAATAATAATAATAATAATATAATAAAATCACATATGTACATGTTAAAGAATCGAAAAAATTCATCGTCCAAGTCGCAATGACAACACATAATAATAATTTAAGCCACATACTCCGTCCACAAGCGTAAAATCTTTGGCAAACTAAAGAATTCATTCATCAGCCTGCACTGCCCATCCACCATTCCAGCGCCAAGCATCGGGAGATCGTTTCCATCCACCTTGTTTTGGACGCCATAATCTTCGAGCAGCAAGACGAGCCTCTACCCTCCATCCACGATGTGGTCCGAACAAAGGAGCAGCAGCGGCATCAGAATCTCTGCGCCAGCCGCCCCCTCTCCACCAGGCTACCTTTGGACTTGCATCAGCCTCTTTTTTGTGAAGTTGACCACCCTGAACTCCCAAAGAATCGAAATGAGCATGTCTTGCGACGATATTGTTTGCTGCTTCTGGAACAGGTGCAGCAGATACATAAGGTAAGACAAGAGCCGAGAGAAGGCCTGTAAGGATGAAAGAGGGTTTCATGATTATTATAAGTAAGCCGAAAAGACTGTGGTGTGGAAAAGAATGAAGAATATGGAAAAGAAGAGCGAATGGATGGGAGTAGAAGAATGGAAAGAAAGAGAGATATTACCCAACTTATATAGATCATGACTGCATGCCAAAGTTCATTTGCAACATTATAATGTTGGATCTATTGAACACTAGCCAAAGGAACATTCCAACACCAAGTGCGACCAACGAAAGAGTGACCAAGTAAAAATCAATGGTGTATGACGAATATGTTTTTATTTGGTTAGAAATCAAATGTACCCAAAAGTAAGTTGTATCAGCAGGTTAGTATTTGAACCAGGTTCGATGTCAAAGTGATCGAAACTCAAAGGGGGTGTGTTAATCAAAATGTTGGTATGACCGAGGAGGAAAATTTAAGCTTGTCGCATTTTATCGATAGATATCATTATTTTTCTGATGAATGTGCTTTAATCTACACTTAGTATCGGCGAGAACGGTACTACGAAATCATCCCAAATATTATAGGATAATGCCATGATATATATCAATCATTTGTTCATGTTGGTATTTCGTGCGGCAAAGATACACAACAAATACATTTGAGACATGATAAAAGTAATTTTCATTTTGTGTTGGGCAAGTTAGATTACGATGACGCAATTTTTTGGAAAGACAACGCCAAGATATGAGGTTTGGATTTTAGTCCTTTGTTGTAATTTGATTTGTAGATAGAAAAATATGTTGTCAATTGTGTAGCTTACCTTTTGATCATACGCGACTATATTACAAATGTACCCAGAGACCGAAACAGATAGTCTCGGTATCCAACCAAACTAAAAAACATGTCCATCAGGTACGAGATCAATCATTCAATCTTTCTGCTGGTTGGTAGACTGATATATATTCCATTCTCATTTGTTCTTTTTTTTGTTCTCTAAATTTCTATCCATTATTGCCCATTCTGTTATTCTTTGAAATTTGACAAACATGTCTTTTGGAGACACTGCTAATTCACCCGCGGGTGTGATTGCCCTTGGGGCCGTTATGTTGTTGCTATCAACCTTGGCAGTCATTGGTAGAGTAGCGGCTAGATCTATGAGAAAAGTTCAACTTGCATGGGATGATTATACGATTTTCATCGCATGGGTATGGTTTGATCTGAAATCAACAAGTATTGACCATCACTTATTCGTTATCACAGCTATTTACATTAGCCCAAGTCGTTGGTATCTGGATAGGTAAGACTATCTTGATTAGATTGACTATAGACATTCGAACTAATCGTTTGTTAGGTGCCGTGAATGGAAATGTCGGTGGCCACTCCACCATTGATCCTGAAACTGGTCTACCTTACTTGAATGCTACACTTGCTACTTTCTTCAAGGTATGCTCTATTCTATTTCCTCTGAAACATTATCGGATGTTAACATTTTCTAGGTCTTGTTTTCAGCATTCCTTACTTCAACCGTTGCTATTGGTATCACCAAAGTGTCTGTACTATTACTCTACAAGCGGTTCGTATCCACAATCTTTTTTTTCCAGTCTATCATCACTCATTTTCTTTTAGTATTTTCCAAGGATCTGCATCCAATAGATGGTTTAAAATAACGATTTGGTCCTTCATCGCTATATCAATCGGCTGGACCGTCGCCTTCTTTTTTGCTAATTTGTTGCAATGCTTGCCGATAAGTATAAATTGGACTGGTTATGGTGGTGATGATGAACACTGTATCAAATCAAATACTATGAATGATGTCCAGGCATTACTCGACACTCTCATCGATTGTAAGCCAAAATCCCTCTTTAAGCTAATGATGATAATATTGATATGCTGACTGTACACATAGTTTGCATTTTGATCATCCCTATCCCATGTATCTGGTCATTGCAAATGCCAACAAAACAAAAAATAGCTGTCCTTGGCATGTTTATGCTTGGTGGATTGTAAGCCTTTTTTATCGTCACGTCATTAATATTCGTCTAACAGATTGTAATAGGACTGTCGCGATAAGCGCGGTAAAGTTCGCATATTTCAAGACCATTTCCAATTTGTTAAATGCCGAAGCTGTAGATCTTATTTGTAAGTTCCTGGCGGTGAATGATATATGATAACGTCTAATTCATGTAAAAGGGTATGAAACACCATTAATTTACTGGCCTTTGGTAGAATCCGCCCTCGGAGTCATTGCAGCTTGTTTACCGTTGTTAAAACCCGTATTCGTCGACTATATCCCGATCAGTCGGTTGACAAGCTACATTTCATCCTTTGGAGGATCCAAGAACAGTACAAAGAACAGCAGTCGTGGCAACTCTGGAAACAAAAGTCAACAATCTGTCGATGTAGAAAAGGGTGGAGCTATTCTGAAATCCAGAGAAGTATATGTCAACTAATGGTATTAATGATGCAAGGTTGTATATTAGTATCATTATTCACTCCATCTCATTCATGAATTCGTTCTGTATTATTGTATATAACATAATTACTATTCAACATAATTACTATAACATAATTACTATTCATTTGTTTATGTGAATATTCCCCTTTTGTCTGGGTGTTCATCTTTTTAATCATATGTCTATTTATTACCGATTAACTACAAGATTTGTTAATTCGATTTGACTCTTTTACAAAGATGTTTCCTCCTAGTTATATCATTGATTACATAAACTAGTGTAATGACTTTATTAACAAGAGGATCACTACTTGCTTCTGCGACTTTGATATATCTCGTATTCGACATTGCATCATAAATGTAGGCCATGATAAAGGTTATTCATCTCTTACTTTGCCGTCTAGAACTTGATGTCATCTTCACAGTTGATGTTGAAGAATACACGATGGAAACTATCTTACACAATTGATTTATGAATGATCATCATTCATGTTATGAGACGCTACTGTGGCTTGTCAATATTACTATTCATAGAATAGATTAAGAAAATGATTATGATGTTGATGTTGATGACGACGACGATAATCTTGTTGTTCTTGACCCAATTCTCCATCCAGTCTTGACCAAGGTTTCACATTTTTCGTCGCTAGAATTCTTTACAATATCTTCATCGATAGTTATCTCTCCCTTTGGATAAAGAACAATAACGGTACTACCACCATAATAAAAAGCGCCCAAACATTGTCCTCTTTTTATTTCGGTACCTGGAACGTCGGATTTGTCTACATATTTAATCGAACCGACCAACATCGCTCCTACAGCTATGATAGCAACTTGTGAACCATTCTTTTGTCTCACAAGCATGACAGATCTTCTATTTTGACAAAACACGTTTAGAGATCCTTCTTGATTAATTGCTTGTGGATTTACAGTATAATAAGTTCCCGGAATATCATATACATTTTCAACTATACCATCAATTGGAGAATGCCATCGATGATAGTCTTGAGGTGCTAATCGAGCAATAACGATTGATCCTTGATCAAATGCTTTTGCCGTCAAAGGATCAACAATCAATCTTTCAATCGTAAAATTGTATCCTTTTATCCAATATTTCGTGGCTAAATCAATAGTTTGAAATGCTGTGAGTCTACAATCTGCTGGAGATGAAAAGACATTTGTATCATCAGGTTCAGCGATCGGCCTTGCTTCAGGACGAATAGCTCGACCAAAGAATTCGTTAAAAGTCTTATATTTTGTGGGGTCTGGTTCTATCATGTCCAACATCGAATCTTCAAGATGAAAACTCTTGATAAATGGTGCAATGTGTGCTGTAGATTCTGGTGTGTCATATTCCTTTCCCATTTTCTTTGTTTGTGCTTTTAAAATATGTTCTGTCTTTTGCCATTGTAATATGTTTTCTTGTCTTGACCCATAATATAACAAATGCATACCAAGTCTGACATATACACTCATATTCTCAAAATGTTTCTCTCTTGTGGATCGGTCAATAACATAATTTCCAAGGTGAAAATTCGCTTCAATATTTCGTAACGCATTTACTGCAGAGCGTTTACTCATCCAGGAGTGGTGTGAAATGTGATCCGCATGATCGATGACATGTAAGTCGACATCTTTGGCTGGTTGATGAAGTGTTTGTTTGGGATCAGATCCGTGATTTTGTATTGCGTCATCCGTAACAGAATCCAAGGCTGCTTCTGTCTTGTCGATACTCTGACCAGCGTTATGTTCAGAGACATCGTCTTGTTCTGGTTCTAACATATCGTCTCGCTTGTCTAGTCTCCTGTTCGAGCAAGTGTTGAAGTATGAAAGCGGTCTTGATGGAAGTCGAGACCCCTGAATTACGAATGTTATTTGAAGATGAATATTGACTGACGTCATTTCATCTCGTATGACAAGGTTCAACCTCGGTTTAAATTAACACATGACAGATTGTATCATAGCAACTCGCGTATCAACTATTTGGACATGTACATAATTAATAATTTACTGAACGGAGAACTTATGACCAATAATTGGCTTGATTGAGCTGCAGGACGGATCATTACCCTCGAGATCCTCATGGATCTTCGTTGTCTTTGTGCTGTCGACTGTGCATAGTCAGAATAACGTGTACTAACGCGCCCGCCCGCAGTGAAGTTTCTTGGCCCCAGTTCACTTTGATTATCAAGTCATAGTCTCGACTTTTAATGTTACATGAGATCAATGAATCAGATCTTTTGTCCAATTGTTTGACTGTACACATCTTCTCACGCGCGAAATCGAGTTGCCTGTGATGTTATACATTTCATATGTGCTAAATAAAAGTTTATGAATCGAAAGAAGTTTGACGGGTGACATTACTTGCACAAGTACGTGGTAGTTTGGCTACTAATTGAACGTTGGGCTTCTCCTTACAGGTATTATAGATTGCATATCCTTTTACTTTGACATTATTGGCGTGAAGCAGTGGAGATACAGCTGTGTACATATACTGGATCAATGCCGATCACGCGGTATAATTTCATCGGAATATTCTTGCAGAAAACAGAGCAGGGTCCGTATTATGCACATCCTCTTAGATTTATTCTATTCATGTTAGTCAAATCAGTACAAAGAATGTTCCACGAGAGTACAATAATAGTAGTATGATATCGTAGCAAAACAATGCTAATTTATGTGATCAAAATCATTCCTTGTTTGTGATTAAAAAAGTGTGGGGTACGGGGTAAATATTGATTTCCGTACTTTCGCGGAGCAAAATAATAATTAAACATTTTGAATCTGAACGAATCACGTCCTTGCAACCTTAAAATGATCTGCAATTTGTAAGGAGAAGTAATCGAAAAAGATTTCATGGAATCCATGAAAAATATGTACTGTAAGGAAAAGCACAGATGATTATTTTGTTCTTATGATTGGTAGATCTATTTGCTGGCTCCGTATCATTCCCCTGTTCTTCGATTATATTCCTCTTTGCATTCATTCTTCGTTACATGTATAGTACACGTATCGAATAACATTCCTTTTATAATTGACAAAACACGAAACGTTTACAACAACAATAACGCTCCTTTTTTACTTCTCCACAAACATGTTTACCAATTCACTCGTTTCAGCTGTTACATTCCTGGCATTATTAGCTCCAGGAATTGTTTATTCAGCACCAGCACCATCACAATCAAGTACTGTTCTTCGTCGTGATTATGGACCAGATAGTATTGTCACCAATCAAGCAGCTAAATTATGGTATGACCCAAATTTCGACGACGGAACGGATAATACGACAGGAAGTCCGTTTAAAAGTTATGTTTGTTACACAGGAACTACAGAACAATTCCCTCCAATCACGCAATGGATAAGTTACAATGGCATGCAGTCTATGGCTAGTCAAGTCTTTTTCGATATCAACAATATCGATTATTATCAGGATATTTGGGATTCTATCGTCGAAGTTTCCACTAAATCGCTCGTAGACGCAAGATTCATTTTGGCTACCATTCTGACAGAAGTAAGTTGTTGTCCATAGACCTCGATCAGAGCCGATAAAGACTTACATTTTTGTTTATTCTAGTCATCCCTCAATCCTAATGTTGAATGTACAAAATCTTATGGTGGAGTGGAGAATTGCGGATTAATGCAAGCATACAACTCGTCATCTTTCGATCCTTCCAATGCTGCTGCTTCTATCCATCAGATGATTGTTGAAGGTGTACAGGGTACACAATGGGGACCCGGTTCCGTACAATTATTCAACGATGTCAATGGTGGCACACGAGGCAATATTTATGCCGTCATGAGGGAATATAACTCTGGTGGATTAGACCCAGATAATATGAGCAACGGTCTTGGTGCATCAGATTCATATGTCAGTGATGTTACAAATTATCTCATGGGATGGGCAGGTACGTATCCGGTTCATTCCTTGAATCAATGACAAAGTATTGATATCAAACTTCTAACACAACTATCCACAGGTCCATACAATTCTCCTCGTCCAGACTGTGTTTGGCAAATTCCAGAATCTAAACCGACTTGCTCTGTCGCTGAATTTGTCCCTCGTCCAGCCGATGGAGTATCTGGTACTACGGCAAATTGTTGCGAATATTACAAAATAAAAGCAGGAGAAACTTGTCAGTCAGTCAGTAATGACCATCATATCAGTTTAGCTGATCTCTATGCTTGGAATTCGCTGTTGGATTCGAGTTGCTCGAATTTATGGGCTGGTAATTCTTATTGTGTAAATGGTAATATCACCGCAGCAACAACGTCTTCAACATTGACAACTTCGCAAACAACCTCACCAACAGTAACTCCCACGCAATCGACTCCATCTTCAACCGACACAACGATCCCTTCGCCCACGCCATCATCGAGCCAATCCTCTGTTATCACAAGCAGCCCCACAACATCAAGTACAACTTCTACAAATACGGACACGTCATCTAAGATTGAAACCTCTTCACCAACATCTTCTCCAACATCTACAACCACGTCATCGGATCTCACTTCAACAATCACATCCGAAACATCACAACCATCTGGTTATACCGTGACTTCTACAATCATCACTGTAGTGACAGCAAAGAAGTCATGCAAAGCAAAATACTCTACTACACCAATAACTTCTCCAACAATTGCCACAATTACACCTCCTTCTTATGAATAACCTTTTACGGTTTCTTCTTCTATTTGAACTGCTTGATCTGATCGTTGACCCTTTATCATTCCGAGCCAATGATACACAAACTTGGACAATACTGTCAATGAACAGATTAATGCTAAACAAACTATGATTTTTTAAAACTTTGACGAAACATTCATGATGCAGATTACACTTTTTCGAAAGTCCTCCTTTTAATATTATTTCACCGGGTCATTCGGTAATCTCTTATCTTTCCATCAATTTGTAAAATATGGAGATAAAAAAAGTTCTTGTCGTATTCTTCACTTTATGACTTTATAAATTATTGTAAATTAATTAATATATATCCTCAATACTATTCATTTCATTTTATTTCATTTTATTTCATTTTATTTCATTTTATTTCATTTTATTTCATTTTATTTCATTTTATTTCATTTTATTTCATTTTATTTCATTTTATTTCATTTTATTTCATTTTATT